>Ga0163111_10003408_pt1 | contig 10268 bp, 7 predicted proteins | sample CRUFie1St18metaG_FD_109645 | JGI IMG/M metagenome (GOLD analysis project Ga0163111, IMG submission 109645) | Marine microbial communities from the Costa Rica Dome - CRUD Field 142mm St18 metaG | ecosystem: Environmental > Aquatic > Marine > Oceanic > Photic zone | place: Costa Rica: the Eastern... | reverse complement strand
ATAGTAACAAAAAAAAGAAAACCTTATCACTATGAAAAGGATTTCAATGATCTTGGATTAAATCTTAAAAAAACTAATATTGTAGTTGTTAAGATTGGCTATTTAGTTCCTGAATTATACGATATTCAAAAGGGATGGGTAATGGCTTTAACACCTGGGGGAGTTGATCAGAATCTGGAACGCCTAGGTTATAAAAATATTAATAGACCAATGTTTCCAATTGATAAGGAAATGGAAGACCCTGATTTAAAAGCACGAATAATACCCACCTCTGGTCTTTAAAGTACAATCTATTATCTATAAAACTGAATTATATATATACGAAATACATTTTTTAACCTCAGAAATTTCGTTTGATCCTGATGGTATTTTATATTCTAATTCTATTGTCAAAGGGAAATTATAACCTTCTTTTTTATAAATTTTAATTGCTTGTTTGATTGGTGTATCACCATAGCCCCAAATCATATTTTCTCCACCTCTACTTATTTTTTTTCGATCCTTTATATGCATGCTAGCAATTTTACTATGTTTATTTTTTAAAATCTCTATTGGATCCCCCGTTTCTGTTGCAGTATAATGTCCCAAATCAATATTTAATCTATTATAATTTGATTGAGAAATTGCAGTATCCCATAAGGTTGGTTTTGCCTGTTCGTGATTATGATATCCAATAAAAATACCTTCCTGTTCAGCAATTTGGGATAGTCTAAGCGTATGTTTATCATCTTCCGGATGCTCAAGTGTTATATGAGTTGCGCCTAATGCTTTAGCAGCTCTCATTCCATACTTAATATCTGCATCAGTATTATTTTTCTCGAAACATCTCTTTGGTTTATAAGCATAAATTGAAATACCAGCGTCGTTATATAGCTTCCTAAGTTCTTTAAATTTTGACATTGAAATCTCATTTCTTTTTTTGGATAAAAATTTTGAATTTTCATTAATACCAACAAATGGTTCTACATGATTACCCATTAATTCGACATGTTTAATACCGGTCTTTTTTATGTATTCTAAAATTGCCAGTGGACTCTGATCATCCATCGTCCTGAAAGAATAGGACTGAACCCCAACCAATACACCTTTCTCCTCCAAGGCTTTTATTTTACTTGACTGAGAATAAATTAATGTAGAAAAAAATAGAAAAAAAAAGATCTTATATTTCATGATTTTAATTTAGTTTATTTCAATGTAATTTGATTAATTTTTTTAAATTTTATTATAAAAATAAATTTTCTCTTTTAAAGACCTGTTTCAAATCAACATTAAAGAGACCATCTTTTGCCACCAGTAGTTTTCTTCAAATCCAAACAAACCTCTCTGTTTCCTGGGATAGGATCATAAGCTAAAACCTTTTCACCAATGTATTCATTTAATCTGAATGCATTTAGAGTTAAAGATCTAATTTGAATTAAATGGTTATAAACCTCTGATTCAGGACTTTTCGAATTTGTTTCCCATATCTCTATTTGTTTATCACTTGCTTTAAGATATTTTTCTAACTGGATATTTAAATCACTTGCACTAACTTTATTTGAATGATTTTTTTTTGTTTCAATTAAAATTAGTTTGATAAAACTTTTTAATCCATTGGATATTTTTTCTTTATCATTTTGATTCATTACAACATCAATGTAATTATCTATAAATTCTGGTAACCTTAATTCAGTTGACCCAGGAATGTCAGTTTTGGGGATAATTAACTCCATTATTTTTCGAATAATTTGAAATTGTGTTTTTGTAAAAAAGATAGGGGAATATTCATCTAAACTTGATTGACAACCATGAAGTATATTTAAAATTTGTGGGCTAGCAACTATTGCAACACTTCCATATCCTATTTTTTTTAATACTTTTCTCCTTTCCATATTATTTCGACTAAAGGTTCATTTTTTTCAATTCATCAACTGCGTGATTTGCTGCCCTGGCTGTCAGAGCCATATATGTCAAAGAAGGATTTTGACTCCCAGCTGAAGTCATTGAAGACCCGTCAGTAACATAAACGTTGGGAACAGTGTGTAGTTGATTATACTTATTTAGCACAGAAGTTTTCGGATCATGTCCCATTCTAGCTGTACCCATTTCATGAATTGCTAGACCCATTGCATATTCATTATCGTATTCTCTCACATTCCGAAAACCAGCTGATTCCAACATTTCAGCTGCTTGTTGTTTAATATCCTTTCTCATTGCTTTTTCGTTTTCTTTAATTTCAGCATCAAATGTAATTGTTGGAAGCCCCCAATTATCTTTTTTATTGTAATCTAAATATAATCTGTTGTCATGATAAGGAAGAACCTCACCAAATCCTCCAAGACCCATAGCCCAATTACCAGGCGTTAAAACAGCATCTTTTAATTCTTTTCCAAAACCAGCTTTTTTTATCATTTCCCTGTGATCAGTTCGCCAGGCTCCTCCTTGAAAACCATAACCTCTTAAAAAGTCTTTGCGATTTGTCGACCCACCCAAATTTCTGAATCTTGGGATATAAATACAACCGGCATGTCTTCCTTTATAGTATTTATCTTGAAACCCATCATAAACTCCATCTGCTCCAAGTAAAAAATGATGGTCCATTAAATTGTGTCCTAATTCTCCAGAATCGTTACCCAATCCATTTGGAAACCTTTTTGATTTCGATTGCATTAAAATTGAAGTAGAAGCTGCAGTGGAAGCACATAAAAAAATAACTTTTGCTTCATATTCCATAATCTTTTTAGTTTCAGAATCTATCACTCTAACTCCTTTAGCCCTATTTTTATTTTCATCGTAAATAACTTCATATACAATTGAATTAGGTCTTAGTGTCATATTACCAGTTTGTTCAGCAGCAGGAAGAGTAGATGAGTTACTGCTGAATGGGGCGCCATATGGACATCCTCTTCTACATCGATTTCTGTATTGACATTGGACTCTATTTAATCCAGGTTTTGTTCCTTCTGTAATAATTGCTATTCTACCAACAGTCACCAAGCGATCTTTATAATTTTTTTTAATTGATTTTTTGAATTCTTGTTCAAGACAATTCATATCCATTGGCTTTAGAAATTCTCCATCTGGTAGTTGAGGCAAACCCAATTTTTCTCCACTTACTCCTATATATTTCTCCACATAACTATACCAAGGAGCTAGGTCTTTATATCTTATAGGCCAATCAACTGCTATTCCTTCTCTTAAGTTGGCATTAAAATCTATATCACTTAATCTCCAGCTTAATCTTCCCCAAAGTAGAGATCTACCCCCTACATGATATCCTCTTATCCAATCAAACCTTTTATCCTCATTATATGGGTGCTCGTAATCATTTACCAAAAGATGTGTTGTTGATTCAGTATTTATATAACCACTTCTACTTTGCTTTGGTTGTCTCTTTCTTATTTCTTGTGTTATAGTATCACCACCCTTGAAGTCCCAAGGGTCTTTATCAACATTTTTATAGTCAGTTGGGTGAACTAACATTGGTCCTCTCTCTAAAACTAGCGTCTTAAGACCTTTTTCACATAACTCTTTTGCTGCCCATCCTCCACTGATTCCTGTTCCAACAACTATTGCATCATATTTGTTAATCATAAAAATTATTTACTTTTTAGAAAGTATTATTGACAATATACATTTAAATCGAGTTTAATGTTAATAAATACACTTTGAATTATCATTTTTAATATAATATGATTTGTAATTTTTTGCATTGAAATCCATACATCCACAAAGATTTAATAATTTAATATTTTTAAAGTCTATGGCGTGGCTCTCGGCCTGTAAAGCTATATAACCAGATTTTAATATCTCACCTTCCCTTGATAGCCAATAATCTTTACTTTTTATTCCATTTGAGCTCCAGTCAACTTCACCTAGATGTGGATTAGCAAATCCTCCACCAATTTGAGGTTTTTTATATTTTAAAACTGTATCATTTTCAATTATATGAATTATTTCTTTACCACCATAAACTATCACTTCAGCACTGACCCATTGATCCCCATGATATGTTTTTGAATCAGAATCAATGCAATGAGTATAATTTACTTGATCATTGATTTCTACTGCAGTTCCTGGCGTGCATAGATTACCTGTATTTCTTTCCTCTTCTCCCAATCCCCCTAGTAATTGTATTTCAATTGATACTGGAAAATATTGACCAAAATCGTTGGTTTCAGGAGATTGTGAATGAAGCATGACGCCGCTATTTCTGTTGTTCCAGTTAGCACCTCCCTTTACCTGATCTCCAAGAAAACGATAATCAAATTTTAACTTATAATAGGAATAGGGTTTTTTATAATATAAGTGAGCATAATTATTTTCAAATTTTTCATATTCATCATAAACGACTCTTATCATTGAATCCTTTACTTGAAAAGTATTTTTATAATTAAAATATAATTCTTGATTAGCAAACTTAATAGTCCAATTACTTAGATCTTTTCCATTGAACAACATTTCCCACTCAATAACTTCTTTTCCTTTTTCTTTCTCAAATGCGCAAGAAAAAATAAAAACAAGTAATAATAATGCCCAATAGCAATTTCTCAAGTATTAAAAAATTTAATTCATTAATTATATTTAATGTATATAAATTATAGGAAATTAACAATAACTAATTAATAATAGGTTTATTTATTTTAAAACACTTCTTTTCTTAATTTCTCTTTCAAATTTATTCATAACAAATAAATGAATTTTAGCTTGTGTTATTTTATATAAAAACCAAGGTAACCTTGGCACATATTCATGAATAGCAGTTATAATGTATTTATTATCAAGTATAGATCTAAACTCTAGCCAACCTAGGTCCTTTCTCTGAGTTAAAATACCCCCAGTTATATAATATAATTGTCTAGTTGAAGAACTTCTGTTATCAATTAATCTTAACTCAAGTAATACTTTTTTAAAAAAATAAAATCTCAAATAAACCCCATCAAATTTTGATTTTATAAAACCAACAAATATTCTACTGAGCCAAATTGGGTAGTATCTTGCAACAAGTTTAGCTTCAAACTTTCCTGGATTAAATAGTCTTTGAACACTTCTAACAGTATTTTTTTCACTATTTATTTTTTTAAATTTAGGAAGTTTTGGAGGTTCTTTGGTTAGTGCATTGAATATACTTTCATCTATTGTTAAAGATTTAGTTTTAAAAATTTTTAAATATTTATTATCCGGAATCATTTTATGTTTTAAACTCTCAACTAATGGTGAGATAAAATTCATACTTGATCCCGAGAATAAACTAACCCATAATTTTGAGAGACCAACCGAAAAAAATGGAACAGAAAATACCAATCGATTTTTTTTCATTTGTTTTGATGTTTTTTTTAATAAATCCATATATGTAATTGTCTCAGGTCCTCCGATTTCTATATGTTTATTAAAACTAATTTGATTATTAATACATTTTCTTAAAAGTTGAATTACATCAAATATATCTACAGGTTGATTTTTTGATTTTGTCCACATTGGACATATCATAATTGGAAGATTTTTAACTAGATTTTTTATTATTTTGAAAGATGATCCACCAGGTCCAATAATTATACCAGCCCTAATTGCTGTTAGTGGAATATCCCTGCTACCAAGTGTTTTTTCAACTTCATACCTTGATAAAAGGTGTTTAGAAATTCTGTGATCGTCTTTGGGAAGTATACCTCCAATATATATTATTTGTTTTAGTTTATTCTTCTGTGCAGCAATTGCAAAATTATCGGCTAAAAGTAAGTCCGTGTCCTCAAATTTTCCCTGACTTAATCTTGTTGAGGGTTGCATTGAATGAACCAAATAAATGCCAATATCAACACCTTCAAGAGATTTTTCGGTACTAGACATCGAATACAGATCAACTTGTCGCCATTTGACATTACCTCTTATTTTTTTGTAAACCCTTTTTCGACTTAACGCTATTATCTCATAATCTCTATGGAATTTTTCGATAATCCATTTACCAATAAAACCTGATGCGCCTGCAACTGCTATCTTTAACCCCATTTTTAAAATTTAAAACAATTTACTTAACTTTTAAAATTAATTTAAACGAAAATTAAAGTTTAAAGAAATACAAATGGAATTAAAACAAATAAAAAAGTTCTATTTTTTAATTATACTTTGTCTTGTTTCATGCAAAAAAGAATCTAATGAAACTGCAATAATTGATTATATAAATAAAACAAGAAATCAATATAGTTATCAATTAATTGATTCTACAATTTCAAAAAATTGGAAAAGTTATCATATTAAAATGATGTCAGGAGAATGGTTAAATGAAGATTATGTTAATGAAACAGAATGGTGGCATTACGTAGATATAATAATACCCAATGAAATAATTACAGATAAAGGATTATTATTCATTGATGGCGGAACAAAAAAAGAGGATTATTTCAGATTAGATAGTCTTGCTGTAAAGTTTGCAGTTGATTCAAAATCAATTATAACAAATGTAAGCAACATTCCCTTTCAACCAATAAATTTTAAAGAATCCAAGCAAGATGAGTTTTTAGAGGATGATTTAATTGCATATGCTTGGAATAAATTTCTAACAACTGGAGCCAAAAATGATGATCTTGAATGGCTTCCAAGATTTCCTATGACAAGAGCAGTTGTTAGAGCTATGGACTTAGCTGAAGAAATTGCGATTGATCAAAAAATAAATCTAAATAAATTTGTTATATCTGGTGCCTCCAAAAGAGGTTGGACATCATGGATAACAGCTGCAGTCGATGATCGAGTAATTTCTGTAATTCCTATTGTTATTGATATGTTAAATTTATTACCATCTTTTGAAAATCACTATAGAAGCTATGGAGAATTTTCTTATGCAGTCAAGGAGTATATTGATTACAATATTCATAATTGGATGTTCAAAGATGAATTTAAAACTCTAATGAAATATGTAGAACCATATAACTATATAGATAAATACACTATACCTAAGTATATTGTTAATGCTGGTTCTGATCAATTTTTTGCAACAGACTCATGGAGATATTATTATTCTGAGTTACCTGGAGAAAAACTATTAAGATATGTTCCCAATGCAAACCATTCAATGAATGGTAGGTACTTAGATAAAAATTTGATGGCTTTTTACATGAGGATAATTAAAAATAAAAAATTACCAGAATTAGATTGGAAGTTGACAAATGATTCAATTATTGTAAATGTAAATTCATCTGAAAAATATGATGTTTCTTTATGGACAGCTAACAACAGTCAAGGAAGAGATTTTAGGTTATGGGAGAAAGGGGAATTATGGAAAAATTTTGATATAAATCCTAATCCAAATGGAAAATATAAAGTAAAATTTAGTGATACTTTGGCGGGATATACTGCCAAGATGTTTGAATTTGTTTTTGATTCTAAATCGGAGTATCCACTGATTATAACTACAGGACCATATGTTTTTCCTGAAAATTATCCATTCAAAAAATATGTACCAGAATAAAATTTAATATTTAGTGCAGAATTTTTATTAAGTTTTAATTAAATTTCTTCAGTCAAAATAGCAATGATGGTTTTAATTCCATCCTCATAATTTCCTAGTCTAATATTTTCATTTGGACTATGTTGGTTATTATCTCTATTAACTGTAGGAACCGTAACGGCAGGTATATTTAATTCATTTACAAAAGGTGAAATTGGAATCGACCCCCCACTCATTCTTATTAAAATTGGTTCCATCTCAAATGCTCTTCTGATTGCTTTTTGAAGCCAAATACTAACCTCTTCATTCAAACTTGTTCTAAATGACTGGTATGAAACTTCAGAGGTGAATGTCACAATTTTTGGATATTTAATTCTTTCTTCTTTTGTTGGTTTTCTATCTAAAACTAAATAACCTAATCCTTCGATATGTTTGCTTATTAAATCTAGTAGTTTATTTGGATCTGACTCGATAACTAAACGAACATCAAGCTCAGCTCTTGCCCAGGATGGTATAATTGTTCTAACCTCCTCATTTATCCACCCAGATTGCATGCCTCTGATATTAAGTGAGGGATATTGTATTGACTCCTGATAATTTTTTCCAACTTTATCAAATTCACCAATTTGAAATAATTCTTGAAGTTCTTTTTCGTTATGCGGTGTAGCATCCAAAATTTTCTTTATCTCAGGAGTTAATATAATCCCATCATAAAAATTAGGAATTGTTACTACACCATTATCATTTTTCATAGATGATAATATCTTTGCTAATCTTAGGGCAGGATTAGGAACGTAATTACCATAGTGTCCACTATGTTGAGGAAAAAGAGGACCATAAGTTGTAAGCTGAATTGTAGATATTCCCCTTGCACCAAAGCTCAAAGTAGGTTTATTTAATCTATGTAAAGGTCCATCAAAAATAATTAACATATCAGAGTCCAAAACATCAGCGTTTTTTGCAACTGATTTAGGAAGATTGGGAGACCCTAGCTCTTCTTCGAAATCTAATATTACTTTTATATTAAAATTTGGTTTAAATTCATATTTTTCGATAGCATCTAGCGATGCCAAAAACATTGAAACAGGTCCTTTTGCATCACTAGCAGATCTAGAAAAAACCCTCCAATCTTTATCATAGTTTTTAATTAATTCCCAATTTATCGTCTCCCATTTATTTTCAGAATTAATTTTTTTTAATACTGGATAGTATGGATCGTTTTGGTTCCATTCTCTTGGATCAACAGGTTGACCATCCATTTGAAGATATATTAGAACTGTTTTACCATTTGGAACAAAGTTTTTTTGGACCATTAGTAATGGGGCTCTGTCAGTCTTCAATCTTTTTATATTAAAACCTCTTGATGAAAATTCTTTTTCACACCATAAAATATTTTTTTCTATCCAATCCAAGTTGGCAGCGTCATTTGGTATGCTTAACAATTCTTTTAAAGTTGGGAAAGATTTAACAGTAAACTCTTTAGCAATTGACTCCAAGGTTTCGGAGTTTTGTGACAATAAATAATTTGAATTCACTACTATTACTAAAAGAATAAAAATATTTGTAAGTTGTTTTTTCATTGTATTCTATTTTTAAATTTTGGTATGATTCTCTTTTTTGTTTTTTGTTCAAAATCAAATGCTATTTCTATTAACTTTGGTTCCGACCAAGCAGTTCCAAAAAATGAAATTCCAATAGGCAAACCATTTATATCTCCCATTGGAATTGTTATATTAGGATACCCAGCTCTTGCGGCTGGAGAAGAACTTCCAATATGGGATTTATCTCCATATATTAAATCTGTTTTCCAGGCCGGTCCACCACTGGGCGAAGTTATTGCATCTAAATTATATTTTTTAATTACTCTGTCAATTCCCATTTCTCTTGACATAATAATAAGATTTTTTAGTGATTTTTTATATTCAGGACTATTAATTCCATTTGTTTTATTAGCAAGTTTTAAGTAATACTGATTGTAGAACTTTAACTCAACAGAATCATTTTCATTAAATTCAATTAAGTCATCTAAGGTTTTTACTTTTATATCCTCATCTAAACTTTTCAGGTATTTATTTAAACCGTCTTTGAATTCATGTAACATAACATTATATGAATTAATACCGGTTTCTCTATGGTTTATTGTATCCAATTCTACAAGCTCTGCACCAAGCGACTCAAGCACTTTTAATGATTGTTTAAAAATCGAATCAACATCACTTAAATAGCCATTTCGTTTTGATTTACTTTTTAATGGTAATGAATAAACACCAATCCTTTTGCTCTTTAAGCCCCCAACTTTTAAAAATTCTGTATAGTCTTTAAAATACCTTCCATTACTTGATTTCGTTTTTGGATCATTATTATCGACCCCTGTCATCACACCAAGCGCAATGACTGCATCAGTAAGATTTCTTGCCATCGGTCCTGCAGTATCTTGAGTGTATGAAATAGGTATAATACCCTCTCTGCTTAATAGTCCAACAGTTGGCTTTATACCAACAATTCCATTATTATTGGATGGACAAATAATAGATCCATTTGTTTCAGTTCCAATTGCTAACATTGTCAAATTAGCAGATACTGCAACTCCCGATCCTGAACTTGAACCACATGGATTTCTTGATAAAATATATGGATTCTTTGTTTGTCCATTAATCCCACTCCATCCACTACTAGAGTTTTGACCCCTAAAATTTGCCCATTCACTTAAGTTGGCTTTACCAATTATCAAGGCCCCAGATTTTTTTAGTTTGCCAACAATGTAACTGTCTTTGATTGCTTTAGATTTTCTGAGCGCTCTAGATCCAGCTGTCGTAAACATCTTATCACCAGTATTGATATTATCTTTTAT
>Ga0163111_10003407_pt1 | contig 10269 bp, 4 predicted proteins | sample CRUFie1St18metaG_FD_109645 | JGI IMG/M metagenome (GOLD analysis project Ga0163111, IMG submission 109645) | Marine microbial communities from the Costa Rica Dome - CRUD Field 142mm St18 metaG | ecosystem: Environmental > Aquatic > Marine > Oceanic > Photic zone | place: Costa Rica: the Eastern... | reverse complement strand
GCTTTTTTTTTCGCTTTTTCTTCTTCTTCTTCTTCTTCTTCTTCTTCTTCCATTTTTTTACAAGAAGACGGCGGCAAAAGAAACGCGCAGGAGTAGAGTACCGCCACACACTCCCGATCTGCCTTGCTCTTTCCGACCATTTTTGGCGCGAACACGCGGGAGAGAACTAAACGAAGAAACTTAAAGAGCGCGAGAACATCCATCACCGCTCCAACAAACAAGAAATCTTCTCTTCTCTTCTCTTCAAAACAAACTCGTGCGTCGCCACATTTTTTATTTGTTGCTGCGCGCGCGCTTGTCAGAAACTTCGCGTTTAACTGTTGTTCAATACACACACACACACACACACACACACACACAAGCGCACAGATACACACGCGGAGCGAATTGAATTATGGCGAAGAAGAAGAAGAAACCATCGAAATCGTCCAACCCCCGATTGAAGAAGTACAAGCATTTCGATGCCACCAAAGTCGACGGGGAAGCGAAAAACAAAAAAGCCGAAGACAACGCTTCAGTTTTCGATAGAAAAAGTTCAAAGCAAAAATTTGAGATTTTAGGACGGAAAATCAAAGGCAAAAGCGGTAACGTTTTGAAGGCGAGAAGGGAAGGATTCGAACGACGAGAGAGAACGTTGTTAGTGGAACACAAATTGAGCGGAAAAGCGAACGCTTTCGTGGATTTACGGTTCGGAGAGTTAGATAACAACTTGACGCAGGAGGAAAAGTCAATCGGGCGCTTGGCACGAGCGCGGTTGGGCCAATTAAGGAAAAAGCGAAAGAATACGTATTCACTCGAAGGAAACGAAAACGACGACGATGAAGATGGGGACAATGACAACAATAGTAATAACAAAAACTTGTTATCGTTGACCCATCTCGGAAAACCTTTGGATGATAGGAGAATAGCAAACGCAAAGTTCGATTCGGATTCTGACGATGAGGACGGCACGAGACAATTGATGAACGAAGAAATGACACGCAGGATGCATTTCGGCGGGGGTGATTTTGACGACGACAATGGACAGTATGACGACGATGATAACGGTGGGTTTCGGCGGAAAGGAAAGAAGAGCACAGTCGAGGGTGGCGATGACGATGAAGAAGGCGATAACGACGAAAATACAAATACAGAGAGAAGAAAAACAAAAAAGGAAGTCATGGACGAACTCATTGCGAAGAGTAAAATGTATAAAGCCGAGAAAGCGAAACAGCGAGACGATGACGAAGAACTCCTGGATAAACTTGACGAAGATTTTAAAGTCATCAGTCGAGGCGGTTTGTTACAAGGCGCATTGCGAAAAGCAGTCGGCCATTTGAAACCGACAAACAAAAATACCTCGTTGAACATTTTGGAATCAGGATTACCGAAAAACGACGACATAAAGAGTGATTACGATAAAATTACAAAATCGTTAGCTTTAGATGCGCGAGCGCACGCGGCAGAAATAGCAAAGACGTCAGAGCAAATGGAGGCAAGACAAAAACGACAGCTCGAGGAAGCTGAACGCGCTAGAGTGAAGCGCATGCGAGGAGATCTCTCGGACGACGACGAATACGACGAGACTAGAAACGGCGACGATGATGATGCACCATTAGGAGGGTACGCATTGAGGAGGCACAAAGCGCGCAAATTAGAAAAGGAAGAGGGGGAAGGAGGTGATCCTCGTTCGACAGCGAGAGCAGGTGGTGAAGATCTCGACGATGATTTTGCGTTCGATGAAGACGACGAAGACGACGAAGAGGATAGCGGTGAAGACGACTTAGATGAAACTGGAAAGTTCCGCAAAGAAGCGAACAAGATGGATGAGAAATTAGAAAAAGGTAAAAATCGGTTAAGAGAGCTCGGCATTCTCAACGATGGCGTAGAAGTCAAGAAAAAAGTAGAAAAGGTTAACAAGAGTGATAAAGCCGCAGAAAGCGACGACGACAATGACAGAAAAGATTTTGACGAAGATGATGATATCGACGACGATGATATCATGAATAGAGAAATTCTTCTCGACGATGGTGCAAAAGAAGGCAGCGACGACGACGACGACGCCAACCTCAAAAAATCAAAAGAGGTAAAAGAGAAGAAGGATGCCGAAGCTCGAGATGATCTAATCCGCGCTGAAGAAAGAATGGATGCAAGCTCGTCGGAAATCCCGTATACGTTTGAAGTACCGGAAACGTACGAAACATTCGAAACTCTCTTAACCAAGTACACTTCTGATGAAGTTTCGATTGTGCTTACTCGCATGCGCGCATGCAATGCGCCGAGTTTAGCGACTGAAAATAGACGAAAAATTCAAACGCTTCTCGGACTTTTGCTTCAACGTTTTGAAACGTTATGTGGTAACGAGGAATTGCCAGTAGCAGATCTAAACGTGATCACGAAGCACATTTCTGAAATCGCAACGCAAGTTCCGTTTTATGCCGCGACCGCAGCGAAAGCGCGCATTGAAAAGATGGGCAAACGACTCCAAAAAGCTTTGCGATTGGGAGAAACTGGCTTACCACCGCCGAGGACGATATTACTTCTTGGATTATTTGCGGATATCTTTAGTTCTACGGATAAACAACACGCGGTTACCACGCCGGCATCTTTGTACATAGGGAACGTGCTCTCGCATTGCGCCGTTCGATCAACTGACGACGCGAATTATGCGGTGATTTTATGCGCTCTCGCGAGCGCGTACGTCGTTCCTGCCATGCGCATTTTTCCAGAGGCTCTCAATTTACTCACTGCTTTGATACACGCCTCAGGTGAGAGCGAGAAGTGCAAACAAACATGGAACGAAGGGTTGCCGACGCACCTTCAAGAGCAATGCGGCGGATCGTGGTTGCGGCCTTTGATGGTAGACGCAGGGGTCGGGAAAAAGTCCTCCTCAAAAACGATTGAAGTGCTCTCTCTGGCAAAGTTGTTGTCGAAACGACCTCGAAAAAAGTCAATAACGGCAGCAGATTCTAGCACCCAAGAACGCGTGGCAATGCTTCGATATGCGGTTTCGACCCTTGGAAATCTCATCAAACCCGTCCAGAAAGTATCATGCGCGCCTGAAATGTTGAAGAAAGTGCAAATCGCGCTGAACAGATTAATACGTTCGCTGAAAACATTCGGAAAAGAAAACGGCGCCGTTTACAACGACATTTTGAAAATGTGCGAAGCGATGCATGACGATATTGAGAAGAAGAAGAAAAGCAGCGTTCGCCTCTCGCTCGCCTGGCATACGAAGTCCGTTGAAGCTATTAAGCAGTTCAATCCAATGTATGAAGAAGATGGGTTTCAAAAAGGACGCGATTACGATCCGAATCGAGAGCGCGCAGAAAACAGAAAGCTCAAGAAAGAGTTGCGAAAGGAAGCGAGAGGAACCGTTCGCGAGCTTCGCAAAGACAACCAGTTTATGCATCACGCACGCGAACAAGAAAAGGCTGCTGAAGCCGAGGAAAGGGACGCAAAACACAAAGAAGTCTTATCCTTTCTTGAGAAGCAAGAAAGTGACTTTAAATCCGGCGGCCAAGGTGGTCTTATCGTTAAAAACAAACGAAGAGCCCAAGGTGCGTCAAAGAATGGGAATAGACATAGATTTTAGTTGGAAAAATTCAGCGCATATTATTTGTACTTTACCTAATATTACATGTGCAGCGACTCAAATTACGATTCATTTCTCAACTCCAACATTATGCGCTCCATGTCATCTTTCGTTACCGTGTATCCAGCACCATTCTTCGCCGAAATTTCTCTTAACTTCTCCATTAACTTCCCTTTCATCTGCGCAAATCCCGTAGCTAATCTGAGTTGTTGGTCCATCGGCAATGTACCAAACGCCTTTTCGCTCGCGTCCGCTAAAGTATCTCCATCTCCAGCATCCCCATCAATTTTCGTCTGATACTCGATCACGTCTTGCATAGTCAAATCCTCGTCCTCATCATCCTCTCCTTCACCATCTACGAAAAAAGTAGAATCCCCTTCCTTTCTCCAACAAAACTTCATACTCGGGTCGTTTACGTCACAGCACTCGTGTTCGGAAAGTAACACAATTTTAGCCGCTTCCGCAGGAAAATCTTCCGTTCGAGCGTCGTACATGACATCGCACACGTTCTTACTATTTGTGGTGGTATTATCTTCTCCTCGCTTCGTCACCGTCGCACCCCACCAGACAACCTCTTCCTTTATTCTTTTCGTCTCGTTCGATATATTTTCCTCGTCCGAAAGCGTATTTTCAATCACCCAACGGATTTCAACTCTGGAGCCTTCTTTCACGTTCGGCGCGATACCAATCGCATGTTCGTCTTTCTTTTCGTCCTTTCCTTCGCCATTTCGCGCGAGAATGTTACCGATTGAATTCTCAACGAGCGCGCGGATTATCTCTTGATTTTTGAATTCTTCGCTTTTCCAAAGAGTGTGTTGCCTTTTAATATTTGCATCGTTCATGTGTTGTTCTCGTTCAAGATGATCCGTAGGGGACGCAGGACGCTTCATGCCGACGACAGATATAGATGCAACGTTTGTATCTGTATTATTATCGGCCGCCATAACTCTTTCCAACCCACGCATATGGTGGGAATGAAAAAATTTATACGAAATCAGGCAAAACGTCGAGCTTCGGAGAAGCGAGAGTGTACAGTTTTTTTACGCCGTTTTTTCAAACTTTAGAATTTACTTTTAAAACGCTTTTGCAATAAACATGGGTTGGTACTCTCAATTATACATCAGTAACAAATATACATTTACAGCTTTATATACCGTACGTGGTACCTAGGTACTAAGATAGATACCGGTGTACGTTCTACCTATTTAATTTAATTTAATGCCAAGGTCTATCGTAAAATCCTTCGTCGTCCCAAACACCGCCACCATCGTCCTCATCGCCTTCTTCTTGGTCACCCCAAATGAACGGTTGAAACCTTTCGTCGACATCGAACGTTTGCGGAGTGAAATTTGCCCTATCGTTGACATACCAAATCACACTATATCGCGTACCAGAATATCCACGTACCCAGTGACATGATCGACCATCGACCTTTGCGAGTCTATTTTTGGTATTTACTCTGTACCTTTTCGTCCCGAGGCGGTTTTCTATCATTAACTCCCCACCAGAATAAAAGTCACCCAATGACAAAGCAAACTGATAGCTCATGTCGTCTTTGTCTACGTGCGGAGACGCGACGAAGTTTTTCGTAATTGCCAACGAATCGTACTCGAAATCTTTCTCGGCAAAATTAACTATGATTTCCTCGCAGCAAGCGCGCAAATCATCATCTCCTGAATTGCCTGCCACGGAGCCAGATTCTTTCGAGTTTCTTTTCAGAACCAGATAATGTTGCGATTCCATCGACGGCCTATGCGAAAGAGCTGACCAGCGATATTCTTTTAGGCATTTCAAAAGTCTTGTGAGCATGCCCTCGGGAACTGGTGCTCCTTCTACATCTATCATTTCCCGCCCACTTTTATAATTCAACCACGAATACGTCTCAGGATGCTCCGCACACTCCTTCATTTCCTCGCGCTTATCGGTTTCGTCACCGCGTTCGTCCCTCACTTCTCGAAGCCATGCGTAATAAATTCTTTCTTCCAGGGGGTCCGCGTTTCTCTCAACCGAACGCGTTGCTGCGACATCCAGGAGGTGCTTTCCTTTCGAGCGCGCGTTCACTTTGAGACGATATTCGCCTCCATTACTGCAATCTCCACCATTGTTATTTTCGCTACCAAACTTTATATCGATGCCATCCAAGACTGCAATCGCCATCGCCGCTTCTTCCCGATCACGAAATCGCAGAAACGCATACGAGAGCCATTCCTTACTCTTCGTATTCGCTCGCCAACCCTTCTTACAAATCCAAAGCACTTTTGGCGGCTGGATATTCTTTAAATTCAAATTCAGATCCCAAATAACTTTCGAAAGGCCTTTCATGGATGCCTGTCGTCTAGGAAACCCACCGAACCAAACGTCGGCCTCAGAATACGGCGGCGGTTGCTTTTCTTCTCGCTTACGCTTTTTTCTGTCTAAGTGAGTTGGCATTGGAACCGCATCGTCGTTCGCCCCGTTTATATTCGAAGGGTTCTTATCGCATACGTCGAGGTGGCGTAAAACCGCGTTTCGCGACTTGAAAAATCTTTCGCACAGCTGACATTGCGCATTGCTGCTTCCTTTTGGGATTGAATTTGCATCCGGTGCTGCACGATGCATTTTTAGAATGGAAATCCCCTAAAAATTTCTTTTTTGTGCTTCTTGTTTCCTTTTAACAACCTCATTGTTTTCAGAAGAAAAGAGCGCTGATGACGATGACGACTGCGACAATGAATTCATCGCGTAGTGTTATATCCTCTTTTACCTCGCATTCGCATCATCGTCGTTCCTCGACTCTTTCAAAGCGAAGGCTCAATCTACAAGGAAAGGAATGTAGTCTCGTTCGCGCTTCTTCTTCTTCTTCGTCTTCGAATAGCGGCAACGAAACAGACGCGTCCATATTCGAGTACGACCTAACTTATGAAGAGGACATAGATCATGATAGCGTAAATAGCAGCAGCAGCAGCAGCAGCAGCAACAACAACAACAACAACAGTAACGGCGCCATTGACTTTGATTTCTTCAGTAAAGAAACATTCGAATTGTCAACAGAGTCGTCGGAAGTACTCGAAAAGTTAGAAAATTTCTATAAGTTTCCGCTGGATGAATTCCAACGAGACGCCACTCGCGTCCTCATTGATGGTCATTCTCTAGTCGTCAGCGCTCCTACCGGATCCGGTAAAACGCTCATTGGCGAAACGGCCATCATGAACGCGTTAATGCGAGGGAAAAAAGCGATATATACAACCCCGCTGAAAGCGCTGTCGAACCAAAAGTTGAGAGAGTTTTCGAAGAAGTTTGGCAAAAGGAAAGTGGGATTGAAAACCGGCGACGTGGAAGTAAACGCAGAAAAAGCGGAAGTTATGGTGATGACGACAGAAATTCTAAGGAATATGTTGTATTCAAACGCGGCTGGAGGAGAGATGGATAAACGATTGGACGACGTAGGAGTGGTTATTCTTGACGAGGTGCATTACTTAGGAGACTCGTATAGAGGGACAGTATGGGAGGAAACGATTATATATTGCCCTTCAAATATTCAGTTGTTGTGCTTATCTGCGACGATCGGAAACCCGGACGATTTATCCGGATGGATAGAAGAAGTGAGAAGGAGTGATAAAAGTGACGAAAAATTATGCAAAACTTTAGTTTCGGATTATCGACCCGTGCCGTTGAATTGGTTTTATTCCATGAAACCAAACAGAGATTGGCCAGGTTTAGGTTATTTATTAAACTCGAGAGGTACACAAATGAACGAAGAATTGTATCCGTTCACGGAGGAAGGGATGAGGGAGAATTTTTCTCGATACGGTGGTGAACAGGAGAGTTATTACAACTATCATAATAACAATAGACGAGAAAACGACCAAAAATCGATGCGTCGAAGACTAGTGCCTCATGTCGAAACCGCTGTAGGACAATTGATTTCTGCAGACATGCTTCCTGCGGTATGGTTCATTTTCTCTCGGAAAGGGTGCGACCAAGCGGTTGAGTATTTGTGTAGAGACGCTGGTGCGTGTTTAGTCAGTCGTGAAGAGCAAATTGAAATTACGAAAGAAATTGACGCGTTCGTTGCTTCGAACAAAGATGCCGTTCGTAAAGAAATGATCGAACCGTTGAAATGCGGCGTTGCTTCCCACCACGCTGGGTTGTTACCAGCTTGGAAAGGTTTGGTCGAAGCACTTTTTCAACGAGGATTGGTGAAAGTAGTCTTTGCAACAGAAACATTGGCGGCGGGAGTGAATATGCCCGCGAGGTGTACGGTAATGAGCGCGTTGAGCAAACGCGGCGATACTGGTCCACGCACGCTCACGTCAAATGAGTTTTTCCAAATGGCTGGCAGAGCTGGACGAAGAGGCTTTGACGACGTAGGCTTTGTCGTGTGCTTACAATCACCTTTCGATGGTCCCGAGGACGCGTTTGCGTTAGTTTCTGGCGAGCCAGAGAATCTAAAATCGAATTTTGCAATCAGTTATGGCATGGTTTTAAATCTTCTGCGAGGTGATAAATCTTTGCATCAAATTCGAAGCACCGTGGAGAAAAGTTTCGGGAACTATCTCGGTGGTAAAGCGCGTTTGGGTCAAATTCGAGAGTTGAATCGTCTCTTGGATAAGCTCAACGCGTTGAAAGTGCAAGAGAGTAGGAGCGAAATCATACAGGATGGTATAGACGAAAGTGAATGGAAAAGATTTGTAAAATTAGACGAACGCTTACGAGTAGAGCAAGGGTTGTTGGAGCTGTTGGAAGCACAAAGTAAAGAAACGAAAGTTGAAAGTATGCGCGAAGACGTATGGGAAGCCCTGACGCTCAGAGAAGAAGGAGTGAAGATGGTCGCGGTCAACGTCGGGTGGCGAGTAGGTGCAACGCCCAGACAATCTCCGATGAAAGGCACGACTTTTGGATTATTGGACGATGGTTCGATGGTCGTCGAGAAAGAAGAATCAGTAGAAGAGTTCTTTGTGGAAGATGAAGTGAATGTGGGCGGTATTTTCGAGAGAGATTACGTCGAAGAAGAGTTGGATGATGCCGATGAGAAAGTCTCAAGGGAAATCGTCGAGAAACAGAAACTTCGAGAATCGCTTCCTGTACTTGTCATCAGTGCGCAAAGGCCGGAAGAAACGCTTTCACCTTTGGGTGAATTTACTGGTCTAGGTGCTGATGGTATGTGGTATCGGTTCGATGCGCACAGAATCGTCTCGACGAGTTACATCGGCGCCGCAAACGAAACCATGGCTTTCTCGGAAATTCGCGAGTCGTGCGGAAATCCACCCTCAAATTCATCCATTCGCTGGAGACGTTCAAGCAAGTTATACAGGGCGAACGGAAACGCAAAGACGAGCGCCTCGGCTGCAAACTTACCAGGAACGTGCAAAGACTTCTCTCTATTTGAAGAAGATGTGGACACCGCGGATTACCTCGAACTGCAGAGAAAGAAAATTGAGCAGATCCAGATCGATCTAGGGGATTTGAGTAACATAGGATTGCTTCGCCGAGAGATGAAGTTACAAAAGAAAAGAAGAGCAAAGTCAGATAAGCTGAGCGAACGCACGCGCAAGTTAGAATCACGAATTCGGGAGTATTCCGCCGCAGGATGGGACGATTTCATGCGCGTCGTGGATATTCTAGAGCAACGAAACGCTCTCATGCGAGTAAAAAAGACAACCGAAGCTGAATCCGCCGACGAGGAAATAGAAATTCTCACGTTTGGTGAAGTTTGTATGGCTTTCAGAGGCGAAAACGAGCTGTGGATAGGAACCGTTCTGAGCAGTCTGCCTGACACTATCTCTGTCGCTAATCTTGCCGGCGTTTGCGGCGCGATGTCTTCAGACGCCAATCGTGCCGTTAACGCCTACTACGGGCCTTCGGAAGAGTTAGACACTATACTAGCATCTTTCGTTCCCGACCTCGAAGATATTGCTGATCTTCAATATGCATCCCGCATCGACAATGCACCGCTCAGCCTTTCGCAAGACCTCGCCGCTTTACTCGAACAATGGGCTAGCGGCGTGAGTTGGTCGCAGATTCGAGGCGATACATCTTTGCAAGAGGGCGATATCGCGAGAGTGTTTAAACGCACTGCCGAGCTTTTAGCGCAAATACCACGAGCTCCGCACGTTTCCGAACAGCTCAAAAAAACAGCAAAGGAAGCCGAGAGAATCGTTAATAGACCACCAATTAGTGATTTGCTCTAGGATAGGCAATAGATTGAAACTTATTAAAATTGTAGGTTATGCTAGGCTGTTTGGAAGATGTTTTGTGACGTCGATACTCCTACTTTTTCGGCAGCCTTGTCCAGTTCGGCAATCTCAGATGCATTCAATCGCCATCCTAATGCACCGAGATTATCCTCCAACTGCTTCACGTTTTTCGCCCCTGGAATTGGAATAGTGTCTTTACAAATGCACCAATTCAGAGCGACTTGCGGAAGCGTTTTTCCCCCGTGCGCATCGCCAACCTCTCTCATCGTCTCCAAAAGAGTCGGCAACGGCGGCAACACACCTTTATACGCTTGACCTCTTAATCCAGGCGGTGGATTCTCTACACTGTATTTACCAGTCAACAAACCTAGCGCTAGAGGACTATACGCGATTAGCTTAATACCTAACTCATCACACGTTTCCTTTGTGCCATTCAGCTCCGGGAATCGAGATAAAAGATGATACTGCACCTGCAACGTAGAAATTGGGACGCCTCGTGCGCTCATGTACTTGTGAATC
>Ga0163111_10003405_pt1 | contig 10273 bp, 8 predicted proteins | sample CRUFie1St18metaG_FD_109645 | JGI IMG/M metagenome (GOLD analysis project Ga0163111, IMG submission 109645) | Marine microbial communities from the Costa Rica Dome - CRUD Field 142mm St18 metaG | ecosystem: Environmental > Aquatic > Marine > Oceanic > Photic zone | place: Costa Rica: the Eastern... | reverse complement strand
GAGGGTGAGGGTGAGGGTGAGGGTGAGGGTGAGGGTGAGGGTGAGGGTGAGGGTGAGGGTGAGGGTGAGGGTGAGGGTGAGGGTTAGGGCTCGCGCTGCTCACGGAGCTTCCTTCGCATCTCGAGCACCTCGCGCCGGCGCTCCTGCTTCGCGTACCGTTCGGTCAGCACCATCTCGCGCTCGTACTCCGACAGCAGCAGCAGCGCTTGCCGATCGGCCTCGCCCTTGTACAGCTCCTCGTCGTAGTCATCGGCAGAGTTGTGGTCGTCGGCCGGCTGAGAGCCGCCAGCGTGCGCAGCCGAGGCCGTTCGCAAGCCGGGGCTTGATGATGGCGCGCCGTCGCGCGGGGTGTCGTTGCGCTCAGCAGCTGCGGGTCTCGCCGCCGTCTGCCCGGCCAGCAGCGTGTCTACCGTGAGCTTGCCGCCCCCTCGCGCGCTCTGACGGGCCAGGTACGACTCGGCGGCGCCCGCAGGCAGCTTGGCGCCGGCCCTCGCGGACGGAGCCTCACGCGACGAGGCAGGCGGCTCGTGCCGGGCGGCGGCGGTCGGAGCGGCGGTGGCGTGCGGATCGGCGGCGGGAAGGGAGGCGTCGCCCGACAGGCTGTACTGCAACGGGAAGTCGACCAGGCCCTGCGCAGAGTGTTGCCTGGGCTTGCCGAAGCAGACCGTGTACCGCCGCTCAGGCGCGAGCATCGCTTGCGCCTTGAAGCTGGCCGCCGACGGGCCAATGAGCTGGTGCCACTCTCCGGCCGCGACTCGGACCACGCCGCCCGCCCGGTCGCGCGCCGCCCACTCTCTCTCCGCCTTGATGTAGGTCCCGTTGCGGCTCCACGAGGTGAGCAGCACGTTGCCATCGGGCACGAGCTGCAGCTCGGCGTGCTGCGCGGAGACGAGCTTGCCTCGCTCGCCCGTGAAGCCCGCGTTCGCCCACACCTTGCGAGGCGAGATCCCCTCCGGGTCGAGCCGGCCGACGCGGATGGTGCCCGTGTCGCGCGAGAAGTGCATCTCGCGCGGCAGCTCGCCGTAGCTGCAGAAGGCAGGAGAGAGCACCAGCCGGATCACGAAGCTGCTCTCCTGCGCGGGCGCCATCGAGAGCGGCGGCGTGGTCGCCCGCTCACGTGCCGTCGCCGCACCAGGCCTGGCCGCCGGCAAAGGCGGCGTCCGTGATCGCGGCGGCTCGCGGGACGAGCTCGCCTGGACAGGTGGAGGGCGCGGGTGAGGGTTGCGCAGCTGGTCCAGGCTGCGAGCGTGGCGTCATGCGACAGCTATGGAGGCGCGAGGGGTTCGGGCTAGGGCTAGGGCTAGGGCTAGGGCTAGGGCTAGTGTTAGGGTTAGGGTGAGCGCTCGCCTGGTGCGCCGCGGATGCGACTGGTTCCTTCGACCCGAGCGAGCGGAAGGCGGGCAGCGACGGCCCCGCCGGCTCAAGGTGCGGCGCCACGGCAGGCTCAAGGTGCGGTGCCCGGGCAGGGTGCCGCACCGGCTGAGGAGGATGCATTGCGGCCTCCCACGCCTCGTCCTCGATCCGCTCGAGCCGCACCCGCTCAGCCTCCTGCTGGTGCGACCGCTTCAGTTGCGCGATGTACTCCCCCGGATTGGGGCCATCGGTCCACGGCACGAGCTCGACCTCCGACGCGAAGACCTCGGACAACAGGAGCGCACGCAGAGAGCTGATATGGCTCCCAGTTCTCTGGTTCTCTTGGCGATAGGCCGCCCTGAAGTCGAACTGGGTCTTTCGGTGATAGGCCGCCCTGTGCCTGTCCAGCAACTGGCCGAGCGGGATCCCGCCATAGCCTGACCTGCCGATCAGCTCGACCACCTCCTTCGTGAACGTCCGAAGGTCGGTATGCTCCGTCGGTTCTCGTCGCTGCGGCTGCTGCGGCTGCTGCGGCTGCTGGCCCGACGTGATGTGCGCAAAGTTGCAGTTTAGGCCTTTCCTGCAGCCTGCCCGTGTCCCAAAGAACCGGCAAGGAGGCCTTGGAGCCGCGTACGCGCGCCCACCCTCAAACGGCGCGCGCTCCCGCTGCTGCTGCCGTGTCTCCCACGACAGGGGCGGCCGTAGGCCGTCAGCGCGCCTCGATGGGCTGCGACTGCGACTGCGCCGCTGAGGACTACGGCTTCTTCGCTGAGGAGGGCTGCGGCTTCGACGCGGCTGGCTGGTGTGATCCCGGTCGCCACCAGCTGGCCGCGTCTCTCGTGACCACTGCTGCTCTAGCTGCCCAAGATTCCACGATGTCATCGTGGACTCGGACGGCAGCGAGCAGTGAACGAGCCACAACGAGTATCGCAGTGAGCGGCCTCTTGGCGGGAGTGAAATTGCGGGACGTGTGCCGGAAGACGGCGCCCCTCAGCGGGCGGGGGTCAGCCCTCACAACAGAGAGCCCTACGAAACACTACCAACACCTCTCACACGAACACGCGCTTCTGCTTGCGTACCGCTTCCGGCGTGACCCATGGTGAGCGGAGTGGGTATGCCACGACGCGCTCGACCGTGAGGTCGGCAGTGGTGATGAGGCTGACGTCCGCGGCGCTGCCCACCGCGAGGGGGGCGGTGAGGGCGACGCGCCCCCTGGCCAGGAAGACCTCCAGAAAGGTGACGTCGGCGAAGATGCGCATCTCGAGCCGCCTCTCGGGGGGGAGCAGCGGCAGGCGGTCCTGGTTCGGTTGGGGTTGGGGTTAGGGTTCGGGTTCGGGTTGGGGTTGGGGTTAGGGTTAGGGTTAGGGATACGTTCGGGGCAGGGTTCGGGTGAGGGGTAGGGTGGCTGTCCTTGATGCCGCCGCACGCCACCGGCATCGACACCGGCAGCGCTGCGGGCGTCGACGAGTTGAGGGGCGTGTATGCCACGGTGCACTCCAGCCCACCGATGCTCACTCCGAAGGTGGCGGCGGCGCGGGGCAGCTCGAAGGTGACCAGCACCTCGCTCGTGCGCGCGACCCCAGCGCCGAGCCCCAGCTGCTTCTCCTCCTGGTTCGGGTTCGGGTTCGGGTTCGGGTTCGGGTTAGGGTTAGGGTTCGGGTTAGGGTTCGGGTAAGCCCAGCTGCTTCCGCACCCCCTGCTGCAGCGCGAGGCCCGACGCGTCGTATGCCGCGGGCCCGCGCAGCGCGGCGAGCTCCTCGATGGGGTACTGCTGCAGCGCGCGCGCCGCCGCGTTGAAGGTAACCTCGCGCGGCAGCGTCTGCGCGCTCTGCGGCGGCACCGTCGCCCACCCCCAGTTGATGCGGCGCGTGCCGCCGGCCTTGGCGGGGTAGGCTTAGGGTTCGGGCTCGGGCTCGGGCTCGGGTTCGGGTGACCCTAACCCTAACCCTAACCCTAAACCTAGCCCTAACCCTGAGCCTAACCTTGGTGGGGTAGGCGTTGTCCTTGGAGGCGTAGAAGTGGCCCGCGTCGATGCGCCGCTGCTCGAAGGCGTCCTGCCACCCGGCCGTCGGCGTGAAGTGACCGAGCTCACGCACGGCCGCGCCGCTGTACGTGCCGAGCTGCCACCAGTCGCCACCGCAGCTGGTCTTGTGCACGTGCGTCGGCAGGGCCGCGCCCGCCGCGGCCGCCGCCGCGTACGCCGCCTCGAAGCCGGGCGTGGCGGCGGGAAGCGGGTAGAAGGACGGGCACTCGCACCTGCGCAGGTCGCGGCTCGTGCCGATCTCGTACCACCTGCCCGAGAGCAGGTCGGCGTCCGAGGCGCTGCCGTACACCTGGCGAGGGCGACGGTGAGGCTCGGGGTCACTGGCCCTAAGCGTGAGCGCAGCCGCAGCCGTAACCGCATCCCTACCCAGGCGTGCGGCACCTTGGAGTCGTAGGTGCGCAGCCGCCACTCACCGCTCGCCATCTTCCACGGCGAGGACGGGTCGCGCTGCGTGCTCTCGACGATCGGGTTGTAGCTCGGCTTGCTCCAGTTGGTGAGCAGCTCGTCGTTGGCGTAGTCAGCGGGCACCGCCTGCGCCAGCAGAGTGCCCGTCTCGCAGCCAGGCCAGTCGTTCTTGTTGCACAAGCCGGGGTAGATCTGAATCACGCCCGGCCCCTTGCCGCCCGGCCCGGCTCCATCGGCCACGACGGCCGAGCCCGTGTAGATGGCCTCGTTGTCATACGGCGTCGGCCGGGGCGGCCACACGGAAGAGTCGAGCCCATTCCAGATGGCCACAGGGAGCGGCGCCCAGTGCACAAAGTCCTTCGACACGAAGTGGCCATAGTCAGGCCCGCGCCCTGGTGGAGCGGCCAGGTGGATCTGGTAAAAGTGGTGGATGACGCCGTGCACTGGGTCGAACACGGGGCCGTTCGGATCGTTCTCGCCGCAGCCGTGCTGGTTCATCAAGTGGTACTGCGGCGCGTCCTTGCCGAACGGCTTGCCGCAGACCTCGTTACCCGGACCGCACGGCCCGTTGAGGCAGGTTGTGGTGGTGTCGATTGCGACCGGCTCGTCGCCGAGGTGGGCAGTGGGCCCAGAGAAGGCACGGCAGCTTGCGAGGGACAACACGAGTATGCGGGCAGAGGACATGACCGCCGCAGCCGCCTCCCTGGCCGCCTCCTTCTTGCCCTCTGACGTCTTGAGGAAGGCCTCGCGCGCCTCCGCCGCCCTCGCCGCCTCCGCCGCCTCGGCAGCCGCCGCCGTGTGCGCGACGGAGCGCGGCGTCGCCGGCGCGGGGGCGCGGGGGGGGGGAGGCGCGGAACATGCACTTGTGCTACCCTATATATGTATTTACTTAGAACAACTTGGCAGACCTTGGGCACACAAGAGTCCGGCCTAGAAAATCCATAAGTTTCCCGCGATTCACCAACCTTCGAAGTCAAGGCAGAGTCAAGGTCAAGCCCCTTCGAAGTCAAGCACCTTGGGCTTGGCCGTGCGCCGCGGAGAGGGCTCGCCCGCAGGGCTATCTGGCTGCCGCCTCTTGGGCGTGCTGCCCGCCGTAGCGCGCGCCGCTGAGCAGCCCGTTGCGCGCGCCCTTGCACGCGCTGTGGTCGGCGTCGCCGGTGGCCGCGGTGCTGATGACGGCGAGGCCGGCGGCGACGAGTCGTTGCGAGGCGGCGGCGAGGACGAGCGAGGCGGTGGTGCGACGTCATCGACCGCGAGCTGGGCGTTCTCGGTCTCGAGTACCTCCTTTGCATGGACCAGCTGCCGAAACCGCTCCGTCGCGCACTCCACACTCAGCCCGTTGCGCTCGGCGCGGTCGGGGTGCATCTTCAACGAGCGCCGACGGAAGGCGCGAAGGATCTCCTGCAGCTGCAGCTGTCCGGCGGGCTGCTCCTCCTCCGTCCTCAGCTTCAGCAGGCTGCGCGCCTTGGCCACCGACATCTCAGGCGGGCCCGCTGTACCTCCAGCCGCACCTGCCGCCCCCGCCTCCGCCGCGCCGTGGTTGCAGTGAGCGTCCCAGCTCTCCCACGCCGCCTGGCTCCGCTCCTCCTCGGTGTATGTGCGCCCGCGCCTGGCCGCACAGCCGCCGGCGTCCTCGCCCTCCTCGAACAGCACACTCTCGATCGCCGCCTTGAGCGACCAGCCCTCCGGCCTGTGCGGCGGGATCACGTCCTTGAGGAGGACGAGGGTCGCCTCGCTGCGCGTGTACGCCACGTACTGCACGTTGAGCTCCTGCCGCGCCGGCCAGCCGCCGGCATCCATGACGAAGCGCAGCGGCAGCTCCTGCGGCTCGAGCAGGAAGACCACGCCCCAGCCGAGCCCCTTGGCCTTGTGCACCGTTGCGAGGTCGACCGGCGCCTCTCGCGCGTCGCAAGCGAGCGGCCGCGCCTTCTGCTCCCCCTCCGCCGAGCCGAAGCGTGCACGGATCTCCTCCCGAAGCTGCTCGATCTCTCCTACCTCCCGCCGGCCGCGCGCCTGGTTAGGGTTGGGGTTAGGGTTGGGGTTGGGGTTGGGGTTGGGGTTAGGGTTGGGGCTAGGGTGAGGGTGAGGGTGAGGGTGAGGTTTAGGGTTAGGGTTAAGGTTAGGGTTAGGGTTTACCTGCGCGCGCTCCTCGCGCACCACGCCGAGCAGGGTGCGCACGCACTCCGCCAGGTCGGCAGTCGCGTACTCGGCGCCGCCGCCCTCCTGCTCATCACGCCGCTCCGCCTCGCGGCGCACGTGGCCGTCGAGCGCCGCCTCGACCTCGTCGAGCGTGGCACAGGCGCGCCCGTCGATGCTCAGCTGGCGCAGCAGCGCGAGGAGCTTGCGGCTGAGCGGCGCCCTGCCGAGCATGCGGCACGGGATGCCGCGCCGCGCCAGAGAGTAGAGGAGCGCGAGGAGGGGCGCGTTCCGCCGTGCGAGGATCGCTGTGCCCTTGCGGCGCCCCGCGCTGCTCGCAGCGCTTTGCCCCGCCGCCGCGCGGCTGGCGCTCGCCGGCACGAGCGCCGTCGAGCGCAGCGGGAAGCTCTTGAAGGTCTGCTTGCGGAAGATCTGGCCCTCGATCGCGCCCGGTGCCGCCTGCATCGGCTCCATGGGCGGCGGCGCCTCGCCTGCGCCTGCTGACCGCCGATCCCTCTCCGCCGCCTTCTGCATGACCTCGTTCGCGAGGGCGATGTGCGATGTCGGGCAGCGGCGGCACACGGGGAGCTCGAGCCTCTTGCAGGGCGTGAAGAGGCGGCGCTGCTGCTCGAGCGCGTCGTTCATGGCGAAGGCCCAGCCGTACAGTGCCTGCATGTCGTCGCCCACGAGGCACACACGGCAGCGGGCCGCGCTCGACTCCTGGAGCGCGCTCAGCATGAGCATGCGCACGCGCGAGTTGTCCTGCTGCTCGTCGCCGAAGATCCACGCGAGAGGCCGCTCGTCGTCCGCCTCCGGGTCGAGGTTGAGGCGCTCGAGCAGCGGCATGTACAGGTAGTCCGCGAAGTCGACCATCGGCAGCTTGGACCCCTTGGCCCTGGGGAGGCTGCTCTTGAGCACGCTCACTCGTCCACGCGAGGGCAGCTCGATCCGCGTGGCGGTGGCGCTCGCGATGCTCGCCTCCATCACCTGTTGGTCATAAAGGCAGGCCTGTGGCGCCAGGCCTAGCTAGGCAGCGTAGGTTCCGAGCCGGGGCTTCAGAGCAGCCGCGGCGGAGTGTGCGGTGCAGCCGAGTGTTGAACCAGCTGCAGCGCCTTGCGCGCGATGCGGATACCCTCGCTGAGCCGGACCGCAGCTGTCGGCCACTTCGAGGTCGCATGGCGGCGGCGCGCCTCGGACAGCCCCTTCTTGAGCTTCGTCTCGATGAGCTTCGCCAGCTCGTGCCGATCGGCTAGCGCCCGCCAGCTCGCCGTCGTGTCTGGCACCGTGCTGCCGTCGATGCCGTCTATGCCAACGCCCTCGCTCTTGGCGGCCGCGACCACCTGCGTCACGAACGGCTCGAACAGCACGAACTCGAGCGACGTCTTGCACCGCCGCTGCACCTCCTCGTCCGAGGGCGGGTACAAGTTCTCCAGCAGCAGCTTGGTCTTGGTGGGCACATGGTGCTGCTCCGCCTCCGCCTCCTCCGCCCCGCAGCCGTCCTGGGCCGCCGCCGCCTCCTCGGCCGCCTCCTCCGCCTCCTCGGCGCCGACGAGCGTGCTGCGCGGGTGGGCGCGGTGCCACGCGCGAGAACCGAGCGAGTGAAACGTGCGAGCCTCCGTGACGCCCCGGCGCCTCAGCTCGGCAGCAGCGTCGTTGTTGAGCGTCAGTGCTACCAAGCGCTCGCCCCGCTTGCGCACGCGGTCCGAGGAGACCTCGATGACGAAGGTCTTGCCAGAGCCCGCGCGAGCGTTGATGAGCATGTTCTGGTCCGACTCGTCGTCGATGCAGCGACGGATCTTCTTTGCGTACTCATCTCCATCCTCAGGCGCTGGCAGGGCCTGCAGGCGCTCCCGATCGCGCTTGTCCTTAAGGTCTTCCAGGGCGCAATCGAGGTGCATCACCCTTCCTTCGCCACCTTTCGACCCGTATGTCACCTGCGTGCCCTGCACCTCGCGCCCGCAGCGTGGGCAGCTGCCGAGAAACTGCGCCTCGAAAACTCGGCTTTTCAACGGGCATGTCTCCACCCAGTGTCCGAATCTGTTGCATCTGTAGCATTGGGCATTTGGGTGGGTGATCTCACCATTTTCATCCGGTACGGGGCGAATGCGGCTACCCACGGCCGTGCAGCTGGGCGCGAGATGCATCGGGAGCGGAGGCTCGTTACGCTGCGGCGAGCGCTGTGAACACACGCATGTTTGAATGGGGGGATAACCGACCAACGTCTGACCTCACGCTAGCTTTCAATATACTTAGTGTTACAGTACGTCACCACGCTGCAGGGGCTACGTCCCGGCCAGCGCATCGTCGAGACGAGCTGCAGCAGCCGAGTCGGCGCTCGCGCCTTCGGCAAACGTACGTACGGGCGGGTTGAAGAGCGCTGGCCTAGGAGTCGCAGCAGTCTTGGCATTCTCTGCAGCGCCCACGACCTCCGCTACCTCCTCGACCTGCTCCGCCTCCGCCGCCCCTGCCGCCTCCGCCTCCTCCGCCGCCTCCGCCGCCCCCGTCGCCTCTGCTGCCTCGAGCAGCACCGCCTTGGCTGCCTCTGCGGCCTCCTCCCCAACCTCCAAAGCCTCGTCCGTGGCCGTCTCCCCTGCCTCCGCGTCCTCGCCGTTGGCTGCCTCGTCGCCGGGCTGCGCAGTGAGGAAAGTCACACCTTCGGCGTCGGCGTCGGCGTCGGCGTCGGCGTCGGCGTCAGCGTCGGCGTCGGGCTTGGCAGCCGCGTCGCGCTTGGAGCGCGAGCGGCGCCACACGTCTGCGCACAGCTCGGCGCCCGCCCCCGGCTCGTAGGCCTGCCTGGCCTCCGGCTGCTCGTCGCCAGCCTCGCTCAAGGTGGACTCGCTCGGCGGCGGCGTGCTCAAGCTGCGCTGGCGGCTGCGGAAGGCCTCGGTCTCGAGGCGGTGCGAGATCACGGCGGCCTGCTCGCGCATCTGCTTGCGGTGCGCCAGGCCGTCCACCGGGAAGCTCCACTCGTCGGCCTTCTCGCCGGGGCGGCGGCGGCGGCGGAGCGTGCCGAAGCACGCCTCGCCGTCGTGGCGCCACACCTTGGCGAGCCGGTCCGCCGAGCACGAGAAGAGCGCGGCGGGCTCCGCGATGGCGTGCAGCGAGGTGACGCACTCCGCGTGCGCCTTCCACTCGCGCACCATCTGCACCTCCACCCCGTGCAGCCGCGCCGCCAGCCACCCCGCGCCCTCGACCTTGGCCTCCTTCTCGGCCGGCTTGGGCGGCGGCTGCGGCGGCCGTTGGTTGGGCTCCGCGTGCTGCACCACGCTGAGTAGCCGGCTCAGGTCCCAGATCGCCATCCGGCCCACGTCATCCCCCCACGTGAGCGTGCCCCGCTCGGGCGAGAAGGCGAGCGCCGTCACCGCACACGCAGCCACCGTCACAGCCGGCGGCGCGGTGCTCGGCGCGGCAGCCGGCGCAGCGGACGAGCCCGTCGCGAGCGCCGCAGCGCGTGGCGAGCTCGGCATTCCGCCGCGGCTGCCGCGCGCCGAGCCGAGCCCTGCGCGCGGGCTGGGTGGCACCGGCGGGCGCGCGGAGGCTCGTCGATCGAGCGAGGGTCGCCGACCTTCCCGGGAGCCGAGCGAGGGCCGCCGCTCTCCCTGCGCCTCCCGGGAGGGGCGGCGCTCCCTCGGGGTGAGGGGGGTCGATCGGCGCTCTGACCTCGGGGTAAGAGGGGAAGGCCCGCGCTCTGCGACGGGCGAGACGCACGAGGCGTCGGGCACCACGAGGCTGCCAGGGAGACTCTGGGTGCCGTCGGCGTTGCGCCCGCTGAAGAGCACCTTGGCGACGCGCGCGAAGCTGGCGGCGCGCAGCACCGCGTTGCTCAGGTTGCGCAGCAGCAGCAGTTGCTTCCAACGCGTGAGCGGGCCGCCCAGCTGCAGGCTGTGCACGACGACGTCGCCCGCCGCGTCCGCCGCGGCGAGCAGCGGGTACGGCTCGAGGAAGCACAGCGCCGTGATGCACCACCCCTTGGGCGCGCCGCCCTCCTCCTCGGTGTACCCCTGCTCGCAGCCGACCCCCTCCACCGCGGCGCACTTGCGCAGCCGGTGCAGAGGGTGCGGCTGGCCGAGCGCGTCGAGCCGCCACAGCTGCAGTGAGCCGTCGTCGCCGCCCGTCGCGAAGAGCTGCATGTTGGGCGCGAGCGCGGCGCAGGTGACGTCGCACGCGTGGCCCGACGCGACGCAGCGCAGCAGCGGCGCCTCGTCGGCGTGCGACTCGTCGTGCAGCTGCAGCAGGCGGTCCCAGCTCGTCGAGATGACGTGCCGGCGCAAGGGGTTGTACATGAGCGCGGAGACCTCGCCCTGGTTAGGGTTAGGGTTAGGGTTAGGGTTAGGG
>Ga0163111_10003402_pt1 | contig 10277 bp, 9 predicted proteins | sample CRUFie1St18metaG_FD_109645 | JGI IMG/M metagenome (GOLD analysis project Ga0163111, IMG submission 109645) | Marine microbial communities from the Costa Rica Dome - CRUD Field 142mm St18 metaG | ecosystem: Environmental > Aquatic > Marine > Oceanic > Photic zone | place: Costa Rica: the Eastern... | reverse complement strand
CTACCACCTACTATCCCCGAAGAAGACCCACCCGCATCTATTTCCAGAGTGACACCACATGAAGATTCATCTCCTTCAGGGAATAGCGCCAGTTTGGAGTCGAGTTCTAGTCCTCCATCGGAGGGAATACCTTCAACAGTTGCTGCAATCGTGGGCAGTACAACTGTTCCCAACCCGCCTCCTTCTTCGGCATCGACAAGCACAAGCACATCCACACAACAAGCTCCACAATCTCCTGAGGGAGAATCCGAAGAAATAGTACTGATGGACGCGTTGGGAGCTGCCGTGGCAAATATTGTGGGCGGCGCAACCAATACGGTCCGAGAACGTGCCCAAGAGTCATTTCGTGAGACTCTTGCAGTTCCAATATATCGGACCAGCATTGGCGTGATGGTTTTAGGTTTGGGAATTGGAGCCTTTGGGATTTCAAACGGGACCTATGACCTGCAATCTCTTACACGCCCGATCACGGAACTCGTGTCCAACACGATTGGCGGCCTTTTGGGGCTTGGAAGAGGCTCTGGAGGAGGATCTCAGAGTAATGGGGGATGGGGACGATTTTCAATGCCATCGAATGGATTGTTGGTGGGATCAACTATCGCCAGCGGCACTACAGCCGTTGTGTTGGGACTCTTTGGGATGCCTCGCGGAGGCAGCGATACCTCCGATGGAGGGGAGACTCCTTTGGCAACATCTTCTAAAATAGACTCTAAGACAAGCGGGGACGAAATCACGAAACCTACAAAGAGCTAACGAAATAACTCTATGAGAAAGATTAAATGGGATAATAAGAGTAACAAGCGTGTTAATATTACTTTTCAGAAGTCAATGCCAAAATCCCATGTTTTGGCATAAACCTTTCAGCATGGTTGTGCCTCAAGAGTACAGTTATCGACAACCATTCTGAAAACAATAATTCTAAACAATTTGTTTGCTTTAGGTTTCGAAAGGAAAGATGAAGTCCATCTTTGAGATAATTTACAATTTCTAATTTACTCACTATGACAAGTTAATATTTTGGATTCTCAATCCGATGCTCATTTTCTCGAAGCAAAAGTATATGCTTTCGTTTGACACCTGTCATAAATTTATTTAGCGAGGCGCTTCTTTCGATTTCGAAAGGATTTCGTAGAACTAATGGAAGGTAGTTAGCTCCTGTTTTGGGAGTGATTCCAAAGGACTCAATTCGTCTTCTAACGCGTCTGCTTATGCAGGACAACTTTCCTTGAAATCACATCAACGACTAGCAGCTGTCATCTCCAAGTCATCATCATCGTCGTCCGACATTTCCCACGTGCTACGCTGAGGCGATTGCTTGCCTATTGATTGCGGTGACGGTGTGTTTATCTCATTGGCAGTACTTATGTTATGGTTGTTATCGTACTCAAACCATTGGTTTCCAGAAAACACACATCGGCATCCACAGCACGATGAAAAGGCATGTCCCTTGGTGGGATGCAAAAAGAGGACTGGGTCTCGTGCAACAAGCTTGGCAAGTTCGAAAATGAGACACAAAGAACTCATCTTTCTTCGAAAGAGGTCGCGCAGTTTGTGCTTTTCGGCAAAGGTTGGATCGGTAGACCTGTTGAAGAATGGATGCACCAAGAGGAATCGCAAGAGGCAGCAAAAACCAACCGCTAGTGCTAATTTCGTAAAGAAGTTCCAACTGGGATGATCAATCCCTCCCTTTCGTAACCGCACCAGTTCAGCGCATCCCCAGATCGCTCCAGCACCACCGAGAACCTCCAGAACAAACTGGCAAGCGAGCGAAGTAATGGCAACAGCGATTGCTGTCCCGTGCAAAATTATTCCGAACGTTGCAGAGATTGGCTTGATGTGTTGCTGTGAATGAGTAACGTTGCGACTGTCATGGCTGTTGTTGCTATCCTCGGATCGGTTTACTCGCTGGTACAAGCCGTCCCCGTTGCTCGATTTGCGGCGGCGTGATCGCCCAAGTAGCAACTGCAGAGCGACGACGTGCGGGGCGACGTGGTCTTTATTCTCGGGATCTAGTAAAAAGCGGGGCACATTGGATGGCGAAGAAGTTCCGTCATATTCCTCGTTTTTTTGGAGCCACAACTCCCGTAGTTCGTGAGCCTTTCGCTTGCTGAGTTCCTCGGGCGAAGACGACCCGAAGACACGATCGAGGCTCTCCAGGTCGATATCATCCAGGTCCGGGCAGTCGGAGCTGTTGTTGCTGTTGGAATTGGATAATACCCGAGATGATCTAGAGGAAGGAGTGGCTTGCAACATGGTTGCAATGATTCTTTCGGTTCTAACCTTTTGCAATGGTTGCTTTTTGTAACAACTCAAGAGTGCACGACTAACTTATGAAGAGGTTAGAAGGTCTCTACTAAAACCGTCGTTCCGTGAAACGATTTCTTTCAGGAAGAAACTGAAACTGAATTGAGTCGAGTCGGTCGTATTCAATAAAATGGAATTTCAAACCTGTCATTGACCTTTTCTAACAAGGCAAACGCATCAGGGAACGACCCAAAGAGACATTTGCTTTGGTTGGAACCAGTGAAAGGCAATTCAGAATACATACTCCATTGTGTCAGTTGTACCAGGCCAATTCAAAGCCGCAATGACACTCTTGGAACAACGCCAAGTACCACACACGACAACCACGAAAACAATGAACCCCAATTTATTGAGCCGGCTTCTGCCAAAACCAACCTCTAAGATACGTGTCTATCTCGTCCGTCATGGCGAGACCAATTGGAATCTGAGGGGAAAGATCCAGGGCGGTGGTTACGACGTTCCCCTTAATGACACCGGGAGAGACCAGGCCCAGAGGGCCGCCAGGGCCTTGAGTGGAATTCCTCTCGATGCCGTGGCCTCGTCATCCCTCTCACGAGCCAAAGAAACCGCTGATATTCTGTGGGAACGCCAGGTGTCAGAAGCTGATGCTACTAGTGTCAAACCTTTGCGAATTATGAATGAGGGCTTTAACGAAATGCGATTCGGTGTCTTTGAGGGCTTCGAGTACAGGAGGAAAGATAAGCTCAAAGAATCCAGCGACACGAAACTTCCAAACCCAACATTGATTCGCCAGGAACGATTCCTAGTGGCACGAAAGAAAAACGAACAAGACCGCGATTATTGTTTTCCATCGGAAGACCAAATCTACCAAGACCACCACTCTAGTGGAGACCACGACGACAAAGACGAAGCCTATCGAATCGACCAAGGTACTCGCATGGGTGAATCCACAAACCTTGTTGAAAGCCGAGCATTGGAAGCCTTATCCCAAACAATTGAAAAAGTCCTCGAAAAACAACTTGATCCTACTGGCATCGACTCCAATGACACAAAGCACGTAGCCATCGTCTCTCACGGTCGGACCAACAAAATTCTCCTGGCGGCTATGCTCTCTTCAGAATCGGTAATAAGGCAGAGCAACACAAGTATCAACGTGGTTGACCATCCAGGCCCGGAGGAGGGTAAAAACTGGAAGTCTGGTTGGATCGCACAACTTCTCAATTATACCAATCACATTACGGGCGATAAGTCTACCGAGAGGTAGCACAGCGAAAATCAAGTTTTCAAACACTCTGACAACACTCTATTAAGAATTGCTATTTATTCGTAGATATTGGCATATGTATTGTTTTAAAAGTCCAGTGTGTTGCTCATATGTTGCATGATGGTTTTTCTGACTCCATTCACTCTCGTCGGGGATCTCTCAATTGTAATGCATATCTGTATACGGGGGAGATCCCGTCATTCGAGGAACAAAATCAAAGTGTAGCATGAAATGCATATTTGCAAACAAGTGTACCAATCTCGATATCAGTGGTTGGCTCCTTTTAAAGTTCGTTCTTGCTGCCTTCGCCGCTTACGTCCTTGAGTGCAGCCAATATATCATCGATTTCAAGTTCTGACCCAGTCACTTCTGGGTAAGCGTACTTCGGCTCACCGTCACTTCCAAAAACAATGATACCTCCTAAGGTGAGGCCCTCTCCTACCATATTGCCCTCAAGGTTTTTCGACTTCAGTCTTCTGCCAATCGCCTTCATGCTGCTAAAGATTTTCCAGGGTTTTAGGAGGGACCACCAACTGAATAAATCTTTGATCGTTTTATTTCCAAAGGCCGTGTAGAAATCGAGTTTCTCATCGCGGTATAATGGGTACGGGTAATGATCTTTGTGAAATACCCTTAATCCCTCGTCGTCCTATAGAACATGCCCAAACCAAAAGAGTTCAAAGTGCGTATTGTAAGAAAAAGCATAATTTAGGTTCAGTCGAATCGATTGAACTAAAATCCAATCTAATCGTGTCAATTATAGCAAAACCACCAACAAGAAAAACACGTACCACTCCGGTTTCCTTGACGACCCCAAACATTCCAAAGTTTGAGAGGATTTCCGGTTCGCTTGCCGCGAGCTCGGTCAGCTGCTGACCGTGTTCGCGGCATAAAACTCAGCCTGGTCGACGGACCACAAAGCAGATGCTTCCGGAGGGGCCCGCATTCTGAGAAACGGCGTCGTTTCCCGTGAGAGTATCGTCGATCTTCTCGGTGACGAGGTCGCCGATGTTAGGAGAGAAGTCGATGGGAATCAGGCTAGCCTGGGGAAGCCAATCCTTTGATTCTTTCATCGTGCTAGTGAGTTGCATCCGCTGGGGAACATCGCAAGCTTCACAGGCCAATGCCAAAGCGGTCTTGGAGCCGGTGTTACCCATGGTCGAAAAAGAAACCGCCAAGAGGGCCACCGAAGCAAGACTGGCTCTTCGGAAAATTGGCTTTCCAAGGTTTCCTCGGATTGCCGTCAAGAATAAATTTGGCATCAACCGAAGATCGAAAATCGAATTGTAGAGAAAAGCTGACTACAATTGTTACCTGTGGGTGTGATGAGTGAATAGATTTGGATAAGTCGCCGATAGAGAACACAAGAAAGCACGAATGTATTTTAACCGCAGCGAGAAATTCCCACCAAACGATGAGTGACGCTGCAGTAAATACGTAATACGTCCATGGTCTTTCACGAGTTATTCGGGATTCGAAAATTCTTCATAGTCCGATTAGGACGGGCATTATTCAAAAAGAATGTTGAAAGATCGGCTATTTTTTTCAGTTGCACTTCTAAACTTTTCAGTTGCACAGCCATGCACCCAAAAGTCAAACGCTGTGTGGCTACGTCATTTGTTGCGTTCCATCTATCCATGCATCATTGATTTCGATGGACACCAGGTAATTTCAGTTACAGGCACGATATGATAAAGTTATTGAGATAGTCTAACTATATAGTAGTACGAGATGTTCTAGTTATTGTCTTAAGGTATAGTAGCACTATTCCAGGGTGTAAGCTCCTCTGAAAATGAAATTTCTTCTGTTCGCCCGGTTAGTTGAGAATCATCGGAGTTTTTACCTAGTTTTAGGTCATTCCCTATTATCTTCAAAAGTCCAGCCATATCTATAGATGAATTAAACGATCCGTTGGACGTTATGGAAACGTCAAGAGAGTTTCTCTCGTCCTTTCTAAATGAACGGGCAACAGCAGCGTCTTTGCTACCCCGACAGATGGCTCGGGTCGAGCATTTTTTTGCAATGCTGCCATACATGGCGGCAATGGAGATTGGGTCAGAATATCCGCAATGTCGCTGGCGGTACTGCTCTTTGAGAACAGATTCCGTAGCCTCATCTCGATCGTCTTCCGCGTCGTCAAGTCCTAGGAAACGTTCCAGGCCTCGAATGCAATATTTTCGACCATTCGTCCGTGATACCCCCCGTTTGTCCACTTTGTCTGCAATCTTTTGCAAATTCCTTTTGATATGGTCCAGCTCGTCGTCCGTCCACCACAAGCTGGTGCATTCATTATGGATAAGGGACCTAGACGACCGAACCTTCCGGACAGAAACAACTTCGTTGAATCGAAGCGTCTGTCTTTCCCGCTTTGTTCCACGTTTCAGCCTTTGAGTCAGTGATGCAAGAGGCTTTGGTGGTTTCTTCATGCAGCTTTTCTGCGGCTTGCTTGAGGGATCGTATGTATGTTCGACCCCTACCAAAGGCTCTGTCCTCGATGGCTTCCGCGATGGCCTCCGCCTTATAAAGGACAATGGTTTTGAAGGCTTATTCCTGTGAGAATCTGCCGAGGAGAATGTTGACTTTTCGGATAATTCTCTCATCAACATGATATACTCTTATTCACTCGATCCGTAATAGTTACTTGCTCTTAGTGGTACGATCCAATTCTTTTATTGTGAAAACTTCGCTACAATCCTACATTCAGTAGCGATATTCGTCACTCTTCCAAAGCTCGGATATTATCGTGTAAGAAACGTGGTGATTGTGGCCAAAAACGGAAAAAAAAGAAAATTATCTCATAGAACTCAGGTAATGTATACGTCTAGGTTCGGATTTTTCAATTATGGGAAACGTTTGAGAATTCCTACTCTACCATAAATACTTTATCGTGTACCACTTAGCCCGAAAACATATATATGTATAATTTCTTCAAGGACAAATTTAGTACTTCAAGGACAAACTTAGTACTTGAAGATAAAAATTTGGTAGCGTAACATAAGTCGTGAATTATCTTATTTAAGAGACTTGTGTCCCGGGTAAGAACAGAGACTATAAATGTAAAATCGGTGATGACTCTAGCAATAAAAGTTTCAGTGGGATAGAACATGAGAATCTGGGGATTCCGAAATAGGAAAAACTTCATATATCCTCAAACTTACATTTATCCCTCCCAAGAGAATAATTTCAGCTGTATTGATGTGACGTATTTCAGAATTCTCCTTCTGCGGTTCTGTTTGGCAGTAGTTCAACACAATATATATTAACAATTGCACGCGTTCCCGGAGATTCAAATATCTGATTATAGGCAATTGCATAACTCAGGAGAACTGCGTTGATGGATCCCCATGATCCCCCCAAAAAGGTCAGGAGCACAAGGTCAGAAAAACTGTCCCAAAACACAAAGGGAGCATCATGTCATGCCTATCTGCCCCAGCTGCATGGGAGAGTGGTGTGGGAGCTGCACCTCTGACGATGGCGTGCTTGTAGGGCCACCCATCCTTGGTGCAAGAAACAGGGGCAACTGGTGGTGGCATGTGGGGGCCCAAACAGATTGCACCACAAGGCCAAAGAGGGGAGAGCCACATGGTGTGTGGGCTGCTTGATGAGAAGGAATGCAAGGCTTCAGCGAGTCTCAATGGGAGTTTCCAAGAGTGCTACATTCTAGCTAGAGACCTGCTGCCAGTGACATCATCACCAGGCCACAAAAAATGGCAAACCCAGAGCAAACAAATCTGAAAACGATTCCAGTCGCGCGCCGACCGTAACTGAAAAAATCTTTACATACTGTATCGTGTCCAGAGCTAGGATCGATTGGGCGGAGAAGGTACAATCGAAAACCTGGCTCGAAAATATCACGGGAAAAACAAAGCATCACGATAGCGATGGAGGTGGAGTCGAGCTAGTTGTACCGAAATCGCTGGTTTAGTTTTCCGTTTTGGGTTTTTGGGCGATTCCGAACTTACAAATATTGGTTTGAAACATGTTGGTGTAATAATTCGAGACGATACGGAGTGTATGCCGTGCTGGATCATCGCACTTTGAATACATTTTTGTTTTGAGGTTTGGTTTCGTTTCATCCACGATAAACGAGGTGATTTTTCTTCGTTGTGTCAACAGAAACTATGGAGTCCAGTAACAAATGAAACAGAAACCACAACGATAACCACACTTCAATCGTATGCAGCTGCGGTTGTTGTTCTAGATCGATTATTTTCACATTATTCAACGCAGTGTGTGTTCAGAATGTTTACTACCAAAACATATCATAAACTCAAGACTGATCAATTTCGATCAAACATTCGCAAAGCTACAAGAAGCAGATCAAACGCTTCTCGATTGCCTACCGTACCCGAACAACCAAAGAGTAATCTCACCATGAAGGTCAAGGAACTTCGCAACTGGTTGTCGGATCTGAGCGACAAGAACAAGGAGCACTACCGACGATTCAACGGGGAGTTGAAAACTCCATCGCCAAAAAACGAAAGCGACGATGTTCTAGGGATCCAATCCAAGCCATCGATGACCTCTTCGTGCCCAAGCACCGCAATCCTAGATGGTGAAGATCCATTGTTTGCAGCTAGTTTTTCCTCCGACGATGACGAAGACCATAACCATGATTTCAACGTGACTGGTGAGAAGAAAATTGCCTCAAGAACTCTTCAAAAGAAGGGAGTGGAACGTGTTACAAGCAAGGAGCATCTCGCTCTTCTCCTCAAGCAAGCTCCAAGAACTCAGGAAGAAGATGGTTATTCTACAAGTCAGGAAGATAGCAGAGACGATGATCATAGCGTATTGAGTATGCACAAGTCGCCACTCGTTCGGGATCAGCTATTGACCAAGGCGGTTCTCGACGCTTTGAGTGAATCTAAGAAGGCACCCAAATCCCTCGGGGAGAAGCTCGAACGGCTCAAGATCAACGATCACCAGGGCAACTTTGATCTTGATTCTAGTAAAGAGAGTCAGAACAGTTCAAATGCACCTTCTATTGCTCAAGGTGTTCTTGTTTCGAAAATAGCCAACGTCTTCCTAAACGAATACTCCGAACCAAAGGATGGCGAACTCAACGATCCTCCTCCTCCTCCACCACCTAGCGAACGCCGTCGATTCATTGATCCAAAAGATCTTTCATTCTTGAAGTCATCCTTCACTGGTGCACCAAAGCGAGAGGACTTGGATTACGCGAAGCCCCCCAAGACACCCACCACTACCGTCGGTAAAGGTATCCGTAAGTTTGGCGGCCCCCCGAAAACTTTGGTGGAAAGACGCACGGAAAAGCTCCTTAAAAAGTTCGAACAGGAGAAGAAGCCGGTCTATGTGAGTAATAGAACCTGGGGTGTTGCGACTTCACACGGAAAATACGAGAAAAGATATTTCCTCGATAGAGTCTACAAGTGAGAACTGGAAACAAACATCATGGTGCTTTCTTTAATCCTGTTTTGAAAACTACATCCGCTGCATCTATGTGCAGCTATAACACCGATTCTATCTGCCCAGCAGGAATCTATTATTATATAATTGCATAATTCAATATCAGACACTTATTAGTTCAACACGTTTATCTGAAGAAAATTCTGAAAATAGAGAATACATGGAACAGCAAATGGACTGTATTCAAAACTTGTGTTGGATGTTTGGGTGCTTCGTTAAAGACTGGATTGGCAAACTCTGCCATTGGCTGGGATGAGGAGGGGATCCCCCCAAGAGCAGTGCCCCACCAATGCATTCAAGTTGCTACTCTGTTCTTTGGTACCATTTGGGAACATTTGTACCGCAGAGACAGTGAAAGAAATGACAATTTGAAAGAATTTTCCTCCCATGCATGGTGATTGGCATGGGGTGGTGGCCATTTGGCCCACCAGCCCACCTGCCATTTGGCAGAAACAAAGCTGCAAAGGAGGCGGCTACAAAAAGGCACTCAACGGATTGGAAGCTGGTCTATTCTAAATCATTGTTGACAGTCAGTATTAGAAGAAAGAAAGACACATCCCTCTATTTGTGGTAATGAAGAGCTTCTTATGAAACTGGAAGAGCTTATTTAGCTCTTTACAAAAAGGGTCACATGGATTATTTTCATTGGACAAAAACTCATCCAACGCACCCGCCGAACAGCTGCCCGATTCAAATTTTTCCCTGCTCAACGCGTCCATTATTTATGAGTGGAAAAATGAGAGTGGCATGCGCTTTCGAGATTCGTACGGGTTTAATAAGAATCGAGATTCGGAACCCATGTCTCTATTCGAACACGAAGATTCACCTACAACACACAACTGTCTTTCCTGATCACACATCCAAAAGAACAACATTACCAGGAACCTAAACACACCAATTACGATGTCTTTTTTCTCTGATCTCCTTGAGGGCTTCTGTGGATCCGATAGAGACGACGACAACGAAGATGAAATCGACTTTTGCGGAATGCCAAGCGACCAGATCGTCGAAATCGCCATCCGCCGGGATTTCTTACTCCTCCAACTCCAGGCCTTAGTCGATGCTAAAACGCCAGAAGATGCTGAAGCTTCCCTGGTGGCTATGGAAAAAGAGGCCGGAAAGGACGAAAAGCTTATGCGATTCATGGTACGGGCCGGGACGGTGGATATCATTCGGGGAAACACCCTGTTAGGCACTGCGGGAAAAGACGCTTCTTTCGAATCTTCCGAAACTTCTTCGGTAGTCGCAAATCATCTTTTGAAGAAGATGCTACCGTATTACGAGGAAAGAAGGCTGAGAGAACTCGAGAAGAAACGACGCG
>Ga0163111_10003398_pt1 | contig 10279 bp, 8 predicted proteins | sample CRUFie1St18metaG_FD_109645 | JGI IMG/M metagenome (GOLD analysis project Ga0163111, IMG submission 109645) | Marine microbial communities from the Costa Rica Dome - CRUD Field 142mm St18 metaG | ecosystem: Environmental > Aquatic > Marine > Oceanic > Photic zone | place: Costa Rica: the Eastern... | reverse complement strand
TGGTCGCCGCCTGTTCGCCGCCCAGTTCGGGCACGTTCACGAGGTCGCCCGCCTGCACGCTGATGTCCGATTTGGTATAGGTGTAGTTGGCGATTGCGACGAAGCGCTTGCTGTCCCACCATTCGCCCAGCGTGTAGAGATCCTTGTTCCACTGGACTTCGACTTCGGCGCCGTAGAGCTCGGCCTGCGGCGCGTTGGCGAAGCGGCTGACCACGGTGTTGTCGTTGAAGCTCGAGAACACTTCGATCGGGTTCTCGATGTCCTTGTAGAACCCGGCGAGGCTGAACTTGCTGCCCGAACCCCAGTAATATTCGACACGCGCTTCGTAATTGGTCAGCTCGCTGTCGACCAGGCCGGGGTTGCCGGTGAACTGGCGGTTGCTTTCAGGATCGTAATAGGTCTGCAGGATCAGCTCGCGGAACTGGGGGCGTGCGATGGTCTTCGACGCGTTGAACCGCGCCTGCAGGCTGTCGGCGATTTCCCAGGTCAGCGTGGCTGCAGGCAGCCAGTAATCGTTATTGAGCAGCGTGGCATTGGCCGATCCGCTGGGCAGGCCGTCGAGGCCGAGCGGGACGACTTCCTGCGTCGCGTCCTCGTAGCGCACGCCCGCGTCGAGCGCGATGCCCGCCACGGGTTCGACCCGCGCCTGGACGTAGCCCGCCTTGATCTCGAGCCCCGCCGAGAAGGCCGGGTCGGCCGCGGTGGTGTCGATGATCGTGTAGGAGAACGGACCGATCCCCGCCGCGGTCTGCGCCTCGGTGTCGTAGCCGAGCGAAATCAGCGCATCGCCGAGCAGATTGTCGGGACGGAAGGCGCCGAAGGCGATCGGGTAATCGCCCGTGGTGCGGATGTCGAACTCGCGGCGGCGCGAAAGCCGGTCGGTGTCGGTATAGGCACCGCCCAGCGTCACGCCGAGCCAGTTCGCGAGCTGGTAGCTGACGTCGAGACCGCCGTAATAGAGGTCCTCGGTCAGATCCGAGAAGGCCACCGTCGTGCGGCCGCGCTGGCCGCCGTTCTGGAGGTTGAGATAGACGTCGTCGAGCCCGCCGCTGGGGTTGAGGTCGCGCGAATAGGTGAATTCCCATTCATTGGGGGCTTCGCGCTGGGTCTGTGCATAGCCCGCGCGCAGATCGACCGAGAGATCGCCGAATTCGAGTTCGCCGACGAACTGCGTGTCGAACAGCTGGCGTTCGTACCAGGCAGTGTTCTGGATCAGGTCGTCATCGTCGTCGGTCAGATCGGAGATCTGCGCGAGCGAGGCGCGCTTGAGCGAATCGCGGATGTAGAGATTGGTCAGGCGGAAGCGGTGTTCACCGACCTCGAGACCGAAGCCGAGCATGACATTGGCGAGCATGCGCTGGTCGGTCTGGAACTGGTTGCCCGTCTGGTCGAGATCGAGATCGCCGTTCAGCGCCGCTTGGCGGGTGATGTAGCGATTGCGGTACTTGTTGCTGAGCGAAGCGGTGGCGATGACGCCGAACCGCCCATCGGCGAACACGTCCACGCTCGTGCCGGCGGTGATGCCGCCCGACCAGTTGACGGGCAGCTCGTCGGTGCTCTGCAGCAGGATCAGGTTGGGATCGCCCAGTTCGGTCAGGATCGCCTGCTGGTCCACGTCCGGATCGTTGATCGACTGGCCGCTATCGAGGAAGCTCTGCAGCGCCGGGCCGGGATCGCGGCGTCCGTCGTCGAAGCCGAACCAGTCGTAATCCGAGCCGAAATAGGTGTAGCCCGTGCCGAAGGTGGTTTCGGTATCGCCCGAGACGCCCGCGCTGACCTTGACGAAGCTTTCATCGGGCACGGCGCGCGTGGTGAGATTGATCACGCCGCCGCCGAATTCGCCGGGAAAGTTGGCCGAATAGGTCTTCTGGACAAGGCTGGAGGCGATGACGCTGGTCGGGAAGATGTCGAGCGGGACCACGCGGCTGAGCGGTTGCGGCGAGGGCAGCGGCAAGCCGTTGAGCAGCGCGAGCGAGTAGCGATCGCCGAGGCCGCGGACATAGACGAGGCCATTGCCGACGGTCGACAGGCCGGTCACGCGGGTCAGCGCGCCGGCGATGTCGCCTTCGCCCGTCCGCGCGATGCTGGCGCTGTCGAGCACCGAGACGACCTGCGACGAGGCGCGGGTGACGTCCTGGCGACGGCGCCCGGTGACCACGATCGCGCCGCCCGGGACCGAGATCTCGGTTTGCTCGAACGCTTCCTCCTGCGGCGTGTCGTCGATGCCCTCCGCCTCTTGCGCCATCACGGCGTCGGTCGCGGGATCTTCTTCGGCGGGTACGCCTTCGGCGCCCGTGCTCGCATCCTGGGCGAAAGCGGCGCCGGCAGGAAAGGTGAGCGCGGTGGTGAGCAGGAGCAGCGCGGAAAGCTGCTTGCCGGTCGACATGGTTCGAGACCCCCTCATGTTCAGGCCTTAAAAACTGGGTGGGAGCCGCTGTCCGGCTCCGGTGCGAAAATGCGAAGAAGGCCGCGGGACGCGCATGATGTGCACGCCCCGCGGCCTGTCTGGCCGATTAGTAGACCGGCAGGCTGGTGCAGTCGGACACCGCGGCGTCGAAGGTCACCGTGGCCGAGTTGCAGGTCCAGCCCTGGATCCAGCTGTCGTTGCCGGCGTAGACGGCACCGATGCTGGTCGGCAGCTGGAAGAAGGACGAAATCCCGGTCGGGTCGAACACGGCGACGCCGTCTTCGTTCGAACCGTTCACGAAGCCCATGGTCAGCGTGTTGGTGAAATCTGCGTCATTGTTCGAACCGGCGTTGAAGCGGGTTTCGATCTGCGCGGCGGTCACGCCACCCGAGCTGTCGCGGAAGTCGACCGAGCAATCGAGCGCGAACGAGTTGAAGACGACCGGGCCGGCTTCGTCGATCGCGGCATTGGCTGCGCGGTTGAGCGTTTCGGTGTTGTCGATGCGCAGGCACGGCGTCGAGCCTTCGTTGTCGACCAGGATCGAGTTGACGATCGTGTAGTCGGCGAAGCCGCGGATGCGGATGGCCTGGTCGCCGGTACCGCTGTTGGCGATGAAGGTCGCGTTCGAGATGCGCGTGTTCTGGCGCGGGGTGTCTTCTTCCAGACCGTTCGAGGAGTCAGCCTCGATGATCGTGTCGCCGACGCCGGGGCGCTGGATCGCGATCACGTTCTGCATGTCGACCTTGACGCCGGTGTCGGTGTCGAGGCTGTCGTCTTCTGCGCCGACGACGATCAGATTGCGCAGGTTGAACTGGCCGCCGAAGAATTCGACGCCGTCATCCGAGCTGTTGTAGCTCATGATGTTGCTCAGCTGCGTGCCGGTGCCGGTGCCGCCGGTGGTCAGCGCCTGCAGTTCGCTGTCGCCCGAGAGGACGAAGCCCGAATAGCGGATCTGCACGTAGCTCATGCTGCCCGAGCTGTCGTCGACGGTGGCGCCGCCGAACAGTGCGGGCTGCGCAGCGCCTTCGACCTGGCGTTCGCAGGCCGTGGTGCCCGGCGTGGCGCCCGGCGCGATGCAGTCGGTGACCGGGGCGCGGCCCGAGAGGACGACGCCGCCCCACTGACCCGACGAGTTGGCGTTATTGAGGCCGAGGACGTTGTCGCGGCTGGTGAAGACGATCGGGCGGTCGGCGGTGCCGTTCGCGTCGATCGTGTTGCCGCGGTTGACGTTGAGCCAGCCCGAACCCGACGAGAACAGGATCACGCCCGGTTCGATAGTCAGTTCGACATCCGTATCGGCGCCGGTATCGGCTGCACCGCCATCGGTGCCGACGTCGACGCGGCCGTTGATGCGGTAAAGAAGGCCTTCGACATAGGGGAGGGTCGAGGAAGCGGTGAAGCGCGCGGGCAGGGTGCAGACGCGATATTCGCCGGTCGGGCCGCTGATGGTGTTGTCGTCGGTCAGGCCGACAGGGTCCGAAATGGTCGGGCAGCCGGCCGCCGGCGTCACCAGCGTCGACGTCGGGGTCGGCGTCGGGGTCGGCGTGGCAGTGGCGGGCGGATTGTTGATGATGACGTCACCGCCGGTGCCCGGCGAGACGATTTCGTCGGCACCGCAGCTGGCGAGAGCCAGTGCGGAGCAGCCGAGGACGAGCGAACGATGGAAATTGGTCACGGGTAACGGTCCCCTCAAAAACCGGATGAATCGAAATGCGAATTCGTGATCGCGACTCGTCCGCTAGGGATGGTTCGTGACAGTTTTTGTCGGTTCGTGACCGTTATGTTGCAAAAGCCACCTATCTTCCGCCGACGCGTATGCGATGCGGCAGAAAGATGATCGGTCGTCGGCAGATTGCAGTTTTATGACATCGTTACAGTTTTGTTGCAGCTCTCGCTCGCGGGTTTCATAAAGGCTCCCACAACAGGAAAAGGGAGAGCTGTCATGGCGATCATCACTAGCGTTGCTTTGGCCCTTCTGGCGCAGGGCACTGCCACCACCACACAGGCCCCGGACACCGCGTTCGATGTCGGCTACGAAGAACTGGTCGCCAACGAGAACGTCGCGGCGCGCAAGGCGATCGAGAATTGCGACGAACTGGCCGCGAACGACCCCGCGCGGCTGATCAACCACGGCATCGCGCTGGCGCGGACCGGCAATTACGACGCCGCCCGCGCGGAATTCGAAGCCGCCGCCGGTGCGCGCCACAGCATCGAGCTCGAAACGGCCGATGGCGAATGGGTCGATTCCCGTCGCCTCGCGCGCAAGGCGCTGGCCATGCTGGATAGGGGTGAATTCGCGCGCTATTACGCACTATCGCTCCGCTGATTCTTCGCAGCAGCTGAGCCACCGGGCCCGCTTCCCCTTGAGGAAGCGGGCTTTTTTGTGCGCACTCGCCATGGCTTCGTCGCACATTGGAGTTTTTGTCACCCGCCTGTCATGTAGTATGCCCAAGGGGGCCGGACGGAGGGTGCAATGATTCTCGCACGCTTGGCGCTGGTTATGGGATTGTCCTGCACGGCGCTGACCGCTTTCGATGCGAAGGCGGATGTCATGGAGATTGATGCCGACGGAGCGCGCTGGGTTGCCGGCGGAGGCGCCGCGCAAGCGGCTGCGCCCGTGGAAACGCTGGCGGTCGAGCCGCTTGCCGAAGTCCCTTCCGAAATCTTCGTTCCCGATATCGCCGTTGCCGATCCCGGCACGCATGCGCTGCTGGTGCCCGACGGCTACAAGGCAAAGGTGGCCGAACTCGCCGCGCGCTTCGATCTCAGTCCGACGCTGATCGAGGCGCTGGTGTGGCAGGAAAGCCGCTGGCGCGAAAATGCGGTCTCGCCCGTGGGGGCGCGAGGGCTGGCGCAATTGATGCCGGGCACCGCCCGCGACCTTGGCGTCGATCCCGACGATCCCTTCGCCAATCTCGAAGGCGGCGCGCGTTACCTGCGCGAACAGCTCGACCGGTTCGATGGCGATCTCGAGAAGGCGCTCGCCGCCTACAATGCCGGCCCCGGCCGCGTGATCCGCGCGGGCGGCATTCCGCGCATTCGCGAAACCCAGCTTTACGTGGCCGCCATCATGGGCCGCCTGTCCGATCATTCACGGGAGTAATCAATTGAGTCGCAAGTTCACCCTGCCGGCATTACTGGCCGCCCTCCTGACCCCCAGCGCCGCCTTCGCGCAGGCTGCCGATCCCGCGGGCTCGGGCCCGATCGTCGCCGCGCTCGGCTGGCTGCAGGGCACCTTGCTGGGCAATGTCGCCACCGCAGTCGCGGTGATGGCAGTGGCCGCGGTCGGCTTCATGATGCTGACCGGCCGGCTCAACTGGCGGTTCGGCGCGACCGTGATCATCGGCGTATTCATCCTGTTCGGCGCGGCTTCGATCGTGGCCGGTATCCAGGGCGTGGCCGGCTGAGATGACCGCGCTGGTCCGCCATCCCGTCCACCGCGCACTGACGCGTCCGCAGATGTTCGCGGGGGTGACATATAACTATTTCATCATCAACGGGATGGTGACCACCGAGGCCTTCCTCATCACCGGGAGCTGGCTGGCGCTGCTGGTTTTCGCTGTGATGCACGCGATCGGCTATTTCGCCTGCCTGCGCGAACCGCGCATCTTCGACCTGTGGATCACCAAGGTCAGCAAGTGTCCGCGGGTGAAGAACTACCAGCGCTGGGGGTGCAATTCCTATGCCGCGTAACGACAAATGGATGGGCGCTGCCGCCTGGGGTGCGAAGGAAGCACGGGCGGGCGACCGCCTGCCGTATTTGCGCCTGATCGACGAAAGCACGCTGCTGCTGCGCGACGGTTCGGTGATGACTGCGATCCAGGTTCCTGGCCTGTTGTTCGAAACCGAGGACAGCGAAGCGCTCAATGCGCATGCGGCGACCCGCGAGGTGGTGCTGCGCTCGACGCTCGATGCGCGCTTCGTGCTGTACCATCACGTCATCCGGCGGCGCGTCTCGGTCGATCTCGAAGCCGAATTTCCCGATCCGATCAGTCGCCACATCGATGCGCGCTGGCGCGAGCGGCTCGGTTCGGGCCAGCTGTTCGTCAACGACCAGTTCATCACGCTGATCCGCCGCCCCGCGCGGGGCAAGGCCGGGCTGGTCGAGCGGATGGGCAAGAAGTTCCGGCGCAAGGGTGGCGAGCGGCTTGAACCCGATCCCAAGGACTTGCGGAGCCTGCGTGCCGCCTCGCAGGGGCTGGTCGCTGCGCTGCAGGCCTATGGCGCGACCCCGCTGGGCGACTACGTCGGGCCGCAGGGCAATACCAATTCGGAAATGCTCGAACTGTTGAGCGCGCTCTACAATGGCGAGATGCGCCCGGTGCGCAAACCCGCCGAGGATGTCGATATCGGCCATATGCTGCCCTACCGCCGCGTCAGCTTCGGTCTCGACGCGATCGAGATGCGCGGCTCGGGCTCGCCCGATTTCGCCGCCGTGCTGGGCATGAAGGACTATCCCGAGGCAACCAGCCCGGGCTTGCTCGACAGTCTGCTGCGGCTGCCCTTCGAAATGGTGGTGAGCGAAAGCTACGCCCCGACCGAGCGGCAGACCGCGCGCGAACGGATGGACCTCGCAATCCGTCGCCTCAAGAGCGCCGACGAGGAAGCTGCCGCCGAGCGCGCCGACATGATGGCCGCGCGCGATGCGCTGGGCAATGGCGCGGTCGGTTTCGGCGATCATCACCTCACCGTGATGGTCAAGGAACGCCATCTCGGTCGCCTCGACGACGCGATGGCTGCTTGCGCCGCCGCGCTGGCCGATACCGGTGCGATCGCGGTGCGCGAGGACACCAATCTCGAACCCGCCTTCTGGGGGCAGTTCCCCGGCAACGAAGCCTATCTGGTCCGCCGCGCACTGATTTCGAGCGCGAACATGGCGAGCTTCGGATCGCTGCACGGCTTCGCGCTGGGGCAGGCGCAGGGCAATCACTGGGGCGAGGCGGTGACGCTGCTGGAAACCACCAGCGCGACCCCGTTCTTCTTCAATTTCCACCACGGCGACCTCGGCAATTTCTCGGTCATCGGGCCGAGCGGTTCGGGCAAGACCGTGGTGATGAACTTCCTTGCCGCGCAGGCGCAGAAATTCAGTCCGCGCACGATCCTGTTCGACAAGGATCGCGGTGCCGAACTGTTCGTGCGCGGTATCGGCGGGCGCTACGACAGCATCCGCTCGGGCGAACCGACCGGGTTCAATCCGCTCGCACTTCCCGACACGCCGGGCAACAAGGCCTTCCTGCGCGACTGGCTGGGAGTGCTGCTGAAGGCGGAAGGTCCGGAAGAAGAGCAGACCATCGCGGGCGCGGTGGATGCGGCCTATGCCAACGATGCCAGCCTGCGCCGTCTGCGCCACTTCAAGGAACTGCTGTCGGGCAGCCGCCGTCCGCAACCGGGCGATCTGGCCGACCGTCTGGGTGCATGGATCGGTGAGGGCGAGAACGCCTGGATGTTCGACAATGCGGAAGACAAGCTCGACCTGTCGGCCCGCGTCCTCGGCTTCGACATGACCGCGCTGCTCGAGAATCCCAAGCTGCGCACCCCAACCATGATGTAGCTCTTTCACCGGATCGAGGAGCGACTGGACGGCAAGCCGACCATGATCCTGATCGACGAGGGCTGGAAAGCGCTCGACGACGAGATCTTCGCAGCGCGCATCCGCGACTGGCTCAAGACGCTCAGGAAGCGCAACGCACTGGTCGGTTTTGCCACGCAAAGCGCGCGCGATGCATTGGAGAGCCGCATTTCCACCGCATTGGTCGAGCAGACTGCGACCATGGTGTTCATGCCCAATAGCCGTGCGCGGCCGGAAGACTATTGCGACGGCTTCGGCCTGACCGAGCACGAGCTTGCGCTGATCCGCACGCTGCCCGCGCACAGCCGCTGTTTCCTCGTGCGCCAGCCCGATGCCAGCGTCGTCGTGCGGCTCGACCTGTCGGGTGCGCCCGAAGTGCTCACGCTGTTGTCGGGGCGCGAAAGCTCGGTCCGACGGCTCGACCTGCTCCGCGAAGCGCTGGGCGATGCCCCGAGCGAATGGTTCCCCGCGCTTACCGGCACCAAGTGGCCGGGCGGTGCGAATGACGATGGTGACGCCGGGGTCGAAGCCCTCGGGCTGGCCGCCGAATGAGCGTGAACTGCCAGCAGGCCACCGAGCAGGTCGGCAATGGTGTCGCCGCTGCACTGCGCGGGGTGGATTGCATTGCGGGTGAAGCCAGTGCCGCCGCCTTCGGCCGGCTGTTCGCGCCCGGCGGATCGCTTGGCACGGTGCTGACGCTGGTGCTCACGCTGTTCATCGCACTGTTCGCTTTTGCCCTGCTTACCGGCCGCACCAATATCGGCGTGCGCAGTCTCGTCCCGCGGATGATGACGCTCGGCCTGGTGCTGACCTTCGCCACCAGCTGGATCGCCTATCAGAGCGTGGTCTGGAACCTCGCGGTTGCCACTCCCGACTATCTCGCTGGCGTGCTCACCGGCACGCAGGGATCCGCGACCGATGTGTTCGCACAGAAGATCGACGTGGTCTTCCTGGCGATTCAGGAAGCGAGCGCCGGCGCGCAGGATATTTCGACCTTCTCGCCCGAAGGCATGATGTGGTTCGGCGCAATGCTGTTCATGCTCGGCACCGTCGGGCTGTTGGTGACGACCAAGATCGCGCTCGGCGTGCTCGTCGCGCTGGGGCCGCTGTTCGTGGTCTTGGCGCTGTTCAACGGCACGCGCGGCCTGTTCACCGGCTGGGTCAAGGGACTGACGCTGTGCGCGCTGGCCCCGCTGTTCGCGGTGCTGGGCGGCAGCGTTATGCTCGAACTCGCAGTTCCGATCCTCGGCGCGCTAACCGCCACTCCGGGGCAGGTCGATGCGCAGGCGGGCATGGCATTCTTTATGATCGGCGCGGTCCATGTCGCGCTGATGGTGCTGGTGCTCAAGGTGGCCGGGGCGATGGTCGCGGGCTGGAGCGTGTTCGGGTTGGTGCCCGAGCGGGATGACAAATCCGCGCCTGCGCAAGCTCCGCAGCAGGCTGCGCCCGCCGCTGCGCTTGCGCAGGCGCAGGCCGCCAGCCAAGCCAGTTCGCAGGCTCGCCGGATCGACGTTTCGGCAGTTCCGACCGCCTATGCCGCCAATGACAGCGGCAGCTCGGGTGGCAGCGGTTCGCGTACCGTGAAGGTCTATGCGACCTCTTCTGCAACCAATTCGACAACCCCCGCAAGTTCGGCTCGCGCGCGCGGCTCCGGCATCGGAAGCCGGTTCAAATCCGCCGCGCCCAAGGCCCTCGACCGTTCCATGGAGAAACACGCATGATCCGCGCGCTCATCCCCGCGCTCGCCCTCGCTTTGCTGGCCAGCCCCGCCGTGGCGCAGGATCCGCGCCTCGTCGAAGTGATGTATGACGAGACCAAGGTGGTCCGCATCGACGGCCGCGTCGCGGTGCAGGCGAGTATCATGTTCGGCGATGACGAGGTGATCGAGAACGTCGCCATCGGCGACAGCGCGACATGGCAGGTCACCCCCAACAAGCGCGCCAATATCCTTTTTGTCAAACCGCTCGAGCCGCGCGCCTCGACCAATCTCACGGTCGTCACCAGCAAACGCACCTACCTGTTCGATCTTGTCGCCAGCCCCGGTGCCAAGCCGCTCTACCTGATGCGCTTCGCCTATCCCGACGAGCCGGAGGATGATGCGGTGCAGATGGCCGCAGGCCCCAATGCGGTTGAGCGGCAGGCGGCACGCGATCCCTATGCAGTCGTCGATCCGGCGGATCTCAATTTCGCGTGGAATGCCTCGGGCGATCCCGAGCTCCTGCCCGAGAACACCTATGACGATGGCACCGCCACGTTCCTCACCTGGCCCAGCGGGAAGGACGTGCCCGCGATCCTCGTGACCA
>Ga0163111_10003396_pt1 | contig 10280 bp, 10 predicted proteins | sample CRUFie1St18metaG_FD_109645 | JGI IMG/M metagenome (GOLD analysis project Ga0163111, IMG submission 109645) | Marine microbial communities from the Costa Rica Dome - CRUD Field 142mm St18 metaG | ecosystem: Environmental > Aquatic > Marine > Oceanic > Photic zone | place: Costa Rica: the Eastern... | reverse complement strand
TATAGAATGCCAAACCTTAATGCTGCTTTAGGGATTGCTCAAATGGAAAAAATTGATGATTTCCTAGAGATAAAAAGAAATATAGCAATCGACTATTGCGATTTTTTTAAATCATTGGATATAAGTTTCTTTAAACCTAATCAGCAATCACAATCAAACCATTGGTTAAATGCTATCATTTTAGAAAATCTAAATATGAAACAACTATTTTTAGAAAAAACAAATAAAGAAAATGTTATGACGCGGCCAATATGGAGATTATTGTCGTCACTTGAAATGTTCTCTGAATATCAAAATGATGGTCTTTCAAATTCAAAATGGCTTGCTGAGCGGTTAGTTAATATTCCATCAAGTGTACCTCTGACTTATGAAACAGACTAAAAAAATTATTTTAATTGGAGCAGGAGGTCATGCAGCAAGTATTTCTGACGCAATTCTATCTTCGCAAAGAATTATAAAAGGATATATAGATGAAAAAAAATCAAATGAAGCTGTAATGGGACATAAAGTTTATAAAAGTATTTTAGAGATTGATAATTACCATAATTATGAATATTGTATTGCAGTTGGTGATAATTCCTTAAGAGAGAGAATATTCAAAAAGACAATCCATCAATTCAAAGACGTCAAGTTTGCGACAATTATTCACAGCTCTTCATATGTATCTAATCAAAGCATTCTTGGTGACGGGACTGTAATACTTGGTAACTCTTTTATTGGACCAAGGTGTAATATTAAGAATCATTGTATTATTAATTCTGGCACTAGCATTGATCATGATTGTCATTTAGATGAATTTTCATCAACCGGTCCTGGTAGCATAATTGGAGGTACTGTATCTGTTGGAAAGAAATCTGTAATTGCTATTGGATCTTCTATTAAGCACAACATAACTATTGGAGATAACTCAATAGTTGGAGCAAATAGTTATCTTAAAGATGATATAGGTAATAATGCAGTTTACTATGGCACACCTGCAAGATTTATAAGAGATAGAGACAGTGATGAGAAATATTTATAAAAATGACTAGAATCATTGATATTTTACTATCTTTTTTTGCACTATTAATCTTAATGCCAATATTTATTCCAATTATAATTGTACTGAAACTAACAGGAGAAGGAGAAGTCTTTTATCTTCAAGACAGAATAGGAGTAGGTTCTAAAACATTCAAACTTTATAAATTTACTACTATGTTAAAAGATAGTGAGAATATTGGAACAGGAGCAATTACGATAAAAAATGATCCAAGAGTTCTCCCTTTTGGGAAATTTCTCAGAAAATCTAAGATTAATGAACTTCCTCAGCTTTTTAATATTCTTATTGGAGATATGAGTTTTGTTGGGCCAAGGCCTTTACTTAAAAAACAATTTGGATTCTATAATTCAAAAGTTCAAGAGACCGTCTCCTCAATTAGGCCTGGACTAACCGGAGTTGGATCGATTGTATTTAGAGACGAAGAAAGATTCTTTTTGGATTGCTTAGATCCAGATGAGATCTATATTGAGAAAATCAGTCCAATCAAAGCAGATCTTGAAGTTTGGTATGTAAAAAATAATTCCATATGGCTATACATTAAGCTTATAATAGCTACATTTATGGCAGTGATTTTTCCATCAAAGAATTTTTTATCTTTTATAGATAAAGATTTGGGTATTAAATATGAATCAATATTGGAGTAATTTAGATCAATCTTTAAACGATTTGGTAAGAGATGGTTTTTGTTATCTACCACCTATACAGGATACTGTAGACTTAGAAGGCTTGGCAAAAAGAATCCTAGATGATGTATCTGAAAATGTATATTCCTCAGGTATCAAATCTCATATAGAATTTTGTAATGAATTTGGTATAACAAATATACTTGCCTCCAAGCTTTATACTCTTGCAAAAGATAATTTTAATTATAAAGGCTCAATTGATAATCAGTATCATATTGCTAGAAAAGTTGAGCCTGGATTAGTATCTGAATCATACAGAGGACACTTTGATTCACATTTATTTACATTAGTTCTTCCAGTACAAATACCTAAAAAATTGAGTGATGAATCAGTTGGAGACCTCATATTTTCTCCCCGGTCAAGGAATATACCAAAAAATGAATTTTTTAACTTTATACAAAAAGCATACTTTAAGAAATATGCAAGCAAGGAAGGTTTTAATAGGCTTTCGAAGAATAAAAAAGTAATTCAAGAAGATTTTTCAAGCTATAGACCACTTTTATTTATTGGATTAAGCACATTTCATGCAAATCTTGCAGTAAATCAAATTTTAGATAAAGATAGAATAACTTTATTATCTCATTTTTTTGATCCATCTCCGCCATGGGGAGTTGGAGCAATGCTTAGAAAAATTAGAAATAGATAGCGTTTCAATAATTAAATAATTAAATGATTCAATTCAATAACTTAAATGAAGATAAACCATTTCTTCTTTTCAAGCAGAAATATGATGAGGCTTTAGATGCTGGTCAAAAAGCTATAGAGGCTATTTCTATTTCATCTTTTAATACATTATCAAATGAAGTGGACTCTAGATATGTGAATTTAAAATTCATCATAAATGATGAGTTTATTTTTTTTAGTAACTATGAATCTCCCAAGGCAACTTCTTTTAAATACCATGAGCAGATAGCAGCATTATTTTATTGGTCTAATATAAATGTTCAGATTAGAATAAAAGCTAAAATAAAGAGAACCTCAACTGAATTTAATCAAAAATATTTTCTTGGTAGATCTAAGGAGAAGAATGCATTGGCTATTTCATCCAGCCAATCAAAACAGATAGTCTCTTATGATCAAGTTCAAAAAAACTATATTAAGTCTTTATCAAATGATGATTTAAAGCAATGCCCTGAGTATTGGGGTGGGTTTGCATTTACACCATATGAAATTGAGTTTTGGGAAGGCAATGAATTTAGACTTAATAAAAGAAATCTTTATAAGAAGAATAAATCTGCTTGGGACCATTTTATTTTAGAACCATAAATTTGTTTAAATAATATGTTTTTTGGTATAGAATCTCGGCTATGATAGGCCTTGCAACTGAAGTTAGTCTCAATTAATAAATATTTCATCGGATAAATAATCATAGCTACAAATAAAAAAAACTCAGTACCAATAAACCAAAAAATTAAAGCAGACAAGGTTATGCTAATTGATCAAGAGGGAGAAAAGCGTGGTTTGTTTGATCTGAATGATGCATTAGAGCAAGCTCAAAAATTAACATTGGACTTAGTTCAAGTTTCGCCGTCAGGATCAGATCCAGTTGTTTGCAAGCTAATGGATTATGGAAAGTATATTTTTTCTAAGAAAAAAAGCATCTCATCTTCAAAAGCGAAAGTTAAAAGAACCTCTGTTAAAGAAATAAAGTTTAGGCCTTCTACAGATGTAGGTGATTACAATATTAAATTAAAAAAAATAAAAAGCTTTATTCTTGGTGGAGATAAGACTAAAATAAGCGTCCGTTTTAGAGGTAGAGAGATTCTTAATAGCAATCTTGGCTTAGATTTATTAAAAAGGCTTAAGATCGAGCTGGCAGACATAGCGCAAGTTGATCAAGAGCCCTCTCTAGAAGGTAGGCAATTACAAATGGTCCTATCACCTTTAAAAAAGAAGAATTAATAATTTTATAACTGGAAAATGGGATATAAACTTAAAACACATTCTGGGGCAGCAAAGCGCTTCAAGAAGACAAGTTCGTCTGTGAAAAGTAGAAGCGCTCACAGGAATCATATTCTTTCAAAACAATCAACTAAAAGAAAAAGACACAACAGAGGGTTAAATAAGCTAACAGGTACTGTTCTAAAGATGGCATCTAAGCTTTTAAATAGATAATATGCCAAGAGTAACAAAATCATTAACAGCAAAAGCTAAGCACAAAAAAATATTAGCTTCTACAAAAGGTCATTATGGAGCAAGAAGCAGGCTCTATAAGACTGCAAAACAATCTAACATCAAAGCACTTCAATATGCATTTAGAGACAGAAAAAATAAAAAGAGAAATTTTAGGTCTTTGTGGATTTCAAGAATAAATGCGAGCTCAAGAGCTTTAGGTGTTCCGTATTCCATTTTTATAAATGGTCTTACAAAAAGTGAGATTTTGCTTGATAGAAAAATACTTTCTGAGATAGCTGTAAATGATGCCGCAACATTTGAGAAGATTGTTAAGACAGCTGTAAAATAAGTTAACAATGTCTAATCTAGACAACATAAATCCTCCTACTCTTCATAACGAGCCTGGATCACTTCATCCCATAAATCAAACCAAAGATTATCTTTTAAAGCTTCTTTCAGAAATGGGGTTCCAAAAAATTCATGGTCCAGAAATTGAGACCGAGGAGTTCAATTTTGATATGCTGAATATTAAAAAGTCCCATCCTGCCAGACAAATGCATGATACATTTTATGTGGAAGGCAAGAAAAATGTCTTGAGAACTCACACTTCGCCAGTTCAAATAAGAAGTATGCTCAATAGCAAGCCACCAATAGCATTTACCTCTGCAGGGAAAGTTTACAGAAAAGATGATGATGCTACTCATCTTCCCATGTTCCATCAGGTTGAAGGTATTTATGTTGATGAAAATGTTACTTTTGCAAATTTAAAAGACTTAATTCATCAAATTCTAAATAAGCTATTTGGCGATGATGTTGAGGTAAGATTTAGACCTTCCTACTTTCCATTTACAGAGCCTTCGGCTGAAGTAGACATACTTGCAGAAAATGGTAAATGGCTTGAGATCCTTGGGTGCGGCATTGTAAATCCAATCGTTTTAGATAATTGTAATATAGACTCTAATAGATATAGTGGCTTAGCATTTGGATTGGGAGTCGAAAGAATAGCCATGCTTAAATATGGAGTTAATGATATCAGGGAATTTTATAAATCAAATTTAGATTTTCTTAAACAGTTCAAATGAAGATATCGTATCAAAATTTAATAAATCATTTATTAGAAAAGCCTACAAAAGAATTATTATCTGAAAAACTTTTTCAGCTTGGTCATGAGCATGAAATACAAGGAGATATATTTGATATGGAGATAACTCCAAATAGAGGAGACTGTCTGTCACTTTTGGGACTAACAAGAGATTTAAATATTTTTTTTGGGAGGCTTGGAAATTTTGATATTTATGAAGAAAGTATTGACGTCTTAGAAATTGATTTTGAAAATCATTCAATAGAAGATTGTCCTCAAATTTCTTTTTTGGAAATAGAAATCGAAGAAGTAAAAGATACCTATAATCCGTATTTAGAAAATTTCTTTAGCTCTATCGGCAATAAGAAAACAAATCTATTTACTGATATATCTAACTTTATTTCTTATGAATTAGGCCAGCCAACTCATTGTTTTGATAGAGCAACAATCAAAGAGAAATTAATTTTTGAAAATAAGGAGTGCAATAATTCATTTAAAACATTATTAGGTTCTGAAGTCTATCTTAAAGGCCGCAACTGTGTCTTTACTTCAAGTGGAGAGATTATAAGCCTAGCTGGTGTTATGGGTGGAGCATCAACAGCATGCTCCTCGAAAACGAAAAAAGTATTAGTCGAATGTGCTTATTTTAATCCGGAATCCATCATAGGAAAATCTTCTAAATATAACTTAATATCAGATGCAGCTCATAAGTTCGAAAGAGGTGTTGATATTACATCACAAGAAAGAGTGCTTAGAAGGTTTATAAAAGTTGTTCAAGACCATGCAGATATAAAGTCTATTAAGTTAAGATCGTTTGGATCAGGAGATTTTAATAACACATTTATTCCAATTGATTCAAAAAAAATAAATAAAATACTCGGAACGAACCTTGAGGAAAGGGAATATCTTAAATATCTTGATGCGCTCGGGTTCCAAATTTCAAACCAAATTAAAGTACCCGCATATAGGCATGACATTAAATCAAATAATGATCTTGCAGAAGAAATTGCAAGGGTCATAGGCTATAACAATATAAAGAGCTCTTCGATAAACCTAAAAAAAATACCTTATATAAATGAAGGCAAGGTATCGAAGTTGGAAACGTTGCTAATTGAAAATGGATTTTCCGAAGTAATCAATTTTCCTTTTACCTCAAAAAAAGAAAAAGGATCTATTAATATAGATAACCCACTTGACTCAAATAGAAATAATTTTAGGACCTCTTTAAAGGAATCTCTTATTGAAAATCTTTTATATAATGAAAGAAGGCAAAAAGACTCAGTCAAACTTTTTGAGATAAGTGATATCTACACAAAAGACCAAGAAATTAAGCAACAAAAAAAAGTAGGATTAATCATAAGTGGAAGACTGGGCAATAACTATAATGATTTTTCAAAAAAATTAGATTACAAATATTTAAATAAACTTTTAAATAAAGATCTTAATGAAGATATAGTTGAAATCATTGAGATTCCCAGAAATATTTTAGATACAAAGAAGAAAGATAAAATCTATTATGCAGAGTTCTATTTGGATGATATACCCAAAAGTTTTTATCCAGAGCTCGATATCCAAGAAAAAGCTATAAATTTTGTAAACTATAAACCAATTTCTGAATACCCATCTTGTACAAGGGATTTTTCATTTTTGATCGAAGACTTAGACGTGGTAAAAAAGGTAATAGACATGCTAGAAGAAGCTTCAGATGAAATAATCAAGAACTCATTTATCTTCGATTACTATAAAGATGATAAAACAAACATTATCAAAATAGGATATAGATTTATTTTTCAATCTGATCTTAAAACATTATCTGATTCCGATATCAAAAATATAGTAAATAAGATTTTAAGCCCAATTCTTAAGATTGATGGAGTTTCTATACCTGGAATGTAATTTATTAAAATATAAAGTTAACTTTTTACTAGAACACAATATATAATAATTTAAAATTCATAGCGAAATGAAGAAACTTTTAACTATTGCTTTGGTGCCACTAATTCTGCTTTTAAGTTCGAATATTTTTGGCCAAGAAACAAATACTTCTATTCTAGGAATAGATAATTCTGTATTAGAAAATCTTACCCCAGAACAAATTGAGATGGCAAAGAATCAGTTATCGGACAGCATAATTAGAGAGGAACCTAAACCAATCACAAAGGAAAGCACTGTAAAAATAACTCCAAGTGCTGATGAAAATATCATAGAAGATGATGATATTAACGTTACAGAAATTAAAAAGTATGGTTACGATTACTTTTCTGTGATGCCCACGACCGTTTCTGCGGTAGGAGACTTGCCCCTTCCTAATGATTATAAAATATCGCTTAATGATCAGTTTACTGTAATATTATCCGGATCCAAGGAAAGCATTTTTGATCTTAATGTAAATTTAGATGGCAGCATCCTATTCCCAGAAATTGGCTCTATATCTGTTGTTGGCGAAACCTTCCAAGAGGTAAAAACAAAACTAAGTAATCTTATTGATCAATCCTATATTGGTGTTCAAATAGATTTATCTCTAAAGAATCTATCTGCAAAAAAAATTACTATTGTTGGAGCAGTAAAGACACCCGGAACCTATTTGGTAAATCCTTTTAGCACAATATCAAGTGCATTAGGCTATTCTGGAGGAATATCTCAAATAGGTACCCTAAGGAATATAAGGCTTTCAAGAAATAATGGTGAGACTTATATATTCGACCTTTATAAGCTTTTAATAGACGGAGATAGGTCTGATGATATAACCATAGAATCTGGAGACGTTATTGTTATTGATCCTGCTGAGCAGTTTATAAAAATTACAGGTCAGGTTCGACGACCTGCCATTTACGAGGTCAAGAAAGATGAAAACTTAAATGATCTAATAAAATATGCACTAGGTTTAACGCAAATAGCTAATAAAACAAACATTGATCTAGAAGTATTAGATATTGAGTCATCTTCGATCAAGAAAATATTTACTGAAAATGAAGAATTTTCTTTAGCTGATGTTTTAAGCGTTAATGTTAACCCTTATGTTAGTAAAGATATTTCCAATATAAGGGTTGATGGTGCAATAAAAGAGCCAGGCTTTTATTCTCTTAGCGACAATGAAAGCCTAGAAAAAATAATTAATAAACTTGAATTTATAGATGTTTATCCTTGGCTTGCGGTTTTAGAGCAATTTGATAGTGATAATCTAGTTCAATCAACTGTACTCTTTAGTTTAAAAGATCCTAGTTCGTATCGCTCTGTAAAAATTTTACCTAACTCTAAGTTATTTTTTGCTGATCTTAGTTCTAGAGAATTTGATGTTGGCCCAATGACACAAGGTGTAATAGACGATTACAACTTGGTATTGAATCATAAGCAAGGCACATATTCACTTCCAGTATTTGGAAAATTTGATGTTAAATCATTTATTGATTATCTTGGTCTTGACATGAGTGATGTTGAAAATGAGGCAACATATATAAGTCCTCTAGATAACACTATAGTCAAAGAAGATTATAAAAATATGCAATTTGTTGCTAAAAAATATCATACTGTTTCATTTAGGTCGCCTGTAAATAATTTAATCAATGTTACGATTCAAGGCGCCGTTGATTTTCCAGGCACTTACACCTTGAATTCTTCGAGTGTTGTTAGTGATTTATATGCACTAGTCGGTAAATTTAAGCCTGAAGCCTTCCTTGAAGGAATCATATTTACAAGGGAAAGCGTTAGAAATCGGCAATTGAGTGCTATCGAAAGGTCTAAAGAAGATATAAATAAAGCTATATTTATGAATCAGCAAGAAGATGGCGATCCTGTTGATCTAAGTATTTACAAAACTTTAGAAATGGCAATTGAACCCGAAAATCTTGGTAGAATTGCTGGAGACTTTTCACCTCAATCAAATACTTCCGAAAACACAGTTTTACTTGATGGAGATTCTATAATAGTGCCAATAAATCCAAATGTTGTAAATGTTTTAGGAGAGGTCTTAAATCCAATTGCATTTGAATATACTAAAAACATAACCGTAAGGAGTGCAATACAAAGCTCAGGCGGCTTTGGAGATTTTGCTAATCAAAGAAAGGTATATATCATCAAAGCAAATGGAACCATTCAAAAGGCAAGTAGAAATATATTTGCAGGAAATTCAAGACTCGAACCTGGGGATACCGTGGTGGTTCCGAGAAAATTTAATACCAATAATTCAGTTATGAGGAGTGTACTGCCTGTAACCAATATTCTTTCGGATCTTGCATTTTCGGCTGCTGCATTAGATAACTTATCTAATTCAAATTAATAAATTTAATGTGAGAAGCTATCTCCTTTTTTTTGCTCTCACCGTACTCAATAATCATTACCTATACTCCGATAGCTTCACTTATAACTCATTAAATAATCATGGCGTAATTGGTTTAATAAATATGCCAACTGCAAGATTTTATGATGAATCTTCTTTTGGCTTCACTATTTATGACGGAACCCCTGATCAAAAGATAACTATGACTTCTTATCCATTTGATTGGCTTGAAGCATCTTTCTTTTACACCAATATTCAAGATAAGCCATATTGTGAAGCAGATTTTGATCCCGTTTGTAGCCAAGATTACAAAGATAAAGGATTTAATTTTAAGATTAGATTAAAAGAAGAAGGTTTGTGGCCAGCCTTAGCCATTGGAATAAATGATATTGCTGGTACCGGATATTATAGCTCTGAATATATAGTTGGGAGTTATGGACTTAATAAGACCGATCTTCATTTTGGACTTGGCTGGGGGCAGTTGAATGGTTCAGAAAGAAACTTCAAAAATCCTCTCGGTAAAATACGAGATAGTTTTTATGATCGAGCTTCAGAACTTGAGGGAAGAGGAGGTCAGTTTCAGCCTTCAAGATATTTTTCAGGTGATACAGCATCACCTTTTTTTGGAGTTACTCATGCTATCAACGAAAAATATTTATTAAAGATTGAATATGACACTACTTTAACTCCTGGTAATATTGGATATGAGGAGTCAAGCGCTGACTTCTCAGTCGGGATGGAATTTAACTTATCCAAAAATTTTACAATAGGCATTTCATCTGAGAGAGGAAACTTTACATCTTTAAGATTTTCTTACAAGAACAACCCAAAAGAAAGCAAACCAAACTACAAATATAAGGAATCTAATCATAAAAAAACTGATAGTAAATACATAAGATTTATAAGAAACCTCAATGAGAACGGTATTGGAGTAAATAAGTTTCTTGAAGGAGCCGATCAAATAGGTGTTGAAGTGACTCAATTTATGCATCCTAATTTAGATGTAATTGATGAAATAATAAGAAGAGCCTCATATGATGCAGGCCTTGATAAACCAGTAAAGACAGATCTTAGGATTGCAGACTT
>Ga0163111_10003395_pt1 | contig 10282 bp, 7 predicted proteins | sample CRUFie1St18metaG_FD_109645 | JGI IMG/M metagenome (GOLD analysis project Ga0163111, IMG submission 109645) | Marine microbial communities from the Costa Rica Dome - CRUD Field 142mm St18 metaG | ecosystem: Environmental > Aquatic > Marine > Oceanic > Photic zone | place: Costa Rica: the Eastern... | reverse complement strand
TACGATCGGGGTGGTTGTATTTTATTCAAGCGGTCATCTCATCAAATAACTAGTATAATGGGGATGCATAGTGTAACTAATGAAGCTTAAATGGTAATCTTTCATAGAATATCGTGTAGCCATCCTGACTCGTTGAATGTTAGAAAGAAATTCAACGATGTATGAGATATCAAAACATCGATCTGCATCAACTATGATGAATATTTGTTTTAATCGTCTCAAGTAGTTGCAGTGATTCTGGATCCGTCGACACAAACTTCCTTGCAAAGAGGAAACCTCTCTCTTTCGCCAAACGTAGTTCTTCTAATAATTGATCGCCACGGAAGTACGGATCTCCCCCATGGCTCTTGCTCGACGTATTGTTTTGCTGCCGTTCGAATATATTCCCACTCGTGACATCCTCGCTCTTGTAACAAGTCGTGGCATTTGCTATTAGCAGAGCATTTTTCATACTACCGTCGCCGCATACCGGTTTGCCTCCCCATACTTGGAACATACTAGCTCTTTCTAAAGCCTCTCTGCCGTGTCCAACAATTCTGGCTGCAGCAACCCAAGTACGCTCTTCTAGGCAACAGCAACATCCGTATTTGGCAATACTGAACAACTCTCTTACTATTGGTGAGTCAATTAGCTTCTTCACTACTTTGTACGAGAACACTGCTTGGTTTCCCGAATTTGTCTTGTTTGAAAGAGAATTTTTGATGTAATCTGGAATGGTTGAATCGAAACCGCTTTGCTTCCATTTTTTGGTCCTTTGTGTGTATTTTTGAGCTCCAGCAGTGAAAATGAGGCGTTTGCGCTCTAAGTAACCCGAAGCTACCTGATTGCCACTATTTCGCATCTCACCAAGCCAAATGTCTCGCTTGGTTGTCTTGAAGTAGTTCGCCAACTCTGTAGCGTTGTAGAGTGGAAATGCTGCGTTCCCAAGTGTCAAGAAATAGTCGTATGATATTCCGAGCTCATTAGTTACCCAATGCATGATTTGATAATTCACTGTTGAAACAGAGTCTGTTGTATATATTATACTGCCGAATTGAACAACAACGACATTGGTATATTTGTTTGCTATTTCGTGAACTCTTTCGGTGAATAAAGGAGGAGATAAACGCTCGAGATGAACAATGATCAAATGGTGTGGCATAAAACATGCCTCGATGAGAGTTTCCAAATGATTTGCATCTTGAAATGCCACGATTGCAAAGACTAATCTCGGAAGACCATCGGTGCTTGTAGAAATGCTTCGTAAGGCTGATGTCGCAGAAATCAAATCAGCACGCTGAATCTCCAAAGGATACCTTTGAAAGTCGCATATTGGAGTATTGTTTTCTCCTTTGCTGTGGGTCACATAAATTTCCAATAGACCGAGGCAGAATTCTAGATACATAGAGCCTTCCCAATCATCCTTGCTACCGAGGCCTTGTACGTCGGGTGATCTTTTTTCCAACTTTGACTCTATTTTTGACCAAGCATCGACAAGGATCACTGCAGCCCAACTAGAGAAGTTTGAATAATCGACAACTTCCAAGCGGCAGTGTCTCAACTCTACAACATCTGACTCGATCCGATCTGATGTATTTGAAAAGTACTTTAGAAGCGTCTCTAGCACACGCAGTCTTTCTATTTTCAGAGCATTCGTGCTGCTGCTTACGCCTTCACCATAAGCTTGCTTGAATGATGGATTTCTTGATAGGACAGAAAAATGGCGTTGAATCGATTGTGCAATAACGACGTCATCTAATCTTTGGTCATCGCCTCCTCCAGAAGACACTGTTAGAGGATGTCTGCGCACATTTCCCTTTGTTGTCAAAGAATCAACCGGTTCCCGTCGAACTTGAAAATGATTAGTGGAATTATGTATTTCTTCGTTCCAATTTTTCAACAATGATACGGCCGAGAACGTCCGATAAAAAGAAGACACGACAAGAGCGACAAAGGCAAAGGTTGCGGAAGAAAACCAATGCGCCTTCTTCATTCTGAAAGTTCGCAGTTTTATCAAGCGAGACCAAGGTCGCCCCAGTAGGGGGGAGCCCAGGAATGCCGTGCTAAAATATCGGTAGTAGTTCCGAATCTGTGTGTGCAGCTTGTAAGGTATGCGACAATCAGATGAAAAATTGTTGCATATCGTATTTTAAGTAGGTACTATAGATACGTGTAAAAGCGAGACCCGACAGAAATGAGCCGTTAACGAAAATTGATAGACATGCTCCTAATTATTAAGCAAAAATTCGTTTCTTTTCTTCGCGCTATCTGATTGTGTGGAACATATTCTCAGCTTCTTGAGAATCCGAGATCCCGTGGAGGTACGCTCTTAGTCGTAGATGTTAAGTAGTGCTTCCTCATTTTTATTTTTGTAAGGGAATTGGGAGGACTCTAAACCATATTGGAATTTATGACTCTCTATTCTTTTTGGGAAGGATGTTTGCTTAAGCAGCATATTGAAGTTGAAACAATGACAGGAATAGTTCTGTCTCAACATTAATGCTATTTGAAAATTCAAATAGTAAAAAATGAATACTTAATGTACTTCCTTTCAGAACGTTAAATAAGGGGGATAAATCCGTTAAAATTCAGCCAGCCTAGAACACTTAATGTAATGACGAGATCCGTTTTTCACGAATTATGCGCAAGCCAAGCAGTTGTTCTTTGTATGTGACTTTGAAAAATTTGGATTCACACGACGACTTAAGTTATGCTCCATACCTTCAAAATTGTAGTAGACCACTGTTTGGAAGACCTCGAGATTCGAACAAATACGACGCCATAATCGTAGATCTTGTTTCAAACCATCCTCGTTTTTGTTCATGTGTCCATTCGCTGGGGATCTATACCAATACTTTGTTTGCAAAGGAGCCGTATAGCGGTGGAGAAATCTTATCTTCATGAAGAAAATGAGCACAAATAGATCAACGCCTCATCTGAGGCAATTCGCCCCGGTCAAGTACAAAAAGGCACCTCAGGCACCGAGACGGTTCAAGAGTTCGTACATGTTTTTCTCAACGAAAAAGCACAAAGAGATACGGGCGGAATTGTCGGAGAAGGGGGAAGGTCAGAAGGTAAGACGAGAAATCCAGCCAGGTGCAAAACCACGATGATTTGTGAACAAGATGTATCGCCGAATTGAATACATGCATATAGTTACCGGTATAATTTTGTGACTAATTGAAATGCTCACGATCTTCAATGTGCTTGCTTTCTTTCCGAACACGATCTTTATGAACAACGTCGATAGCTTTCTACAACAGAAGTTGCAAAAATGGTATCACAAGCATGGAAAGCCCTGTCGGAGGATGAGCGGGAGAAATGGGAAGTTATGGCAAGGCAAGATAAGGCCCGTTATGAAATGGAGAAATCTATGTACACAGGGCCATGGAAGGTACCAGCAACCAAACGGGTAAGCAAGGACCCGAAAGCACCCAAGAGACCTATGAGCGCATTTTTGTCCTTTTCCAACTCCAAGCGAGCATACGTCAAAAACAAAAATAAGGATGCCAAGAATGCGGAAGTGTCTCGAATTTTAGCCCAGATGTGGAAAGATGCCGATCCGGAAGAGAAGAAAGTTTTTATCGATGAAGAATTTGCTCTTCGGCAACAATATAAAATAGCAATGACTGAGTGGAAGCGACAATCTGAAGAGGAAATAAAAACGAAAAGAATAGAACGCGAAAATGAAGCAATGAAAGCTGTGAGAGAGGGTAAGCTTCCAGTAAGAAATGAAAATCAGCATCCAACAAGTAGTAGTATAGGGAGTACAACAGATTCAACTGAAAATGCTGCGATGAACTATAGTACCAAAATTGCAAATGAAACTTTTGGGCAATCGCTGACTAGTCCCTATCCACCTATTACACAAGGTCCGAGTGATACTAATCGAGCACCACAACATTTTAATTATTCGGGTGGTGATTACTCACAACAAAGCCAACACCAGGCGTATCCAACGATGCCTCCTTATTACAACCCCGATCAACAAAATTCTATGAACGCGTACGATAACAGCAACGCAGGTTACAGGAATATATATGCGGGAGTATACCAATCACCTGGAAACAACCCAATTGGTTACGGTGGATATGATAGACGATACGAAGGAGGATCCGCACTAGGATACGATAGCTACGGACAACCACATCCATACGGATATGCACCACAATCTTACTATCAGCAAGGTCCGTGCGAATACATTTTACACACGATAACATTCATATACATCTATTGAATGTTAAACATACCCAATATGCCATGTAAGCAAAACTCACTGTTTATTTTTCGCTTTTCTCTTTTTCGATACATGCAAATCTTTAGACTTATCTCAAGGGGCATACAATCCCGCGGAATACGCAGCGTATCAAAACAATGCCGGAAACTCTTCTTTGCCACACTACAATAATTATGATCCAAACCAACAACGTTTTGACAAAGACAATTCCCAATCACGATAGTGTACACCTGTTTGGTGGTTTTGAAATAGTGCGCAAAGAACCGTTATCGAATGGAACACATCAACGAATATAGCACTTGAACGATTTTCATTTCCATTGGATCATTTATGTTTAAAAAGAGTGTCTGTTGATTTCCGAATAGGAAGAGCAGGCACAATAATGTTGAATATTTTCATTGCGTGAATCTGAATCATCCTGGAGCACTCTGCTCTGGGACGCAATGACCTCTTTTGTTCTAAGAAAGAATTAGAGAAATAAATGTAAACTTGTTTTAATGTTTTTCATTCTAAGATCTGCAAATGCAATCTTTTTCGATTTGGTTTTGTTCAGTGAATTGTTTTACTGAGCTAGTACGTAGTAGTAGTAAAAAACGAGAAAATTTTCTCGGCAGTTAAGCCCTTAGTTTAGACGAAAAAGTATGTGCGCGAGACATTATTATTTGACAACGTCTTCTGTCTACTGAAGTATCGACTAGAATCCAACATCTGTCTATGATCTCCGCGCTGTATTGGTTAGCTCGCTTGGACAAAGGAAGTAAAGGAATGTTGCAACCATGGCCCTCATTAGGAAGTCTACAATGAGGTCGCGAAAGCTGAACCGTAGAGCTCACTCGAAAAACAATATCAACACTCTTGCCGTCATAAATGTTCTTTTCCTTATCTGTTTCATAATATATCAAGTCATACTGTCTAAGTCCAACGGTGGTCGAGAAGCAGTAGCGTCAACGTATAGGTCTTTCCTCAAGGGTGGGCCAGGTCCTAGGGAGGATCCTGCCGTTGTAGTTCATAGCGGGAATGGTATTGGAGACAATTTTCAAAAAGAATCGACAGAAGAAACTCAACCGAAGATTGAGATGAAAATACAAAAAGAATCGACAGAAGAAAACTTGGAGGGGATTCCACAAAGATTCATCGACCATGATCCATTCTCGGAAGAAAATGAAATTCAGCCGCAATTAAACACTAATTCAAAGGGAGATAGGGGAGAATCAGCCAGGTCGGGGTCGAATCGAAAGGACTTTCCAATTGAGGGGCCTGGGCAAGCTTATGTCTTCAATCCTGATATCCAGATGTTTCACAACTACAACAAAGGAAAATCTGGAAAGGTAATTGAAGAGATGTTGATGGCCCATGCATATATTTTTCACCAGAATGCGACGTATGGCGGCTGCTGTGGAGATCGAAACTCAAAAATGACAACACACGAGGATCTTTTGGATGCGTTGGGTCTCAAGGACGTCTTGCGATTCAGATGCCCACGAGACTTTATTCATGATACGAAAACGAAGCGGTCTGTGATTCCAACAAGCCGTTACATGGCTCAGGACACGCTCCATGGACACCCGAGTACGTCGACTACTTAAGAAGTTTAGTAGTTTACCCCGAACGAAGACACAATGAGTACACCATTGTTGTTCACATGTTGAGAGGCAATACCTCGCCATGCAAAAAGAAAAATCGTGGGTATCACAGTTATCTTCCCAACCTTCATTATCAGAATCTGATTGACAAGTATATGAAACCAGGGGCTCGAGTAATAATATATACGCAAGCCAAGTCTTTCGAAAGTTTGAGTGAATTTCAAAATCGTGGCTATGAAGTAAATACGGGTATGAGCTTGAAGGAGACTTGGAAAGACTTTGTTACTGTAAGGATAGCTCGCAATAATTCTCGTTGAATGAAATTACTGTCAATCTGCTTCTCGGGTCGCCTGCTCACTTTTTTCTTCTTCTTTTACGGTGGCTTTTTTGACACAGGCTGATGTTTTTATAATGTCTCGGAGTGAGTTTAGCATGGTTCCTGCCATGGTTGCAAAAGGAATTGTTGTATACACCCCCTTTTGGCACCATTCGCTACGACGATGGAAACGTGTCGGCAAGTCTACAATGAAATTGACCGACGAAGAAACCATGCGGTTGCAGGGGAATAAATGCTAACCATCTATCCCCATTAGATATATTTCTTCTGAAGGAGGAACGACTTTAAGATTAGGTTGCTACAATGCATAGTCTAGTATTTCGTTAAGACTAATTCGGAATTACTACTAATCCATACTCCAGGGAATAATCTAGTTGTGTCAATTGCTGGATTTTGTCCCTCTCGGATTGCACAGTGCAAAGTCTCCAACTGCATCAAGACTCCACAAAAGTCAGACCCGGGAGGACAATTATGTACCCACAAACGAGGGTGACGGCTTGAAATTTATTCTTTTGCATTTCCCCCCATTGCTAGTGCCTACCGTGGACGTAACGGACCATGCGGACCACGGACCGGGGTAAGGGGGTAGGTGCGGGGTTGTACCCAAAAGTATGAGCTAAAACTGGGGTATTTGGTAAAAAATGACGCTCAGCGTCACTCGTTTGAGCAAGTGTATAGAAAAAACGATCAAGTACATTGTACATTCTGACGTGGCACGTGCATTTTTTAAAACACCTCGTGCACCTTTTTATTGACGAGTGCCATGGTTGCCCCTGGCTGGGGTGTCGTGTGCATGGGGCTTGGCACCTTGGTGCCGAGTTGTAGAGTTAGCTTGGGCTCATAACCAAGGGTGAAGTTGGTACAATTAGTTGTTTCCTAAATTATGTTAGTAGAAAGTATGTAAGATAAAAGATAGAGGTACACAGAGGAGCTCCTGTTTGGTGTCCTCATTTGTAATTCGACCTTATACTCTCGTAGAGTTAGGGTTAATCATCCGTTCAGTCGATAACAACAAACAGGGTTGCGCACCATGTTCCGCCAGTCACAGTCATGATCGTGAAAAGGCATCCGAAGCATTTTTGTATCGAAATAAGTTCTTACATTGAATCTAGTTCTTGAAATGGGACATATATTGTTTGTACGATACAAGGTGTGACAACGAAATGGCTGCAATCACAAAGTCGGCTGTGCAGACGAAGTCACGAGGGAGAACACCTTTATTGTGGGTCATCATCGCCGTTCTTTGTTTTGGAACGATTCAGGGTCTTCTGGCGTTCAATCGAGATTATTTATCAGACTCACCCGAACGGTATAAAGAGTCATCATTGCTGTCTATCGAGATAAAAAATAAGCCAAAGCAAGCAACAATACGCAAACTCTCCTTCCCAAAAAGTAACGAAGAATACTTTCGCAACCCTTCGGTCAAGCTTCCGAAAAGAATATATATGTTTCATCATACCATATCCACACCGGAAGGGACCGAGGGAACAGTAATTCGCGACATGCTACTGGGCCACGCATATGCTTACCATCAGGGAGGCATATACGGGGGAAGCTGTGGGGATGGGAATGATGTTCTCCGTGGGCCCGAAAATTCCCTCCTTGAAGCTATCGGTTTGCAGGACTTTTTACAATTTGCGTGTCCAAGAGACATCGAAACATCTGATCGTAAAAAAACGGTCTCAAGCAAAGTCTATACCAGCGATGGGACCCGGGCCTTCACTCCCGAGTATACGGATCTTTTGAAAGCAGTGATGAGGTATCCGCAGAAGCCAGAAAGCCAAAAAAATACGAATATTATTGTAGTTCACATATCACGTGGGAAAAGATTCACGCCATGCAAAAAGAAGCCTTATAAAAAATTCCAGCCCTATCTTCCCAATAAACACTATCAGGTGAGTAGTAGAATCACAAGAAAATATACGAATATCGAGAATCGACTCTTTCTAACTAATTTACTTTTATCGCAATAGCTCCTCATCAACAAGTATTGGAAAGATGGGTACGACAATAAAGTTGTCATTTACTCCCAGTCATCATCCTACGAAAAGTTCGACGAGTTCAAAGAAAAAGGTTACGAACTCCACATTGACGAGGATATTGCAGATGTTTGGAAAGCCGTTTTGATGTCTGATGTTTTTATCATGTCGAGAAGCAGTTTCTCATACGTACCCGCGATGGTAGCTAACGAAACAACAACGGTAGTTTATACACCTTATTGGGACCAACCCATCCGGGGCTGGGACATTGTGCATGAGGATATTCGGACGCAATCCGATGAAGAATTTAAACGTTTGCAATCAACTTGCAAGAAATAGTAGGAATGATAAAGTGGAGTTGCAATAGGGTGACCTACACATTATCACTTCCGACATCACCAAATCTTTATTATCTTTATATCATAGGATAGATAATGAATTTTATTATCGCCCATTGGCAGTAGCTAATGTTTTGTGGTGTGGTAACTGAATCACAGTAAAGGGAAAAGATGGTCGAGAGACAAAATCTAACCACGAGGGTGCAAGATTTTTTTGTCTGTGGTGCCCCTTGCGATGTTTAACCCTTTCTTCGTACGAGTGGCACCGTGCCAAATCACAGGATGACCCCTTGGGATTTGCGGTGGCAAGCGCCACTAAGGCACACAGTCTTGGATTTCTTATTTTGTTGATTTTTAGCTTTGTTTCATTCAGTGGCAATGCAGCAATTTCTAGATTCTGTTGGATAGCTCTAGTCCTGGCACCCCAGCACAAAAATCTCTTTGGTGGCGACACTCCAATAATCGACAAGCAGAGCCGGTCATTCAGATTTCCAAAATTTCAGAAAATGTTGTCGTTGGCAAAGTACCTATAGTAAATCGAAATCGTCCAATTTGTCGTTGTACTTCTGTACTGTTCTTCGGACTTTGGAAGAATCGACCCACGTAATATAATCTTCCATATTTTTGGAAACAAGAAAAGCAGGATCTGTAACGCAATGTGGACCAACTCTTATCTGTCCCGACTCGATAAATGTTATCGCTGCCTTCAGTGTTTGTGCCATCTTGAGACGAACCATGACAACGGGTAGTCTTCGTCGACAGATCGCGGAGGCAGTAATATCCTCCGCATTCTTGAGTGACGTTGCTTTGTTGATCAAGCCTAAATCTTCGAGTTTTGTCAGTAGTTGATCAGTCATGGCAATTCGAAAGGGATCATCAGGTTTGAGTGTCTTTATCTTTGCCGAGAGTTTGGTGACCATGCCACATATTCGCACGTATGCTGTGTAATCATCCCGATTTTGAATGTGATAACGACGCATGATCTTGGCGACTCGAAGGTTGTCTTCCTTTTTCCAGGAATACAAATCCACTCCGCGAAGTAGTTTCTTCTCGTGATGCTTGAGTTGTCTCATCTTGTCTTATACAGTGTGATCCAAAAGCGATAGTACAACGTTGTTCTGATGAAACACTTTCAAACTTTTGTTACGGAAAACTGGAAAAGAATAATCGAAATAAATGGTGAATGAAGAAGGACGGACAGACGAAAAAGGAAATTTACCGCGAATTTCCTTTACTAAAACCATTTTGATTGGAGAAAAGGTGCCGTGCCTGCTCATGAACCTTAAATATAGAATAGTCCTACTGTTAAGTAACTCGAGTCAGACTTTTTTCCTTTGACGGCTTCTCATTCTCACACCAATCAGTTCTTGTTCATCTGGAACTTTTTTTGGAAAATCAATCACTTCTGGGTTTGATGAAAAAAATTGAAAAAAAATCGGTCCAAAAGGCAAAACTACGGCAGCTTCCAAAATTCAGTTGAAAAATTAAATCGAAATTATTCAAAAATCGGAACTCTTTTCTTTCTACAACCTTTCTTTAGGTATGTTGACACCCAATTAGCTTTGAGGAATAGAAACCAATACACACTGATATACACATTGATGCCCGAAACGAAAATTTATCATGGATAAATTCGAAATAAGGAATGGGAAACTGATGAGGAATTATTTTTGATCTCGGCAATGGGATCGGGGGAGGGAGGTTGATAGAGAATTATTGCTGGCATAGGAGACCGTTATGCCGATTCAACTGAAACGAAAGGCTGGAAGGGCAAATTCAGAGAATACCGAAAGGAAAAATTGGGAGCCTTTTCTTAGGAAATGGTGTTT
>Ga0163111_10003392_pt1 | contig 10285 bp, 5 predicted proteins | sample CRUFie1St18metaG_FD_109645 | JGI IMG/M metagenome (GOLD analysis project Ga0163111, IMG submission 109645) | Marine microbial communities from the Costa Rica Dome - CRUD Field 142mm St18 metaG | ecosystem: Environmental > Aquatic > Marine > Oceanic > Photic zone | place: Costa Rica: the Eastern... | reverse complement strand
TTGCCTTAAATATTTGTGTTGAAATATTCTTTGGTAATAAATTACTTAAAATTTCATCTTCATCTGGCTCAAATTCATAATTTTCATCAGAGCTATTGTCGTCTCCTTCGTTATTCAAAGGTATTAATTGTTGAGCTTGTGGAATTTGAGTAATTACATTTTTAAATTGATTGTAGAAAATTGTGCAGACATCAAATTCTCCTGCCTCAAATTTTTCAATAACCATTTTTCCTACTTTATCTGCATCAAAATAATTTGTATTTTTAGATTCTTTAAATGAAATATTTTCAACAATTTTTTTACCATATGCTCTTTTTAATTGATCATTTCCTTTTGAGCCTACAGTTATAATTTTAAGCTCTTTACCTTCATTTAAGATTTTTGAGAAGTAACTTTTAGCTTTTTTAATTATATTTGAGTTAAAACCACCACATAGTCCTCTGTCAGAAGTCATTACCACACATAAATGAACTTTATCATTACCTGTGCCTGATAACAATTTTGGAGCATTTTCCTTGTCAGAAATACCAGAAGAAAGATTTAAAATAATGTTATTCATTTTTTCAGAATACGGTCTTCCTTTCTCTGCACTTTCTTGAGCTCTTCTCAATTTTGCTGCTGCAACCATTTTCATAGCTTTTGTAATTTTTTGCGTAGACTTTACACTAGTTATTCTTTTTTTTAGATCGTCTAAACTTGCCATATATTTTTAAGATTTAAAACTTCCTTTTAATTGAGTAATTATTTCTACGAGCATATTTTCTTTATCCTCATCAAGTTTTCCTGAACTTTGAATTCCATCAATTATTTCAGGTTTGTCTGATTTGCATTTCTCAATGATTTTATTCTCAAATTCAGCAACGTCTTTTAAGTCAATATCATCAAGATATCCTTTGACCCCACAGAAAACAGATATTACTTGTTCCGCAACAGTCATTGGTGAGTATTGTTTTTGTTTTAGAAGTTCGGTTAATTTAGAACCTCTATTTAAAAGTTGTTGAGTGGAGGCATCTAAATCAGACCCAAACTGGGCAAATGCTGCCATTTCTCTATATTGGGCTAATTCTAGTTTCATCGATCCTGAAACTTTTTTCATAGCTTTTGTTTGAGCTGATGATCCAACTCTAGATACCGATAAACCAACGTTAATTGCAGGTCTAATACCTTGGTTGAACAATTCTGTTTCCAAAAAGATTTGACCATCCGTAATTGAAATTACATTTGTGGGTATAAATGCAGATACATCGCCACCCTGAGTTTCGATAATTGGAAGTGCTGTTAATGATCCACCACCATGTTCATCGCTTAATTTTGCAGCTCTCTCGAGTAATCTACTATGTAAATAAAATACATCCCCTGGATAAGCTTCTCGCCCTGGAGGTCTTCTTAGAAGTAAAGACATTTGTCTATAAGCAACTGCTTGCTTAGATAAATCATCATAAATAATTAATGCATGCATACCATTATCTCTAAAAAATTCTCCCATGGCACACCCGGTATATGGTGCTAAAAACTGTAAAGGGGCAGAGTCAGATGCTGTTGCTGCAACAATAGTTGTATAATCCATTGCGCCTGCTTCTTCCAATGTTTTTTGAATTTGTCTTACAGTAGATCTTTTTTGTCCAACCGCAACATATATACAGTATAATTTTTGTTTCTCATCTCCTGACTCATTTATTTTTTTTTGATTTATAATTGCATCTACTGCCACTGCTGTTTTTCCAGTTTGTCTATCACCGATAATTAATTCTCTTTGTCCTCTACCAATTGGAACAAGACTATCAATTGATTTTAATCCAGTCTGCATTGGTTCACTAACTGATTGTCTTGGGATAATTCCAGGTGCTTTTACTTCTACTCTACTTTTTTTTACTCCTTTGTCTAATGCACCTTTACCATCAATTGGATTTCCCAATCCATCAACCACTCTTCCCAATAATTCTTTTCCAACTGGTGTATCAACAATGTTTCCTGTTCTTTTGACAACATCACCCTCTTTTATCTTTCTATCATCTCCAAAAATTACAACTCCAACATTTTCACTTTCTAAATTTAAAGCCATACCTTTAGAACCATCAGAAAATTCAACCATCTCCCCAGCTTGGACATTGTCTAATCCATAAATTCTGGCTATTCCATCACCCACTGATAGAACTTGACCAACTTCGGAAATTTCTGCTTTTTCTCCAAAGTTTTTGATTTGTTCTTTTAAAATTTTTGTAACTTCTGAAGGATTAATTTCCATATTATGCCTCTATCATTCTTGTTTCAATTTGTTGTAATTTTTTTTTTATGGAGGTGTCAATCATAGTACTTCCAACTTGCACAACTAGACCTCCAATTAAACTTTGATCGTAATTATAGTTTAATTTTATCTTTGATTTAAAATTATTTGATAACTCTTCTGTAATTTTATCAATTTCATTTTGTGTTAATTCTTTTGCAGATTTAATCACTGCTTTAAGCTCACCCCTTTTTTCTGAACATATTTCGTTAAAACTTTTTAAGATTTTTTCTACATAAAAAAATCTTCTTTTTGTAATTAAAAAAGTTAAGAAGTTTTTAAAAAGGTTTTCTAATTTAAAATTTGTAGATATTGCTTTAACTATGTTTAATAAAATACTACGATTTAAAGTGGGGTCTTTGATTAAATTATTGAAATCTTTATTTTTTGAAATTAAGTTTAAAAAAGCAATTGAATTTGCTTCAGTTTGAGAGATCAAGTTTGAATCTTTTGCTAGCTCATACAAAGCCAAAGAATACCTACTGGCTGAAGTATCAGAAAATCCTTTGTTTTTGCTCAAATTACCCTCAAAAATGTCTATGATTAATTTATAAAATCACGTTTTAATTAACATATGCAATTATAGTCTTCAAGTAACTGATTGTCTAAAAACTCTTTTTTTTAGCTATTAATTGAAGCTTATTGGATCAACATCAACTGAAAGTTTTATTCCTGGCGAAAATTTATACTTTTGAATTATTAATGCTAAAGAGTTGTTTAATTTTAAAGATTTTGGGCCTCTTACTAACAATCTTACTCTATATTTTCTTTTCAATCTAAATATAGGAGCACTTACGGGTCCTAAAATTTTTCCATATATTTTTCTTTCTAAAAAAATTTTGAATTTTATTGCTTCTTTTTCTAATTTCTTTTCATTTTCACCTGTCAAAATTAAGGAAATAAACCTTTGAAAGGGAGGTAAATTATTTTTTTTTCTGATTTCAATCTCTTTATTTAAAAAAATCTCTGGATTTTTATTTGTAATATCTGAAATTAATTTTGGACTAGCATTATACGTTTGAAAATAAATAGTTGAAGGCTGACCAGTTCGCCCAGCTCTTCCAGATAACTGATGATATAATTGTAAATTTTTTTCAGCATTTCTTAAATCATGACCTTGAGTTGAAAGATCAATATCGACTACTACAATACAATTTAAATTTGGAAAATGAAAACCTTTTGATATTAGCTGTGTACCAACTAAAATTTCAATTTTATTATTAATAATTTTCTCTAATTTATCTTTTGAACTTTTTTTATTCATTGTATCACTTGAAAAAATTTCAATTTTTTTTGATGGAAAGTGTTTTTTAACTTCGTCTGAAATTCTCTCTACTCCAGGGCCACTAAAAATAAAATCACAAATCCCTTCTTTAACACAATCTTTTTTTAATAAAGTGTTAAATCCACAATAATGACATAATAAATTATTCTTATTTCTATGATAAACCAAATTAATTGAACAATTTGGACATGAAAAACTATTAAAACACTTTTTACATAAAACATTTGGCGAAAAACCTCGTCTATTCAAAAAAAATAGAACTTGGTCTTTTTTTTCCAGATGAAAACTAACTTTTTGGATAATTTCTTTTGAAAGCCAAGATTGTTTTTCTAATTTTACCTCATTTAAATTTATTATTTCATAATTTGGCAAAGAAGCGTTTTGGTATCTTTGATCAAGTTTCGAAACAGAATATTTTTTTTTTTTTATATTTTCGTAAGTTTCCACTGAAGGAACAGCTGTAACTAAATTAATAGGAATATTTTCAAACGAAGCTCTAGATATTGCCATATCTCTTGCATTATATATCACTCCTTCATCTTGTTTGTAAGACTGATCGTGTTCTTCATCCACTATTATTAAACCTAAATTCTTAAATGGTAAAAATAAAGATGATCTTGCACCAATAACTACATTAATTTTACCATTTGCAATTCCGCTCCAAATAATTTCTTTTTTCTTTTTTGTAATTCCAGAATGCCAAATCGCTGGGCTGAAACCAAAAAATTCAAGAAATTTTTTTTCAAATTGACTTGTTAATCCAATTTCAGGTAACATAACTAAACCCTGATATTTTTTTTTTAAAATCTTTTTTAAAGCTTCAAAATATACAATAGTTTTACCTGAACCAGTCGTTCCCTGTAAAACATGTACATTAAATCCACGATTCGAAATATTAATTTCTTTTAAAGATTTTTTTTGTTCATTTGTTAATTTGTACAAATTTTCTTTGATTTCATGTTTAAAATCTTGATAAAATTCGTTATCTAATTTTTCAATAGGTTTTCCACTTACTAAAACTAACTTTAAAGCCATCCCTTTTGGCACAATATTGTATTCCGCAAACCAATTTAAAAAATGTAATGTTTTTTCTTTTAATCGTGGAATTTCTAATTTTCTTATTATCTTTTTAATTCTAAAACTTTTGCTAGTTTTTTGCTCAAAATTATTCCAAACAACACCTACCATTTTGGATTTACCAAACGGAACTTCAACGAAATCTCCAATTCCTAATTTTAGATCACTTTCATAAGTAAATGGATGATTAAATATATTCGGTAAAAGAATCGGAAACTTCATATCTTGATAATATGAAAAATTGCTAAGAGTGTATTGCTCTTTTATCTACTGATAAAGCTGCTTCTTTAACTGCCTCTGAGAAAGTAGGGTGTGCGTGACATGTTCTTGCAATATCTTCAGAACTTGCACCAAATTCCATTGCAATCCCTATCTCAGCTATTAATTCTCCAGCATGTGGACCAATCAAATGTGCTCCTAATACCTTATCAGTTTTTTCATCAGCTAAAATTTTTACAAATCCCTCAGCATCATCAATTGCTTTTGCTCTAGAATTTGCCATGAAAGAAAATTTCCCTGTCTTATATTTAATATTTAAATCTTTTAATTGTTCCTCTGTTTTTCCTATAACTGCAACTTCTGGAGATGTATAAACGACCCCTGGAATAGTATCATAATTTACATGTCCTGACTGACCTACAATATTTTCAGCCACTGCAATCCCTTCATCTTCTGCTTTATGTGCAAGCATAGGACCAGAAATTACATCTCCAATTGCATAAATATTATTTTGGCTTGTTCTAAAATTTTTATCTGTAATTACCCTTTTTTTTTCATCCAAATCCACACCTACTCTCTCAAGATTTAATCCTTCTGTATTTGGTTTTCTCCCAACAGAGACCAAAACAATCTCACACTCAAAATCCTTCTTATTTCCATCTTTATCTAAAGTGGAAACAATAGCTCCTGTTTCATTTTTTTTAATTTTGTCGACTTTATGCTGCATGTGAAAATTGATACCTTGTTTTTTTAAAATTTTCATAAATTCATTCGAAATTTCTTTATCCATACCAGGTGTGATATGATCTAAAAATTCAACAACATGAACTTCTGCGCCAAGTCTTGACCAGACCGATCCCATCTCTAAACCTATATATCCTCCTCCAACTACAACAATTTTTTTTGGTACTTTTTTTAATTTTAAAGCACCTGTAGACGAAACAATTACCTTTTCATCAAAGTCAACTCCCGGTAAAGATATTGGATTTGAGCCCGTTGCAATTATAACATTATCTGTCTGTACAAACGTCTCTTTATTACGATCATCTTTAATTGAAATTTCATTTTTTGAATTAAAGCTACCAATACCTTTAAAGTAAGTTACTTTGTTTTTCTTAAGCAAAAACTCAACTCCTTTGGTTAGTATTGTGACAGCTTTGTCTTTATTTTTCATCATTTTATCTAAATTCAATTTTACTTCTCCCGTTTCTATCCCTTTGCTTGATAAATTTTGAGCTTTGTGAAATTCTTCAGATAAATTTAATAAACTTTTTGATGGAATACATCCGACATTTAAACAAGTGCCACCTAGAGAACCACGTGATTCTATGCATGCAGTTTTTAGACCAAGTTGTGCAAGTCTGATAGCGCAAACATACCCTCCTGGGCCTCCACCAATTACTACAGCTTGAAATTTATCTGCCATCTAAATATCTAAAAACAACCTTCTTGGGTCCTCTAAATTTTCTTTTATCATTTTTAAAAATGAAACTGACTCTTTTCCATCAATTATTCTGTGATCATAAGACAATGCTAAATACATAATAGGTCGAATTTTAATCTCACCATTAACAGCTACCGGCCGATCAACAATATTATGCATGCCCAATACTCCTGATTGAGGTAAGTTCAAGATTGGGGTTGATAGCATTGATCCATAAACTCCACCATTGCTTATTGTAAACGTTCCTCCTTGAAGATCTTCAATAGCAAGTTTTCCATCTTTTGCTTTTTCCGAAATCTCCTTGATATTTTTTTCTATGTCTGCAAATGATAATTCATCTGCATTTTTTAAAACTGGAACTACTAAACCTTTGTCAGTACCTACTGCAAAACTTATGTTATAATAATTTTTATAAACAATTTCTTCTCCATTTATTTCTGCATTAACTGCTGGAAAATTTTTTAAAGCTACAACACAAGCTTTAACAAAAAAGGACATAAACCCTAATTTAATTCCATAACGATTTTGAAAATCTTCTTGATTTTCTTTTCTCATCTCCATAACGTTTGTCATATCAACTTCATTAAAAGTTGTTAATAAGGCGGCATTTTCCTGAGCTTGTTTTAATCTCTTGGCTATGGTTTGTCTCAACCTTGTCATTTTAATTCTTTCTTCTTGACCATATTTTTCTTTTCGCTCTGATGGTGGTGGGGTTGCGCCCATTAAATTAAGTAAATCGCCTTTTAAAACTCTTCCATCTTTTCCAGAGCCTTTAATTGATTTAACATCAATTTTTTTTTCACTAACTATTTTTCTTACAGCCGGCGATAAATTTTGATCAGTTCTAGCCTCTTTTTTCTTTTTTTTATTTTCATGAACTTCATTAGTTAAAATTAATGGATGGTTTTCAGTCTCTTTTTCCTCATCAAAAATTTCAGACTCTACTTCTTGTGATTCTAATTTTATTACATTATTTCTTTCTTCTTTAGCTTCTATTTTTTCTAAATTTGCGTCTTTTTTCCCATTAGCAGATACAGAGCCCAACAAGGCACCAACCTCGACCACCGAACCATCTTTAGAATTTATATTTGTAAGTGTTCCAGAAATAGGGGAAGGGACCTCTAGATTTACTTTATCTGTTTCCAATTCAACAATTGGTTCATCAGCCTCTACTAAATCACCCTCTGTCTTTAACCATTTCGAAACTGTTGCTTCTGTAATACTTTCTCCAAGGACTGGGACTAAAATTTTTTCACTCATTTTAAATTATTCAAAAACCTTCTTTATAATTTCTTGTTGTTGAGAGATATGCCATTTTGCATATCCAGTTGCAGGGGATGCATCCGGGCTTCTCCCTACATAAGAAATTTGATTATTATTAGCCTTTATATTATCTAATGTCCATTGGATATAATCTCTTACTGAAAACCATGCTCCCATGTTTTTTGGTTCTTCCTGGCACCAGTAAAACTTCGCTTTTTTTGTATATGGCCTTAGTTCTTTAGCTAGTGCTTTTGCCGGAAATGGATAAAGTTGTTCAATTCTAAAAAAAATAATATCATCTCTTTTCAATTTTTCTCTCGCTTCTATTAAATCAAAGTAAATTTTGCCTGAGCACAAAATTACTTTTAATATCTTTTCTGGTTTTTTTAATTTTATAAAACCTTTGCTTTTTGAATCTATCGCATGATCCCATAAAACTCTATGAAATGAATTTTCTTTACTAAAATCAATAATATTAGAATTACATTGCTTGTGTCTTAATAAAGATTTTGGCGTCATAATTATTAGTGGCTTCCTAAAATCTCTATGCATTTGTCTTCTTAACGCATGAAAATAATTAGCAGGGGTTGTGCAATTCATTACCTGCATATTATCATTAGAACATAGTTGTAAAAACCTCTCTAATCTTGCTGAAGAATGTTCTGGACCTTGGCCTTCATATCCATGAGGCAATAACATAACAAGACCAGATGCTCTAGACCATTTTCTTTCTCCAGATGCTATAAATTGATCAATTACAACTTGAGCTCCATTTGCAAAGTCTCCAAATTGAGCTTCCCACAAAGTTAATGTATTAGGTTCAACTAAGCTATAACCATATTCAAAACCCAAAACAGCTAATTCAGATAAAAAACTGTCTACTACTTCAAATTGTTTTTGCTTGGTAGAGATATTATTAAGAGGAACGTATCTTGAGTTATCTAACTGATTTCGTAAAACTGAATGTCTTTGACTAAATGTTCCTCTTCCTGAATCTTGACCAACTAATCTAACAGGATAGCCCTCCTCCAACAAAGAACCAAAAGCTAAAGCTTCAGCGGTTGACCAATCAATATCTTTTCCATTTTTTACATTTTGCTTTCTAATATCTAAAATTTTTGAAATAGTTTTATGAAGGTTAATTTCTTTTGGAATTGTATTAATTTTATTGGAAATTTCTTGCAATTTCTTTAAGTCAAAGCCTGTTACACCTCTTTTGTCCTTGCCTCTTTCTGGTTTATACCTAGACCAAGTACCTTCAAACCATTCAATTTTAGGCTTGTAATCTTTTGCATTTTCATATTGTTCATTTAACAAATCTTTAAAATTTTTAATTGAACTCTTTAAATAGTTTTCAGAAATTGATCCTTCTCTGATTAATTTTTTACCGTAAACTTCTACAGGGGATGGATGAGATCGTATCTTCTTATACATTAATGGTTGTGTAAATGAAGGTTCATCTCCTTCATTGTGACCAAATCTTCTATAACAAATTAAATCAATAACAACGTCTCTATTAAATTTTAATCTAAAATCACTTGCTATTCGTGCAGAATAAACTACGGCTTCTGGGTCATCTCCGTTTACATGAATAATTGGAGCTTCAACCATTTTTGCAATATCAGAAGGATATGGTGATGATCTAGCAAACCTTGGACTAGTAGTAAAACCTATTTGATTATTAACTATTATATGAATAGTTCCACCTGTGTTATGACCAGGAAGACCAGACATTGCAAAACATTCTGCAACAACTCCTTGACCAGCAAAAGCAGCATCTCCGTGTATCAAAATCGGAATTACTTTTTTTCTCTCTTTATCTTTATGAAAAAATTGTTTAGCTCTTGTTTGCCCTAAAACAACTGGATTTACTGCTTCTAAATGTGAAGGGTTATCAGTTAAGCTCACATGAACTGAATTTCCATCAAACTCCCTATTTGATGATGCACCTAAATGATATTTTACATCTCCAGCACTTTCTTCTTCTGAAGAATTTATTTCACCTGAAAATTCATTAAATATTCTTTTGTAAGATTTTTGAAGCACATTCGCTAAAACGTTCAACCTACCTCGGTGTGACATTCCAATTTTAACCTCTTTTACTTTTGATTGACCACCTATTTTAATTATTTGCTCTAAAGCTGGAATTAAACTCTCACCACCATCAAGACCAAACCTTTTTGTTCCAACGTATTTGGTGTGTAAAAACTTTTCAAAACCTTCGGCTTGGATCAATTTATTTAAGATTGCTTCTTTACCATTTTGTGTAAATTTAAAATCCTCAGTCTTTTCAACCCTATCTCTAAACCACTTTCTTTCAGTGGGATTAGAAATATGCATGTATTCATAACCTAATGAGCCACAATATTTTTCTCTTAAAAAATTTAAAATTTCTGTAATATTTGAATATTTTTTATTGGTTACGCCATCTAAAAATATTTTTTTTTTATAATCTTCTTTTCTAAATCCATAAGACTCAGGATGAAGTTCGTCTAAATAGTCAGATTTTAGCAATCCTAAAGGATCAAGTTTAGCTATTAAATGTCCTCGCTGTCTATAAGATCTAATCATTGCGACAGCTTTAATTGAATTCGCATTTGACTTGATCAATTCTAGTTCGCTCAACTGACTACTTTTTTCATTTTGTGTTTGGGTCTTATTTAAAACAAATTTTTTAGATGGACTCCATGAAGGACCATTAATTTCTTTAACA
>Ga0163111_10003391_pt1 | contig 10288 bp, 10 predicted proteins | sample CRUFie1St18metaG_FD_109645 | JGI IMG/M metagenome (GOLD analysis project Ga0163111, IMG submission 109645) | Marine microbial communities from the Costa Rica Dome - CRUD Field 142mm St18 metaG | ecosystem: Environmental > Aquatic > Marine > Oceanic > Photic zone | place: Costa Rica: the Eastern... | reverse complement strand
TCTTAACTCCGAGCAGCATGTTCATCATGAACTGGCAGATTATTTTTCCTTTGAATTACCAGAGGCAAAGTTTCTAAAGAGGCAACCCAGGTTTAGATACTGGGACGGTATGATTCACCTGTACTCTCCTGCTACGGGTGAATTGTATGGCGGGTTACTCCCTCATCTTAAACAATGGTGTGCCGAACGACGATATAAACTAAATTTTGAATCCAACGACTGGTACGGGGATGTAGAGGAATCTAATAAGTTTGTTTCCCCTAAAGGCGTTGCTGATTATATGAATTACATCTCTAAGTATAAACCTAGAGATTATCAATACATGACGGTGTACAAGGCACTGAAGAACAATAGAGGTTTGTTCTTGTCACCGACTGGATCTGGCAAATCCCTTATGATTTACAGTATTGTGAGGTACTATGCTGCTGCTAATAAAAAGATTTTGCTGATCGTACCAACTACCTCACTGGTAGAGCAAATGGTAAAAGATTTTAAGGACTATGGATGGAATGCTGAGGACTATTGTCACTCCATATATTCTGGCAAGGATAAGAATACGGATAAACCAGTTGTTATTTCAACCTGGCAATCAATCTACAAATTCCCCAAAAGATACTTTGATGACATTGACTGTGTTATCGGTGACGAGGCACATCTATTTAAGTCGAAGAGTCTGACAGGTATCATGACTAAGCTACACAACGCCAAGTACCGCTTTGGGTTCACTGGTACACTAGATGGTAGCAAGACACACAAGTGGGTCCTGGAGGGTCTGTTCGGTGCCTGTGAGAAGGTTACAAGGACAGATGACCTAATCAAACAGGGATACCTATCTAAGTTCCGTATCAAGGTGTTGGTGTGTAAGCACGATTACAAATACTTTGAAGACTATCATGCTGAGATGGAATATATTGTCGAGCATGAGAAACGTAACAACTTGATCAAGAATCTAGTTAATGATATTAGTGGCAACACCCTAGTGTTGTTCAACTATGTGGAGAAGCATGGTGAACCACTTTATGAATTGATAAATAATAACATATCAGACCGTGAAATCTTCTTTGTTCATGGCGGTACAGATGTAGAAGATAGAGAAGAGGTTCGTAGACTTACGGAGACTCAGGACAACGCCATCATCATTGCTTCTTATGGCACTTTCTCTACTGGCATCAACATCAAACGTTTACACAATATCATCTTTGCTTCCCCGAGTAAGTCACGGGTACGTAATCTTCAGTCTATCGGGCGTGTCCTCAGGAAAGGCGAAGGCAAAGACATAGCAACACTATACGATATCGCTGACGATATCTCTTCCAATAGTAGAACCAATTACACACTCAATCACTTGACAGAACGGATCAAGATCTACCAGGAGGAAAACTTTAAGTATGAAGTAATACCTATCAAATTAAAATAATATGGAAGAAGAATTTTATTCAACAATTAAATTAACAACTGGTGAAGAGATAGTTGCCAAAGTTTGTTACATGAAAGATGAAGACCAATTGCTTATTGAGAATCCTAAGAAAGTTGAACCAGTTAAGTCTCGTAAGAATGGTGAACTAGTACAGGGATTTGTTTTAGTAGATTGGATTCATTCCACTTACGATAATATGTTTATCTTGTCTATGGACAGGATACTAACAATGTCGGAACTAGACAGAAGGATCGAACGCTATTATCTATCTACTATAGATGGAGTTGAGGAAGAAGATTCTACTGGTAAAGTAGAAGCATCTAAACTCAATGAGAAGATGGGTTATCTAGGTTCTGTCAATGACATGAAAAAAACACTAGAGAAGATCTATAAGACTAGCTAAAAGCTATGTCTCTCTTAACCCTTGACAGAGTTATTGTACTGAGTTTCTGAGGATCTGTCAAGCTGGTTGACAGAAACCCTGTCATGTACTATACTGTCTATACGGTAAGCAAATCAAAACATGTCTTATGTCAAAGAAGAACACAGAGTATTACGTTAACAACAAAGACTTCTTGGAAGCAATCACTGTCTTTAAGAATAAAGTCCGTGAAGCAGAAGAGCAGGATAAGACACGTCCGAGGATCCCTCATTACATCGGTGATTGTTTTCTTAAGATCGCTACCCATCTTTCTTATAAACCAAACTTTGTAAACTATACCTTTCGTGAAGATATGATCTCCGATGGTGTAGAGAACTGTGTTCAGTATATTAATAACTTTGATCCTGAAAAATCAAAGAACCCTTTTGCTTACTTCACTCAGATTATCTACTACGCTTTCCTTCGTAGGATTCAAAAGGAGAAACGTCAGAACGATATCAAACAAAAGATTTTGGAGAAGACTGGTTTCGATCATGTCATGCACACAGATGACTATGGTAATGATATGAACTCCAGTTATGCTGACATGGGTAGTATCAAAGAAAACGTTGAGATCAGGATGAACCGATGAAGAACGAACCAATTACAGTTGAAGACTACAAAGTAGTCTCGGATGAATTCTTTGCCAAGTATAATTACGTGGTTGATCGTATGGGTCCTGGACCCACTAAAGCAGAGGATGTTCTCAAAGTTATGGAAGCACTAACAGGTGCCGTAATGAAAGAACGAGCAGACAACAAAGTAGGACCTTTTGGATTCAATAAAAATGGAAAAGACGGAGACAAAAAAGAAGGCAACGATTCTGACGAGTCTCGGACAGAATCCGACGATTGAACCAAACATTCCTGAGGATCAGGTTTGGATTGATGATGCTTTCTACATCAAAGAGACACGCTTTGGTCTCTTCACTTCTATCTTGAAAGAACCTTTCTATGGTGCTCACTTCCTTACTGGTGGCACTAGAGAAGGAGTAGAAAAAATTACACGTTGGCATCTCATGTGTCTACAAGATGGTACACTAGAAGAGCATACGTATGTCACTAACTCAAGCATGGGTGTAAAACTGTGACCGTTGCTTTGATTACAGACCAGCACTTAGATGGTCGTAAAGGTTCCCTAGCATTCTGGAAATATTTTGAAAAATTCTACGAAGAAATCTTTTTCCCAACGCTTGAAAGAAAGGGAATCCAAACAATCATTGATCTTGGCGATACGTTTGACAACAGGAAAAGCATTGATTTTAATGTCTGGAGTCGTATTCGTAGGACTTATTTTGATCGTCTCAGTGATATGGGCATCACTGTCCACATGATCTTGGGCAATCATTGTGTGTACTATAAGAACACCAATGAGATCAACTCCCCTGAACTGTTGCTGAAAGACTATGAGAATATTCAGGTATACAATGGAGTTACTACTACTTACATTGAAGATACGCCAATTTGTTTTGTCCCTTGGATCAATAAAGAGAACCAAGAAGAAACGCTATCACATCTCGAAAGTACAAATGCCGAGATCGTCATGGGACACCTTGAACTCGACGGGTTTGAAGTAACTCCTGGTCTCAAGATGGAGCATGGTATGGACCCTAAGATCTACAAGCGGTTCAAGCAAGTGTTCTCTGGTCACTTCCATCACAAGTCTAAGAAGGGTAACATCACATACCTAGGTAACCCTTACCAGATGTTCTGGAACGATTACAAGGATGAACGTGGGTTCCATCTCTATGAACCAGCATCCAACAAACTGAAGAGAGTCAAGAATCCATACGAAATTTTTGACAAGATCTTCTACAACGATAAACTAGAGAACTACGATAAGATTGATATCAATCAGTACGCTGACAAGTACATCAAGATTGTCGTTGAAGAGAAAACCGACTATTATATGTTCGAGTCTTTGGTAGACCGTTTGTATGATCTTGGAGTACATGACATCAAGATTGTAGAGACTCTTGCTGCTGAAGATGACAATGATAGTGAAGTAAGTTTGGAAGTCAAAGACACCATGACGCTTCTCAATGAATACGTTGATGAAACTGAAATGGCAGTAGATAAAACCGAACTTAAGAAGCTGATGAGGTCCCTATATATTGAGAGCTGTGAAGTTGCCTAATGTACATTCTCACGTTAGCTAATAAAATTGAAGGGGTGTTCTCTGTCCTCGACGAATTTGAGGATCAGATCATCCCTATCTTTGAGGATGCTGACGATGCCACAAGGTACAACGGAATGATGGCAATGGATGATAGCAATCCATCACTCCAGGTTGTAGAGATTGATGACGAAGTAATCATCAAAGCTTGTGAGGACAGATTTCAGAAGTATGCTATAATAACTAAAGATGATTTTTTGATCCCACCTAAAGATTCAGAATGATTGTATTTGAAAAGGTTCGCTGGAAAAACTTCCTATCTACAGGTAACGTTTTTACAGAAGTGGATCTAACAACACACAAAACTAATTTGATCGTCGGGTCTAACGGTGCTGGCAAGAGCACCGTTCTTGACGCATTGACCTTCTCTTTGTTTGGTAAACCGTTTAGGAAGATCAACAAACCGATGCTGGTAAACAGCATCAATGAGAAGGGATGTGAGGTGGAGGTTGAGTTTAGTATTGGTAAAAACAATTTTAAGATCATCCGTGGTATCAAACCTAATACGTTTGAGATCTACCAGAATGATCAGATGCTTGACCAGTCATCAACAGCAGTAGACTACCAGAAGTTTCTGGAGCAGAACATCCTGAAGATGAACTATAAATCTTTCACACAGATTGTAGTTCTTGGTTCATCTACATTTGTTCCTTTCATGCGTCTGCCTGTTGCTCAACGTCGTGAAATCATCGAAGACATTCTAGACATCCAAATCTTCTCTGTCATGAACACCCTGTTGAAAGACAAGGTACGTGACAACAATGGGGAGATTAAGGAACTAGAATATCAACTCAAGTTATCAACAGACAAGATCGAACTCCAGAAGAACTACATGCTGGAGTTGGAGAAGAAAACTAAATCTGAGATTGGAAAGAAAGAAGCAATCATAGAAAGTTTGAGAGTTGATAAAGCAACAGCATTGAAAACTGCTGCTGATCATACTGTAGTTCTTGCTAACTACAATGATGAGTTGAAAACTCTTGCTGATAATAAAAAGAAACTAAAACAACTCAATACCTTTCGAGTAAAGATTCAACAAAAAATTAATACTTGTAAGAAAGAGACTAATTTCTTTATCAACAATCAAGTGTGTCCTACATGTACACAGGAGATTGGACAGGACTTCCGAGATCAAAAGATTGATGAGGGTGACAAAGAATTACTGACCTTAGAAAAAGGCTTTGATGATCTTGAGAAGTCTATCGAGCAAGAGGAACTACGTGAATCAAAGTTCATGGAGTTGTCCGAACAGATTGTGGAGATCAACTCTACTATCAATCAACTGAACTATGAAGTGTCTTCTATAGATCAGCAGATTAGTAATAGAGAAGCAGAGATTGAAGATCTCAATGCTCCTACCAGTAGCAAGAAAGCAGAGTTTGAAAAACTGTCTGCCTATGTTGCTGAGAAGAACACGATCAAAGATAACTTTATCACATCTAAGAAAGATAAAGATACATTAACAGTTGCTGGTCAACTGCTTAAGGACAACGGAATCAAGAGTAGAATTATCAAACGATATCTGCCAGCGATGAATAAACTCATCGGAGATTATCTCAGGCGAATGGATTTCTATGTTAATTTTACTCTCGATGAGAACTTTGAAGAGACTATCAAATCTAGATACAGAGACATCTTTACCTACGAATCTTTTAGTGAAGGAGAGAAATCTCGTATTGATCTTGCTCTGCTGCTTACTTGGCGTAGTGTTGCTAAGCTCAAGAATTCTGTGGATACTAACCTATTGATCCTAGATGAGATCTTTGATGGTTCGTTGGATCAGAATGGTAGTAGCGAACTAGGTTGGATCCTTCGTAACTTTGATGATAATACAAATGTATTTGTCATCAGTCATAAAGAGAGTCTAGAAGGTAAGTTTGATAGAACTCTTAAATTTGAGAAGGTAAAGAACTTCAGCGTTGTGAACCTATCCTTGGCGGAAACCGATTGACAAACCGTCCACTAAGACCCTCTGGCAACGCCAGGGGGTTTTATAGTATGTTCATCAACCGAGAGGAACCATGATCACACAGGAGATTCGGGGAAACCTAGCACGTCTGCTCGCTACAGAGAACTTGATTGTTGAGCACCGTAAGGTGAGCACCGCTTCTTTTGATGTCATCCGTCGTGTCCTGACGCTGCCTCTGTGGGACAGAGCATCCAACGTTGTCTATGACCTGCTGGTAGGACATGAGGTTGGACATGCTTTGTACACACCTGCTGACATGTGGGATGCTGACATTCCTAAAGACTTTATTAATGTTGTAGAAGACGCTCGTATTGAGAAATTAATGAAGCGTAAGTACGCTGGTCTCAACAAAGACTTCTACAATGGTTACCAAGAACTCAACGAACAGGACTTCTTTGAGATCCTAGGTCGTGATCTTGGTGACTTCAATCTTATTGATCGTATCAACCTCCACTTCAAGATTGGTGCCTATGCTTGTATCCCATTCTCTACAGAGGAACAAGTTTTTGTTGACAAGGTATCCAATGTAGAAACATTCAAGGAAGTCCTGGATCTGTGTCGTGAACTGAAAGAGTATCTTGACCTACAGAATGAGGACACACAATCTGTTAGTATGCCACAATCTTCTGAGGACGACGGACAGGAGTCTGATTCTGAAGAAGTACAATCCGATGTAGAAAACACACAGCAAAACAATGATTCCGATGAAGACTCTGGCGATAGTGGTGATACTGAAACCGATATCGAAACAGTTTCACAGGGTAAGCAAGGGGGTGACAGCTATGAGTCACAAACTCAGAAAGCTTTTGATGAAGCAGCAGAAGACCTGACCAACCACAGCAACTATGTTCAGGAACCAGTGTACCTTGAGGTTCCTCAAATTGAGATTGACAAAGTTGTTGTTGACTACGATAAACTTCAGAACTACATCGCCAAATACTGGGAGGATCTGAACGAGACTCGTAAAGAACATTGGGGAGATCTCTTTGAGGCAGTTGATAGTAACTACAATCAATTCAAGAAAGAATCCCAGAAAGAAGTCAACTATCTTGTCAAAGAGTTTGAGTGTAAGAAGTCTGCTGATGCTTATGCTCGTACTGGTGAATCCAAGACAGGTGTACTGAACACTACAAAACTTCATACTTATAAGTATAATGACGACCTCTTCAAGAAAGTAACAGTTCTTCCTGATGGTAAAAATCATGGGATGATCTTTGTTCTTGACTGGTCTGGATCTATGGGAACAGTTCTCATGGATACGGTTAAGCAATTGATCAACCTTTGTTGGTTCTGCCGTAAGGTACAGATTCCTTTTGAGGTTTACGCTTTCACCTATGAATGGAATGACAACATCTTCCTTGGAGAAGAATGTGGTGACCAGGAGTATGCCTACGAACGAAAGCACAACAGTCTTTCTATTAACAAGAGATTCCACTTGCTGAACCTGGCAACCTCACGTAGTAACAGTAAGAGTTTTGATCTTAGTCTCAAGCACTTGTATCGTCTTGCTTCTTACTACACCCACTGTGCTAGTTACTATCACAACCCTCTGGGTCTAGATCTGTCAGGCACTCCTCTCAACGAAAGTCTGATTTCTCTCAAGACTATTATCCCTTACTTCAAAAAGAATAACGATCTCCAGAAAGTCAACGTCTGTATTCTTACTGATGGTGAAGCAAATAACATCAGTTACGATGTTGCTCTGGATATTCGAGATGGTTACATTGGCAATCGTAGTGTCAGTTGTAACTGCTGTCTTCGTGATCGTAAATTGGGTAGAACTTATCGACCCTTTGATTGGCAAGCAGAGAACGGTCTCACAGCTATCCTGCTGGAGAACCTGAAAGATAATTTCCCCGAGGTTAACTTCATTGGTTTCCGTATTGGTAATGGTAATGACTTTGGTGTGCTGTATAAAGCAATCCATGGTTGGAAGCACGATCATGATATAATCATGAAGAAGTGGAGGAAGTTCAAGTCTTGGGAACTCCATGGTCTGGGTTATGATTCTCTCTATGTTCTGGGTCAAACTACATTGTCATCTGATGTAGAGTTTGATGTCGAACAGGGTGCTAAGAAGACTGAGATTAGTAAGTCATTCCGTACCATGCTCAAGGCAAAGACCACCAACAAAAAGATCCTTTCTTCATTCGCCTCAGTCATTTCTTAAACCGTCCACTCTGCCCCTGACTCTGCCAGGGGCTGCCCTATACTTGATTCATCAACAAACAAACAAATGCCACGTCCCGCTCAAATCGACATGATCCAACTCTTCTCTTACATCGAGAAGAACTATGGTACTGAGGTTGGTACTGCTGCTATCCAGGCAGGTGCTGAGCACATGGGTTATTCTTATGCCACTATCCGTAATCGTATGGAACCCTACAAGTCTGGTCGTGGTAAGTGGAACCTGACCATTGAAGAGACACGTGATCAACTGGAAGAGATCATCACTGCTCCTACCGACCTTGTTCCTCAGAAAGACAATTCATTTGTTCCCTTTGGTAACTTTACTGATCTTAAGAAAATTCTCGGTTCGGGTATTTTCTATCCCTGCTTCATCACTGGGATGTCAGGCAACGGTAAAACTCTGTCGGTAGAGCAAGCATGTGCTGCCCTAAATAAGGAGTTGATCCGTGTAAACATCACAATTGAAACCGACGAAGATGATCTTATTGGTGGTTTCCGTTTGGTTGACGGCAACACTGTGTGGCACAATGGTCCAGTCATTGAAGCTCTGGAGAGGGGAGCTGTGTTGCTTCTAGACGAGGTTGACCTGGCATCAAACAAGATCCTGTGTCTCCAGTCTATCCTTGAAGGTAAAGGTGTCTTCCTGAAGAAGACTGGTCGCTATGTCAATCCTGCTCCTGGTTTTACAGTAGTTGCTACTGCTAACACCAAGGGTAAAGGTTCTGACGACGGTCGCTTTATTGGCACCAATGTTTTGAACGAAGCATTCCTTGAGCGTTTCGCTCTCACCTTCGAGCAAGAGTATCCTACCCCTGCTATTGAGGCAAAGATTCTCGGCAAACTCTGTAGTGACGATGAGTTTGTTAGTCGCCTGGTTGACTGGTCCGACATTATTCGTAAGACCTTTAACGATGGTGGCATTGATGAGTTAATCAGTACCCGCCGCCTCGTTCACATTATCAACGCTTATAAAATCTTTGGTAAGAGAATGAAAGCAATTGAGTCTTGTGTCAATCGTTTTGATGACGAGACCAAGGAAGCATTCTTGTCCCTATACGAAAAAATCGACGACAAAGTAGAACCCACGGAGGAAGAAGAAAATGTCTGACCCTTGTAACAACATTCCTGAACTAGAAGATATGATTACTGAAGTACAATCCCACATCGATGCTAAAGAACAAGAGTTCCATGGTTATCGTGGTAACATCGCCCGTCTCAAAGATGGGCGGTCTGGTAAAATCCTGGACGGTAAAGGTTTGAAACTATTCCTCCAGGATGTTGACGGTAACGTCATTGAATGCTATCATGACGAATTGGAGACCATCTTTTCTGAATGATATGAGTTTCAAATATAATGAAGACGCTCTGTTGACAGAGCTACGTGATTACATTTCAAGTACCTACAACCAACACTACTCTGCTGGCAACGACAGCATTCAAACTCTAGACCTTATCGAAGCGTGTGGAGATGCTGAAGCATTCTGCCGAGGTAACATCCTCAAGTATGCTTCACGGTATGACAAGAAAGGCACTGCCCGTCGTGATATCGTAAAGATCCTACACTACGCTTTGCTGCTATTACATTTTTCCGATAAATCATCTATCACTGAGGAGTACCCTAATCGATGAGTCAACTATCACTTACGCCCCAAACTACATCTGTCCTGAAGAACTTCTCGACAATCAATGGATCGATCATGATCCGTGAGGGTAATGTGTTGAAGACAATCAGTGTCGGTGAGAACATGATTGCCCAGTACACATCTCCAGAGATGTTCCCTAAGACCTGTGGCATCTATGATCTCGGTCAGTTCCTTATGGGTCTGAGTCTGTTCCAAGATCCTGGTTTGAACTTTGACAACGAAGAGTATGTCACCATCCGTGGTGGTCGTCGCTCTGCTAAGTATTACTTCTCCGATCCTGAGATCACCCTGAAGTCTGCTCCTGATCGTGATGTCAAGTTCCCTGGTGCTGACATGGAGTTCGCCCTGTCATCTGAGGATCTTGTTCAACTCCAGAAAGCATCAGGTGTCTACAGTCTTCCAGACCTTTCCTTTGTCTCTACTGAAGACGGCACTATCAGTCTGAACCTGTGTGACAAAGAGAACGACACTGC
>Ga0163111_10003390_pt1 | contig 10288 bp, 5 predicted proteins | sample CRUFie1St18metaG_FD_109645 | JGI IMG/M metagenome (GOLD analysis project Ga0163111, IMG submission 109645) | Marine microbial communities from the Costa Rica Dome - CRUD Field 142mm St18 metaG | ecosystem: Environmental > Aquatic > Marine > Oceanic > Photic zone | place: Costa Rica: the Eastern... | reverse complement strand
TGCTTCCCTGCATGTGTCCCGTTACCAGGTTATGGACTTCGTAGAGGCCCAGCCCTTTCTTTTTCGCCTTTGTCCGTTGGGTAGTATAGAACGGCAGAAATACCCGCTCCTGATCCGGCTTACTGATGCCTTTTCCGTTGTCCTGATAGCGGATTGATAGCCGACGGTCAGCACAATGGGCCACAACTCTCACAGACAGCTGCGAAACTTTTTCAGGGTTGTGGAACAGGGTGTTATCCAGCAATTGCATCAATACTTTGTCTAATGCTTCTGGGTACCCATACCACCCGGCGTGCTCTGGTGTGGAATACACTTCAATGTCGACCTGTCCGAACGTTTCCTGCGCTCTGATCTTCCAGTCTCTTAACCAGTATTTCATCTGAATTGCTTCTGGTGTGCGTTCTGAATTGTCGATCAGGGAGGATTGAATTAACTCATTCAGGTCAGCGAGACGCTCAGTATTCTGATTAATGTGTGTGAGACCTGCTGCAAACTGGTCTTTGATTTCTGCAGGAGAAAGCGCCGAGATCTGACTTTCCAGATGAGTACCCGCGAGACGGATATTCCCTAGGGGGGTATTCATTTCATGAGAAATGCCCATCACCAGCTGACGCATCGACTGATCCCGGTGGGTCTGCAGTTGCTTCAGCTCCTGCTCTTTGCGGTGCGCCTCTGAGATATCCGTGATGGCACCCACCCAGTGCCGGTCAGGCGCAGTGAACTCCCGTCTCATCGTAAGAAGCCCCTCAAGCCGGTCGCCGCGACGAGGCATCATGGAGACCCGCAGTCCCTGAACTTTCTGTTGCCTGTCCAGTGTTTCCCAAAGCTGAAGAGCTGTCTGTGGGTGCTTGATAAACTGATCGAAATGGACGTTCTGTTTAACGAGATCGTCGACAGAGGTGAAACCCAGCATACGGGCCAGTGCAGGGTTTCCGCCAGTGATCATACCTTTGCCATCAAGGCGGAACCGGCCCGATAGCGAGTTCTGGTAGAGGTCTTCGTAATTTTTAAGGTGATCAATGGCTTCCTGTTGGCTGCGCTGCAGGTGTTGCTGGCTGCGGTCGCGTTCCTGCTGCAGTAAGCGGATGCGCGATCCCAGGGCCAGCGACAACAGGAGAACATCAATGACTGAGCCGATCTGGTAGCCGTGGAGGCTCAGGGTATTACCGGGAAGTAGCCCCAGAGACGACATATTGCCGACGACGGTTCCGATGATGAAGGGAATCCAGGCGATGGTAAACATACGCGCGGGCGCATAGCCAAGTCGCCACAGGCGGATCCCCAGCATCAGGCTGTAAAGCGCCACAAGTGCATTCACAAGATTCTGCAGTGACACGGACAACTGATAGGGCGCGATCAGAGACAGCAAGCCGAACAGTAGGGTCACCGGGATATAGGCCCGGTACAGGCGCAGTGCTGCCGGGCTGAGTTCCTTCAGGTTAAGCAGGCTGGGCAGGAACAGACAGAAAAAGAACTGAGTTATCGCAAAGGCCAGCGGCATCATCACTTTGTTCAGATCTGGGGATTCCGGCCAGAAATAGCCGAACGCAGAGCCCTCGAAGTTCATATGGAAGAACAGGAAGCTCAGAACAAAGCACGAGTACCAGAGGTACGTCCGGTCTCTGATGGCAAAGAAGAGCATGAGGTTGTAGAGCCCCATAATCAGCATCATGGCGTAGTAACCGCCGCGCAGAATATTGTTGTTCAGCAATTTCTGCTGCAGTGCCTCCTGATCCAGAATTTCAACCGGGAGCTGATAGGCCCCCTGTGTTGAGACGTACAGGTAAAGGTCGTAACTCTGACCAGTGCTCAGGCCCAGGGGCAGAATCAGATTGGGGTGATCGATGGCCCGCTCACTGTAGGCACGCAGATCGCCGCCGGTGCTGCGCGTGCACTCGTGAACGCTGATGCTCCCGGACGGGCATTGATACAGGACAACCGTATCGAGCAGTGAGTAGTGGTTCCACAGAAACCAGGGTCCCGGAGCCTGGTTTGTCAATCGGAGCTTGAGCCAGTAGGCGTGCCGCTGGAAACCAAAATTGATGGAATCTTCGGTACTCTGATACCACGACTGGCTGTGCATCACACGGGCGAGTGAGGCTGGCAGCAGGTCTGAATCCGTCTGGGGCGCGACTTGATATTGCCAGTAAGGGCCTGTGGTGTAACTGGCTTTGCTATCCAGCACCAGTATCTCTGCCTGTGCGCTAAATGGACCGCAGAGCATCATGATGACGAGCGCGAGTGCCTGACTAACTCTGAAGTCCATACGCCAGTAATGTCAGCCAGGCGACCAGACCAGCCACAAGAATGGTCCACTCAACGGCGTCGAGATCCGAGTTACGCGCAAATGACCGCAGGTGGCGGTCATGAATCCGGTTGACCGTCTGATTGACGAGCAGATTGGGCAGCAATGTCAGCATAAAAGTGAGGGCACCCCAGGCGTGATCTGTCGCGATCATGTAGATGGGCAACAGAGTGAACAGCAGGTGGAGGATAAAAACCCGCATCGGGTGCCAGCGGGGGCGCTCGTCATCTGCGTCGACGCCATTCCAGACCCGGCGGTACAGGTCGAGTTGGGTAACAGGAAAGATCAGTGTTCGCAGCGCCGGTGAAAGTCGCTCACCACGGTAAGCCAGCTGATGCCAGTGGCGCCAGATCCAGTAAATACCAAACAGCCCGAAAGTAGCGAGCGACAGCTCAATGAGCTTTTCGCTGCTGATCTGAAAGAATACTGCCTGTTCGCGAGTTTCCCTGGGTTTAGACATAGGCCCGTCCTTTGTTCTACAAGGCCAGTATAGGCATAAGCGGAACAGATATGCAGCCTCCGGCGGCGACACTGTGAGGAAGGTCTCATGAGGCTGGCAAAGCACACTGGGTTTCAGTAATCTACGGCCTTTGAATCGCGCTGTCACAATAAGAAATCGTATGTTTTTTGATCAGGAGAGGGGCCAGTTTTTCCGCCCCCTGACCGGTAAGTACCGGGCTCAGGTAATGGAGTGCCTGCGCGAGCTGTATCAGCGGCTATACAGCTCCAGCAGTGCTGACTATGGCCAGTCGATTCAGCGGGATACTGTCGTTGAGATATTTCAGGAAGCGCTGGTCCGTGCGCCGGTGCTGGCTGACGGCTATGACAGTGAAGACGATGGCAGCGAATCACGCTTCCGCAGCAGTCGCGAGCAGGCAGGCTGGGTACTGAACCAGTTGCTGGATCACGGCTGGCTGGAAAAGCAGGTGGATGAAGCCAATCTGCAGAGCACCTTTGCGTTTACCCGGTACGGCCGGCAGTTTACCGAGCCATTTATCAGCGAGACCCGTGCGATTGCACGGACCCGTCATCGCAACACCCGCAACACCCGTAACTCGCTCGAATCGTTCCTGGAGCGCGGTGATATCTACGATCTTCTGGATGCTTATGAGTACTCTGAGCGGATTATCAGCGACTTCACCGATGTCATCGCCGAGCTGGAAGAGCGTAAGCGTGATCTGGTCCGTGAAATGGAAGATCAGATGCTGGTGCAACGTGCCAGTGAAGCCTTCTTTGATTTTATGGAAAACCGTTTTCAGCCCGATCTCTCTGTGCGTCTTTCTGCAGACAACGTTGAAAAGCACCGTGATCAGATTCAGGGGCTGATCACAGGCATCCGCAAGAAAGATGTCGCCTTCAAAGCGACCGCCGAGCGCCGCCTGCGGGAGCTTCTGCCAGATCTGACTCAGGAAGGTCAGTCCGTCCTCTGGAGCCTGCTGGATGGTATTGAACTGCGTCTCCGCAACGCCAGTGACATTATGCTGCCGGCATTGCGCCGGGCCTTGCAGAGCTTTACCAAGCGGGCCGATATTATCATTCGTCAGATGAGTTATCTGGCATCGCAGCAACACAACGATGTACTGGCTGTCTGTCGTCATCTGGCCGATCTGTCGGAAGAAGAGCAGGCCAGTATGCTTGAGCGTGCTGGCGAGCTGATGTCTGTGCCTCAGGTACGTCTTGTTGACCCCGCTCAGGTGCGCCTGGTCGGGCCGCGTCAGCGTCAGAAAATTGAAGCCTCTCTGGACGATGGAAAAGGGGACTTCGATGTCGATGCCCGCCGCGAAATCTATGTTCAGCAGGTACTTGATCAGGCGTTTCTGGTTAACCAGCAGGCATTGCGTCAGTTTATGGCCTCACGTCTGAGTTCCGGACGCCGCGTTTCTACCCGCGATATTCCGATTGAAAGCGCTAAAGATTTTCTTGCCGTTGCTCATGCGATTGGCCTTGGCGCGGCTGATGGACTGTCATCAGAGTTTGAATTCCGCATTGATTATGATGAAAACCCTCGTGAAGAAAATGGCGACGGTTACTTCATCAAGAAAGACCACTTCACCTTCGAACTGGTTCAGAAAGAGTCCTGATTATGTTGCACGAGATTGAAAAAGACCTGGAAAAAGAAGGCCTGAGCCAGAAGGAATATTCAGAGTTACTGGTCCGCCTGCTGGATTATGGCGTTATCTGCCGGGATGAGTCACAGATCGAACAGACTCTGTATGACCGTTATGTGCGTCTTGAGGAACTGGTGGGCGATTATCTGTCGCTGCTTGGTATCCGTATTCAGCATGATCGCCGTTTTCAGTTTGTCCGCTTGTTCCCGCCAGGTGCGCAGGTGCCGGGTATGGAAGAAGATCAGCAGAATACCGGCAGCCCATCTTTCCGTCAGCGTCTGAATCAGAACGAAGTGGCATTGATTCTTGTATTGCGTGCGCAGTACGACAAAGCCCTGCGTGAAGGTGCAGTGGATGAGCAGGGTTGTGTCATGGTCTCGTTTGAAGGCCTGAGTATCGCGATGAAAAATCTGCTGAAGCGCAGCCTGCCGGAGAACGTGACAGACCGGAAAGCTCTCTTCAGAAAACTTCGTCAGCTGCGTTTGATCCAACTGCAGAATGAAGACAGCGTTGAAGATGGTGACCTGTGGCTACGCATCCGTCCGATGATTATGTCTTACGTCAGCGATCAGGTGTTGTCTGAGCTGATGGCAGAGACTCAGGAAGAAAACGCTGAGGGCGAGGTTGTCGCCGAAGCCGATGCTGGAACCGCTGAGATGGCGAAAGATGTTCCGGGTGAAGCGACTGCAGAGGAAGAGTCTTCTGAGAGTGATGATGACTCAGAAAATAATGATGGTGAAAATATTAGCGATGCCGCTGAGACTCAGGACACTGCTTCTGAGGAATTGCCGGAGTCGCCTGCAGTGACCGCAGAGGTTGCTGATGAAGAAGAGACTGACTCTGCCGAGGCGTCGGAAGACGAAGACGCGCCAGAGCAGGCAACAGATAACAAGCAGCCGGTCAGCCTGTTCGGAGAATAAAACGATGTTTCTGAAAAAATTTATTTACGTTAACTGGGGCAACATCCCAGCGACAGAATTTGAGTTTGGTCCGATTAATCTGCTCTCCGGCGGTAACGGCTCGGGCAAGACTACCGCAGCGGATGCGATTCAGACCATTATGACCGCCGCGCACGATACTCTGTTTCATTACAACCCCGGTCAGGATGAAGCGACCCAGCGTGGTCGTGGGAAAAACGTCCGGACGCTGGCGTCTTACGTGCTGGGTTGTGATGACGGCAGCTACGCTCGTCCTAATGGTGCTGTCGGGTATCTTGGTGCAGTATTTCATCCGACTCAGGGCGAAAGCGGTGAGCCGTTTACCGCCATTATAGGTGTCAGCGCGTCCATTGACCGTGCCGGTAGTCAGCCAGTAGCGCGTCAGAACGATCTGCAGTTTTTTATTGTTGCAGGTGAAGAGCTGGTTCAGGATGATTTTCTGATTACGGTGGGTGATGACCAGAAAGAAGTGATCCCGCTGAATAAGCTTTCCCGTAATCTGGCCCGTCGGGTCAATGCCGATAACATCGAAAAGTACGACACCAAAAAACAATATCTTCGCCGCCTTTATGGTGCGCTGCGTGGCCGTCACGACGCTGTGACAGAACGGGAGGCAATGAACGCTGCCCGGACGTTCTCGCGTTTTATGGCGTACAAACCAGTGAAAAGTATTAATGGTTTTGTGGCCAACGAAATCCTCGAAGCCAAAGATATGGGCGATGCGATCCGTAGCGTCTCTGACCTGATGAAAACCATTTATGCGATGGAATCTGAAGCCGATACTCTGGCTGAAACCATTTCCATGCTCAGCACAACGCGTGGTGCTGCCGGGCGCTATATTGATCAATGGATCGACTACAACGTTCTGGAATACACAGGGGCGCGTAGCCGTTACCTGAATGATCAGGCTAATTACCTCAATGCTAAGGAAATTCAGCAGCAGGTCCGTGAGGCACTGAGTAAAACTCAGAAAGAGCGTGACGTTGCTCAGGACCGCCGGAAACAGGTGCGCGAGCAACTGATTACGATGGAGGCCCGCCGGCAGGGAATTTCTGCCCTGCAGGACAAAGACGCTGCCGAAGAAGCCATTGCCGAAGGCAAAAAGAAACTTCAGCAGCAGGCCATTCCTCTCCTCGAGCAGGATCAGATGCTGCAGGCTTCTCTGCGCGCGACTGAGTTGCTTTATGGCGCGTTACAGAAAACCAATGTCGCGGCTGAAATTCCTTCGTTGGGCAGTAAGCGTATCGCTGAGCAGGCTCGCGAAGTTCTCGCCATTAAAGATCAGGGCGCGGTTGATTTCCGCAAACTGCTTGGCAAAGACTGGGTTGATCTTTCTCCTCTGGAAGCGCACCTGGATGAGGCCCGTCAGCAGCAGTCTCTGGTGAATCAGTGGCGTGAGCGTTTTCATGATACAGAGTTGGAAAGCTCGGGTATTTCTCTGCGTGATCAGATCGCCCGGGTTGCCGATCGCCGCGAGCAGAAGCTGCAGCAGGCGCAGCATCGTATGACGCAGAAGCAGAACGATATCGCCAGCCTGGAAGCCCGTCAGCTTAACTATCCGGGATATGTCCGTCAGGCGATCGAAGTCATTATGCGCGAGTGCCCACAGGCAGACCCACGGGTGCTTGCAGATTATGTCGAGGTCACCGATCCGGAATGGCAGAGCGCTATCGAAGGTTACATCGGCGGTGCCCGTTTCAGCATTATTGTTGAGCCCGCGTTCGAAGCGGAAGCCGCACATATTCTGCGCCAGATTCCGGGCGGAAGCCGCGCTCGTGTCATTCAGGGCGAGAAGGCCAAAAAAGACAGCGAGCGGATGCGGATTCCGGAAAACTCCATCATTCATCTGATGGATTTCGAACACGCGACCGCGCGTTTTTATCTCGAAGCCAGTTATGGCTCAGTAGAGCAGGTGCCTGACCTGCAGGCGTTGCGGATGACCCGGCGTGGTGTTACCCGTCAGGGGCTGGGTTCCGGAGCGTACTCTATCTACCGTTGTGACCTCGAAGATACTGAGCTGGTATTTGGTCTTGGTGCGCGTGAACGTGCTCTGGCGGCTAAGCGCAGTGAACTGAATGCACTCTCAGACCAGGCGAACGAAGCGAACTACCAGCTACGTCAGGCACAGCAGCTGCTGGATGCCGTTAATCTCCTGCGTCATGTGACGTTCGCAGATCAGATGCAGGCCATGCTGGATACGCAGTATCAGATGCAGCAGGCCGAAAACTCCCTTAACGGGGTAGATGTCACCAGCTTCGGGGACATCGAACACGAATTCACCGCTCTGAAAGAAAAAGCAGATGATCTGGATGCTCAGATCAAAGAGCTGGATGGTGAACTCGGACGCCTGCAACAGCAGCTGAACGATGCCGAAAAAGCCGTTAAGGCTCTCAGTGAGCATCAGGAGCAGACTTCCGATGTAGCCGAAACCAAAGAGGCGGCGTTACGTTCTATCGTCAGCATCTGGCCAGACTTCGATCTTGAAGCCCGTCTGGCACAGGCCGACAAAGAAGCTGAAGAAAGCCCGGTAGATGCCATCGAAAATCTGCGCAAAAGTGTGTCTCAGGAGCTTAACTCCACGGCGTACGAGATTGAGCGCAATATCACCGAGCATAACCAGCGTTGTCAGACCATCGACTCAATCGTCTACACCCCGGATTACCGGGATGAGCATGGCGCGGAATTCTTCACTTCAGTGTGCGGTCTTCAGCGCGAAGTTGAGCGTGTTCACAACCGCCTGAAAAATAATATTCTGGTAGAGAAGCAGGATAAGCTGCATCAGTTGCGTGAAAGCTTTAATAACGTGTTTGTGACAAACCTCTGTCACTCAATATATCAGGCAATTAATGATGGTAAGCGCATCCTTGAAGACCTGAATAAAGAGCTTGCACACCACCAGTTTGGTGCAGACCGCGAAACCTACTGGTTCGACTGGGAGTGGGTGCCTGAATACAAGGAATACTGGCAGTTCTTTGATGAAGTCATTAAAAACCCATCACTGGGCGACGGCGCGACACTCTTTACCGCTGACCTGTCTGCAGCCTCCAAACGCGTGCGTGATCACCTGATGACCATGCTGCTGGAAGATGACGAGCAGAAGGCCATGCGCGAGCTGGAGCGTATTTCAGATTACCGTAATTACCGCTCTTACGAGATTTATAAGCAGCCGGCGAATAAAGATCCGATTGCGCTGAGCCAGTACGGTACGGGCTCCGGTGGTCAGCTTGAAACTCCGGCTTATATTATCCGCTCTGCGGCGATTACTTCGGCCTTCCGCTTTAATGAAGGTGATACACACCTGCGAGTTGTACTCGTGGATGAAGCCTTCTCGAAAATGGACGAAACCCGATCGAAAGAGGTTATTAACTACCTCACGGAAAGTCTCGGTCTGCAATTGCTGTTTATTATGCCGACCAGTAAATCTGGTCCGTTTATGGATCTGGTGTCTAACCAGTTTGTCTTCTCGAAAGTGCCGCTGACGGGCGGACAGAGTAAAGGTGAGCTGCAGACCCGTGTTCTGGTCGACCGGCAGCAGTGCAACCAGGAAAAAGTCAAAGAACTGTGGGCTAACCACCGTCGTACGATCCGTCATCAGGCCTCACTCGACTTTATGGAAGAGTTCGCCTGATGGCCGACTCGGGTCAGCCGGAAGTCGTCTGGGGCGTCGGAGACGCTTCCTATCAGGCGGCTGGTCAGTTCGACGGAATCCGCACGCTGGTCGACGCATTTTACGATGCGATGGAGACTCTCCCTGAGGCAAAAAAGATCCGGGAGATGCACCCGGTGGATCTCAGTGAGTCGCGCGATAAACTGACCCGCTTTCTTTGTGGTTGGTTGGGCGGCCCGCGTCTGTACCGCGAAAAATACGGACCGATTGCGATTCCCAGAGCGCACGCACACCTGGATATTCAGGAGGCTGAGCGGGATGCCTGGCTGACCTGCATGGACGAAGCGCTGAAACAGGTGCCCTACGAAGAGGGCTTTAAAAAATATCTGATGACGCAGCTGTTTGTTCCGGCTGAGCGTTGCCGACTGGCCTCGCAGGCCGTGCGTCAGTAAATACTTTACGAATCTTCATACTTTCAGATGGTGGTTCCTGCCATCTGACTTTTTTATATTTTCCGCTCCCTGAATCTATCTCAGCTGCCTCCCTGAATCTGTGTTCTGACACTGTCCGAGGCTGGCGACAAGGAGTGTGAGCATGTCTGTAATTTTACGCGCGATGGTCATTCTGAGCGCATGTCTTTTCTCGTCGGCGATCTACGCGTCCGGACTCTCCGCCGGTGACTACGGCGCCGCAGGAACTGCAGGCCACACCGAATGCGGTGGCCTGAAATCTGACGGCTCATTGCAGCCACCGTGTTCGGTAAAAGAAGCAATTTTCGAAGGCGATGCGGTGGGCGAATGTCCGGCCGGTAGCTTCTTTGATGTTGGGTTATGGAGTTGCTGGTCGTGCCCACAAGGGTATGACAGATCGGCCGCCGCAGTAGATTCAGACCGGGCGTGTGCCAAACCCAACCCGTCCAGGCGAGGGCAGTTTGTCCGGGCAACGTTGCAGGGCGGAATCTGCCCGGATGGAAGTTTCTTCGATCCGACACGTGGGGGCGAATGCTGGAGCTGTCCTTCAGGTTTTAATCGTTCTGCTGCTCCGGTGGAATGGGCAGATGCGTGTGTAAAGCCTGCGGAAGAAAAATTTAAGCGCATCAGCCGGCACGGACGGGCCACCGGTTTGTTGGGTACTGATTGTCCTTCAGGTCAGTTCTGGGACCCTAAAGACGGACATTGCTATTCATGCCCGGGAGGCTACAACCGCACAGGTTACGCAGTGGATCACGCGCGTGCCTGCTCTCAGGTTGTTCAGGCACAACAATCGAAAGCGACACTCACTGGTCAAGCCAAATGTCAGGTCGGTGAGATTTTCGATATCCGCCATGGAG
>Ga0163111_10003389_pt1 | contig 10288 bp, 10 predicted proteins | sample CRUFie1St18metaG_FD_109645 | JGI IMG/M metagenome (GOLD analysis project Ga0163111, IMG submission 109645) | Marine microbial communities from the Costa Rica Dome - CRUD Field 142mm St18 metaG | ecosystem: Environmental > Aquatic > Marine > Oceanic > Photic zone | place: Costa Rica: the Eastern... | reverse complement strand
TCGAAGTGCAGGGAACGCAGGGGCATGTCGCCTATCCGCACCTGGCGGATAACCCGATCCCCAAGCTGGTCGCGATGCTCGCCGAACTGGATGCGCTGGTGCTCGACGAGGGCACCGACTCGTTCCAGCCGAGCAATCTCGAAGTGACCGAGGTGGACGTGCCTAACGATGCGCACAACGTGATTCCTGCAGTGGCCAAGGCGCGCATCTCGATCCGCTTCAACGACCTGCATTCGGGCGCCTCCTTGTCCGAGAAGGTCGGCGCAATCGCGGAAAAGCATGGTGGCAGCGCTCTGCCGATCATCAGCGGCGAGCCGTTCCTGACCCCGCCCGGCGCATTCAGCGATGCGATCGCGGCGGCGGTCAAGGCAGAGACCGGTGTCGATCCCGAGCCCTCCACCACCGGCGGCACGTCGGATGCGCGCTTCCTGCGCGCGGTCTGCCCCGTGATCGAGTTCGGGCTCGTCAACGCCACCATGCACAAGACGAACGAAGCGGTGGCGGTGGAGGATCTCGTCACGCTCAGCCGGATCTACACGCGCATCGCGCGCGACGTGCTCGCCGGCTGAGCGGGCAGCGGGTCACAAAGCTATGCAAGCCGCGACAGTTGCGGCATGAATTGCCGCGCGGCATGCGCTGCATGCAGTGATTTGAAGACGACGATCTGAAAACAAGGGGTTGGGATTTGCTGAAGACCTGGTTCGAGATTCCGCTGTGGCAGCGCGTGATTACCGCGCTCATTCTCGGCGTCCTGACCGGCTGGGCCTGGGGCCCCGAAGCCGAAAGCATCAAGTGGATCGGCGATTTCTTCATCAAGGCGATCAAGATGCTGGTCGTCCCGCTGATCTTCTTCAGCCTCGTCTCGGGGGTGGCGGCGATCGGCGATTTGCGCAAGCTCGGCGCGGTCGGGGGCAGGGCGATGCTGCTGTTCGTGGTGACCGGCCAGATCGCGGTATGGATGGGGCTGGGCCTCGGCACGCTGGTCCACCCGGGCGCGGGGCTCGACACCAGCGTGATCCAGAAGGGGGCCACGCCCGAACCCAATGAAACCACCGCGGTCGACATGGTCCTGTCGATCGTGCCCGAAAGCCCGGTGCAGGTGATGGCCGATGTCGCGGTGCTGCCGCTGATCGTCTTCAGCCTACTGATCGGCATCGGCATTTTGATGGCCAAGGAAGACGGGCTGCCCGTCCAGAAGGTCTTCGATAGCGGTGCGGTGATCATGCAGAAGGTCACCATGATCGTGATGGAACTGACCCCCTTCGGCGTCTTCGCGCTGATGGCGTGGGTGGCGGGCACGCTGGGGCTCGACGCGTTGGTCAGCCTCGCCAAGCTGGTCGGGCTCAACTATCTCGGCTGCCTGCTGATCATCGCGCTGATCTATGGCAGCATGATCAAGTTCCTCGCCCGGCTGCCGGTGCGCGACTTCTTCCGCGGCATCGTCGATGCGATGGCGGTAAGCTATTCCACCGCCAGCTCCAACGCGACGCTGCCCGTGACGCTGCGCTGTGCGGAACGCAATCTCGGCGTGTCGAACTCGGTGGCGAGCTTCGTCATCAGCCTCGGCGCGACGATCAACATGAACGGCACCGCGATGTACCTCGGCCTCGCCACGCTGTTCGGGGCGCAGATCTTCGGCGTCGATCTGTCGATGGGCGACTATTTCCTGATCTCGATCCTCGCCACGCTGGGCGCGGTCGGCGCGGCGGGCATTCCGGGCGCGGGCCTGATCATGATGGCACTGGTGTTCGGCGCGGTCGGCGTGCCGCTGGAGACGATTGCCTTCGTCGCCGGTGTGGACCGGATCATGGACATGATGCGCACCACCACCAACGTCAGCGGCGACGCTGCAGTTGCGACCACGGTAGCGGTGATGACCGGCGAGATCGACACGCGCGAGATGATCTCGGCGGATGATGTCTGAATAGAGTATTCTCCCCGACTGGCGACGCCGGATGGGGGGCCTTGGACCTACCGCCCCTGGGGCTTCTCCAGCACCTTCTTCCGGTAGCTGCACAGATCGACCACCGGGCAGCGCCAGCATTCGGGCGTGCGTGCCTTGCAGATGTAGCGGCCATGCAGGATCAGCCAGTGATGCGCGCCCAGCCGGAAGGGCTGCGGCACGCGCTTTTCGAGTTTCGCTTCAACCTGCTCGGGCGTCTTTCCCTTCGCGAGGCCGGTGCGGTTGCCGACGCGCAGGATATGCGTGTCGACTGCGAAAGTCTCATGCCCGAACCAGCAGTTGAGCACGACATTAGCGGTCTTGCGGCCCACGCCGGGCAGGCGGACGAGGTCCTCGCGCGTGTCGGGAACCTCGCCGGCGTATTCGTCGACCAGCAGTTGGCTGAGCGCGATCACGTTCTTCGCCTTCGAATTGAACAGGCCGATGGTCTTGATGTGATCCTTCAGCCCGTCTTCGCCCAGCGCGAGCATCTGGGCGGGCGTCTCGACCTCCCGGAACAGCGCGCGCGTGGCCTTGTTCACGCCGACGTCGGTTGCCTGCGCCGACAGCGCCACGGCCACCACAAGCTGGTAGGCATTGCCGTATTCGAGCTCGGTCTCGGGCGAGGGATTGTCCTCCGCCAGCCGGCGGAAGAATTCGAAGATCTGGTCCTTGGTCATATCCGAGTGCCACCTATTCGGGGAGCGCGCCTTCCATTTCCTCGAGCGCGCGCGCCATCGCTTCGCGGCGCCGCTGCATCGCATCGGAGAAGGCGGCGGCGACGATACCGGTGGGCAGGGCCACGAGCAGCACCCCGCCGATCGCGACCAGCGCGCCGATCAGGCGGCCGGCGGTGGTGACAGGGTAAGCGTCGCCATAGCCGACCGTGGTCAGCGTGATGACCGCCCACCACAGCGCGCGGGGGATCGAGCCGAATTGCTCGGGCTGCAGGCTACCTTCCACCCAGTACAGACCGGCCGCGCCGAGCAGCACCAGCACCAGCGCCAGCGTGGCGCAGACCAGCAGGTCGTAGCTGCGTTCGCGCAGCGCCGCGCCGATTTCGCGCATGGCAGCCGAAAAGCGGCTGAACTTGAGGATGGAGATGATCCGCAGCAGCCGGATTACGCGCAGGACTGCCGCATTGGCGATGAAGAAGGGCGCGAGGCTGACCACCACCACCAGCAGGTCGATCAGCCCGATGGGCGAAAAGATGAAGCGCAGGCGCTTGCCCCATGCCGACCCGGGCCCCTCCGCCTCGGGTGCAGCGAAGATGCGGCCGAGGTATTCGAGCAGGAAGATCGTGCCGAACACGAATTCGGCGACCAGTATTTCGTGCTGGTAGGGAATGCGGATCTGCGGTTCGGTGGCGACGATGCCCACCAGCAGCGCGGCGAGAATGGTCCAGACGACGAAGACGTTGAGCCCGGTAAGCTTGCCATCGGGCCATGATCCGATGTGCAATTGCCGGTGGAGGCGCGCGCGCAACGTCATCCCGTCAGAGCCCCAGCACCTCGTCCATCGCATAGCGCCCGGGTGCACGGCCGATCAGCCACTCCGCCGCGCGGATTGCGCCGCGCGCGAAAATGCTCCGATTCTCCGCGCTGTGTGACAGGGTGAGGCGTTCCTCCTCTCCTGCGAGGATCACGCTGTGTTCGCCCGCAACGGTGCCCCCGCGCAATGCCGCGAAGCCGATCGCGCCTTCCTGTCGCGCGCCGGTATGGCCATCGCGCCCGCGTTCCGCATGCGCAGCGAGGTCGATCCCGCGCCCTGCCGCGGCGGCCTCGCCTAGCAGCAGAGCGGTCCCGCTTGGTGCGTCGACCTTGCGGCGATGGTGCATTTCCACGATTTCCACGTCCCAGTCCGGGCCAAGCCGCGCCGCGGTCTCGCGCACCAAATGCGCCAGCAGCGTGACGCCAAGCGAGGTGTTGCCGGTTTGCAGGACAGCGACCGCGCGCGCGGCCTCGTCGATCGCGGCATGATGGCGATCCTCGAGCCCGGTCGTGCCGATCACCAGCGGGACACCGGCCCCGATCGCGGCATGCAGATTGGCATCGAGCGCTTGCGGGGCCGAGAAATCGACCAGTACGTCGCTCGCATCGGCCAGCGCTGCGGCATCGCCGCCGCGATCGATCCCGCCCGACAATGTGTGTCCGGCGTTTTCGATGACACGCGCCAGCGCATGACCCATTGCACCTTCGCTGCCGATTATCCCGATCTGCGCCATTCTCGCTCCGTTTCGCCCCCGGCGGCGGGGCCGCTCTTTGACTTGCCCTACCGCATCGCTACTTGAGGGCAAATGAGAGAGATGCGCAACATCGTGATCCTGACCGGGGCGGGGATTTCCGCCGAAAGCGGCATCGATACCTTCCGCGATGCGGGCGGGCTGTGGGAACAGCACCGGGTCGAGGACGTCGCCACGCCCGAAGGGTTCGCGCGCGATCCCGATCTCGTGCTGCGCTTCTACGACATGCGCCGCGAGGCGATCCAGACCAAGCAACCCAATCCGGCGCATGAGGCGCTGGCGCGTCTCGATCGCGATTGGGATGGCGAGTTGCTGATTGTCACGCAGAACGTCGATGATCTGCACGAGCGCGCCGGGGCGGGGCGGGTGCTGCACATGCATGGCACGCATCTCAATGCCTGGTGCACCGCTTGCGATGCACGGACTCCGTGGACGGGCCCGATGATCGATCGCCCCGCCTGCCCCGAATGCGGTGCACGCAGCCTGCGGCCCGATGTCGTGTGGTTCGGCGAAATGCCTTACGAGATGGATCGGATCCACTCCGCGCTGCGGCAGGCGGATCTGTTCGTCTCGATCGGTACGTCTGGCGCGGTCTATCCTGCGGCGGGGTTCGTGCAGGAAGCTCGGGCGATGCGGGTGCGCACGCTCGAGCTCAACCTCGAAGCCAGCCAGGGGTCGCGCTGGTTCCACGAGACGCGGCAGGGGCCAGCATCGCAGCTGGTGCCGCAATGGGTGGACGAGGTGTTAGGCGGCTGAGCCGCACCCGCTGCAGGCGGGATCCTTGGCGATGGTGAAGCTGCGCAGCGCCGGTTTCAGCCCGTCGAGAAGGTGCACGCGGCCCCAGTCGCTTTCGCCCAGCGTGCTGGCCCCGTCGAGCAGGATGCGTACCGCCTGCAGCGCGGCGAAGCTGGCGGCCCAGCCCGCCATCGCGCCCAGCATCCCATCCTCCGCGCAGGTATCGCAGTCTTCCGCGTCGAACGCATCGCCGACGAAGCAGCGGTAGCAGGCCTCGCCCGGCAGGTGTCCGGCAAAGGCGCCGACCTGCCCCTGGAACCGGCCGACCGCGGCCGAGAGCAGCGGCACGCGTTCAGCCACGCAGGCGTCGGATACCGCGAGCCTCGTGGCGAAATTGTCGGTTCCGTCGAGAATGAGGTCGGCGTCGACCACCAGCTCATGTGCATTGTCGCGGGTGATCCGGCGATCACTGATGGTTACGTCTAGCGCGGGATCGAAGCCGGTCACCCAGCGCTTGGCGATCACTGCCTTGCCATGGCCGACATCGCGCGCGTTGAACAGCGTCTGGCGCTGCAGGTTGGACAGCTCGACCTTGTCGTCATCGACCAGTGTCAGGCGTCCGATCCCCGCGGCGGCGAGATATTGCAGCGCGGGCGAACCGATCCCGCCAAGCCCCACCAGCACCAGATGCTTGCCGGCAAGCGCGACCTGCCCCGCGCCGCCGATCTCGGGAAGGACGATATGGCGCGCGAAGCGATCGAGCCGTTCGGCGTCGAGGCTCATGCCGCGTCCTCGTCGCTTTCGGGATGCCGTTCGCGCCTGAAGCCATGCATGCCGTGCCACCACTGCAATGCGATAACGCCGCCCTTGGCGGGCTGCAGCGTGGCAAGCATGAAGACCACCGCGAGCGGCAGCGTGATCGCGAGGATCGCGAATGTCGACAGCGCGAAGTCGCTTCCCAGCATGATCAGGATGGGCGCGAGCAGATGCCCGGTGACGAAGATCGAGACATAGGCGGGGAAATCGTCCGCCCGCTGGCCCGAAATGTCGAGCGCGCAGGCGGGGCAAGTGTCGTGCGGCTTGAGCCATTTGCGGAACAGCGGGGCGTCGCCGCAGCGTGGGCAGCGACACCGCACACCGCGCAGGAGCGCCGCACCGAACGACCGGGGCAGTGCGACATCGGCGCGCAGCGCCTTGGGTGCTTCAAGCGACATGCGCGCTCTTTGACGCCTCGCATCGCGGCTGTCGACAGCCCTGTTCACAAGGCTGTCGATCACGGGTGGATAGCCTGGGGAAGGGGGCGCTGGCGGCCCCCGCGTCTTCGGTCAGCTCTCGAGCTGACGCAGCAGGCTGCGCACGTCGCCATCCATGTCGGCATCGCGCTGGCGCAGGTCCTCGATCAGCCGCACCGCGTGGATAACGGTCGAATGATCGCGCCCGCCGAACTTGCGCCCGATCTCGGGATAGCTGCGCGGGGTGAGGACCTAGGATAGATACATCGCCACTTGCCGCGGCCGGACGACGGCGCGCGCACGGCGCTTGCTGCTCATCTCGCTGCGGTCGATGCGGTAGAACTGGCACACGGTGCGCTGGATTTCGTCGATCGTGATCCGGCGGCGGTTGGCCGACAGGATGTCGGTCAGCTGCTCTTCGGCCAGTTGCAGCGACACTTCCTGCCCGGTCAGCTGGGCATAGGCGATCAGCTTGTTCAGACCACCGACCAGTTCGCGGATATTGCGCGTGATGGTGCGCGCAAGGAAATCGAGCACGTCCGCCGGAACCTCGAGCGGCGCGAAGCGGGTGAGCTTGGAGGTGAGGATCTTCTTGCGCAGTTCGATATCGGCCGCCTGGATATCGGCGACGAGCCCCATCGACAGGCGGCTGAGCAGGCGCGGTTCGACCCCGTCGAGTGCCTGCGGGGCACGGTCTGCGGCGAACACCAGTCGCTTGCCTTCGGCCAGCAGCGCATCGATCGTGTAGAGCAGTTCTTCCTGCGCGCTGGCCTTGCCGATGATGAACTGAATATCGTCCACCAACAGCAGGTCGAAACTGCGCAACCGTGCCTTGAACTCGAGCATCTGGTTGGCCTTCAGCGCCTGGACGAATTCGACCATGAAGCGCTCGGCGCTGCAGTAGAAGATCCGGCTGCGCGGATGCGCCTGAAGGAAGCTGTGGCCGATCGCATGCAGCAGGTGTGTCTTGCCCTGGCCGGTGGCGGCCTTGAGGTAGAGCGGGCTGAACTGCGGCTTCTCGGTCGCGCCCATGCGCTGCGCGGCATTGAAGGCGAGCACGTTCGCTTCGCCGGTGATGAAGGCGGCGAAGGTCAGGCTGGGGTCGAGCCCAACCGAGCTGGTGAAACCGGCATCGCCAAGCGTATCGGCGCTGATCGCCATCATCGAATTGTCGGCGCCGTCATTGGCCGGGCGGCGACCGTCCGCATGCAACCGCAGATCGGCGACCTGGCGGCGGCCGGGGTGCACCTGGATGCGTACGTCGCGCACTTCGCTGCGCGCGATCTTCCACGCAAGGCTCAGCCGATCGGCGAAGCGATCCTTCACCCAGTTCGCGCTGAACTCGGTCGGCAGGAAAAGGTCGAGCGTGCCGGTGTCGCGGTCGATCCCGCCGACCTGGATCGGTTTGATCCACTGGCTGTGCAATTGGTGACCCAGATCCTTGCGCAGGCCCTGGCTGATGTCGGCCCAGTCCGCCGCCAGGTTCACTGCGTCTTGATCTTCCATGAAATCGTCCTGTGCTTTCTTCGCGCCGATGTCCGATGTCTTACGCATATACTTGTCACCCCCGGCCAGCTTCGACGCTGCCTGCTTATTCTTACACATCGGCTAGGTTCGGGCACAGCATCGCCCTTCTCCGGAATCCGATCATCCGGAGGCACCCTCGCACATCGATTATTTAAAAGCCCGGGCTGTCCCGCCCCGGGCCGAGAACCATTGTGTAGGTCGCTCGTCGGATGAGTCGCAAGGGGGATAACTGCAATTTTTATGAAATATACTTGTTGACTCGACCCTAGCCCGCAGACCCCCGTTCAAGTCGATGAAAACAAAGAATTTAGACGAAATCGCGCCGGCGAATCGCGGGATTCCGCCGGTTTATGTTACGGCGTCATTGCGGACCGGTGTCATTACACAACCGGAATACGACAAAAGGGCCGCCGGTGATCCCGGCAGCCCTTTGCAATGCTTCTGACAAGCCGTCCCGTTTGGGACGGACCCGTGATCAGAGAGCGCCGACGCGCTTGCTGAGGCGGCTCATCTTGCGCGCAGCGGTGTTCTTGTGGAGCACGCCGCGTGCCACGCCACGAGCCAGTTCGGGCTGGGCGCTCTTGAGAGCGCTCTGCGCGCCATCCTTGTCGCCGCCTTCGATCGCGACTTCCACCTTCTTGAGGAAGTTGCGGATGCGGCTCATGCGGGCACCGTTGATCTCGGCGCGCTTTTCGTTGCGACGGATGCGCTTCTTGGCTTGCGGCGTGTTGGCCATATCTGTCCTCGTCAGGCCGCACGACATGCGCGGCGGAAATCTCTGTATTGCGTGCGAAAAGGCGGCAAGGGCCGCCGGAAAGCGGCGCACTTAGCGCCGCCCCTGCGAATCGTCAAGCAAATCGTCGACCATTCGCGGAACCGCGTGCAACGGCTCCGGTTCGCCCTATATGGGAGATCAGCGATGAAAGGACAAGCCGTGCCCGACAAGCCCGAACTCAGCGAAGCCGAATGGCGCGAGAAGCTCAGCCCCGAACAATACCACGTGCTGCGCGAGGCCGGGACCGAGCGTGCTTTCACCGGCAAATACGACAAGCACTACGACGAAGGCGAATATTACTGCGCGGGCTGCGGCCAGAAGCTGTTCGAGAGCGAGGCCAAATACAACAGCGGCTGCGGCTGGCCGGCCTTTACCGCGCCTGCCGAAGGTGATGCGGTGGACGAACATCGCGATACTTCGCATGGCATGATCCGCACCGAAGTGACCTGTTCCAATTGCGGTGGCCACCTGGGGCATGTCTTCCCCGACGGACCGCGCGATCGCGGGGGCATGCGGTATTGCATCAATTCGGCAGCGCTCGATTTCGAACCCGAGGATTGATCGCGCGGAACAGGGGCGCGCCCGTTCACGCCCGGTTAGCTCTCGCCATGCGAGGGTGCGGCTTTTATAGGGCGGCAAGCAACAAGGGTGCCTGCATAAGCAATGGATAAACGAGGGAGCCGCCGCAAGAATTCGGCGCGCAAGCAACGCGCCGCACGCGCAGCGGCGGACAAGCCGCAGGGGCGCCTGCAACGCTGGACCCGGCGGCTGCTGGTGTGGGGCGGGGCGATTGCGCTGCTCGGGGCATTGTTCATCGCTTTGGCAGTGGCTTTCGCCGCGCGTTCGATGCCAAGCTATTACCAGCTCAAGGCCACGCAGACCGCGCAGACCATCGTGGTGCGCGCGCGCGACGGTACCGAGATCGTCGAACTGGGCCCCAGCTTCGGCAAATGGCTGACGTCGGACGAGATCCCGCAAGTGATGAAAGATGCGATGATTTCGGTCGAGGACCGGCGTTTCCATTCGCATTTCGGGATCGACCCGGTGCGTACGGGCGGGGCGATCATCGAAGGCATCACCGGGTCGCGCGCACGCGTGGGCGGGACCTCGACCATCAGCCAGCAGCTTGCACGCAACGTCTTCCTCAACAACAACCGCTCGATCGACCGCAAGGCGCGCGAGGCGATTTTGGCGATGGCGCTCGAGTGGAAATTCTCGAAGGAGCAGATCCTCGAGCTCTATCTCAACAAGGTCTATTTCGGTGGCGGAGCCTATGGCATCGATTCGGCCAGCCGGAAATTCTTCAGCCATCCGGCAACCGAACTGTCGGTGGCCGAGGCGGCGATCATCGCGGGCCTCGTCAAGGCGCCCAGCCGCTATTCGCCCACCGCCGATGTCGATGCCGCGGTCGGCCGCGCCAGCGTGGTGCTGCGGCTGATGAAGGAGCAGGGCCGCATTTCGCCCGATGTCACGGTCGACCCGAGCGCAGTGCGGCTCAAGGAAGAGGCGAGCCAGAACTCGGTGCGTTACTTCACCGACTGGGCGCTGCCGCAGCTCGACCTGCTGTTGCCCGAGACCTTCGAACCGATCGAGGTCTGGACCACGCTCGACGTGGGCATGCAGCGCGCGGCAACGGCTTCGATCAAGTCGAACACGCCCGATGGGGCGCAGGGCGCGATGGTGAGCATGGATCGCGACGGAGCCGTGCTCGCGCTGGTCGGCGGTACCGACTACGTCCAGACCAATTACAACCGCGCGACCGATGCAATGCGCCAGCCGGGTTCCTCGTGGAAGCTGTTCGTCTATCTCGCCGCGCTTGAGTCGGGCTACACGCC
>Ga0163111_10003388_pt1 | contig 10288 bp, 15 predicted proteins | sample CRUFie1St18metaG_FD_109645 | JGI IMG/M metagenome (GOLD analysis project Ga0163111, IMG submission 109645) | Marine microbial communities from the Costa Rica Dome - CRUD Field 142mm St18 metaG | ecosystem: Environmental > Aquatic > Marine > Oceanic > Photic zone | place: Costa Rica: the Eastern... | reverse complement strand
TGAATTTCGAGACAAGTAAATTACGCTTTCCGAAGCGATTTTACCTGTTTTAAGGACTTAGAATAACCACGACTCTAGCCGAGTCGTCTTCGGGTTATTCTTCGTAGGCTCCCTGTCTTAACGGACAGTGAGATGAAGATAATTACAACAAACGGCGATTTCGATGCATCGAATGAGCTATTTGTACTGTGAAAACACTGAATTTGGGCCTCACAGCCGATTTCCAGTGTAATCTAAGTAATTAGGTGGTCGCCCGCGAATGTGTACGAGTAGTACTACTTTGCTGGGCGCTACAATATGAACGAGGGAGCACTCATGTGCATCCCATCCTTGTTTTACCTCAAAAAAAGCAAGCCCCCTCGTTCACCTATTAGTGTGAAATTCTGATTCATTAAGCAACTACGCAAGTTGTGATGAAAGAAGGAAACATAGGATAAACTAACCTACTAACAAAACTTACTGGGCGCAGTAAAACTTTGGGGTTAGCGAAAATTGCGGATTTATTCGTAATTGTTCCTACTTTCTCCCTCCCCCCGGAGTGGAGACAATAAGTCCGTAAATTGGAGCCCAGTAAAATGGGCTCGAAACCTATTAAGGACATTCTCGAAGAACTGGATGAAAATTCAGAAAAAATCTTCGGAGACGACACAAAACTGTGAAGTCAAACAAAAAGAAAAAGGCGCATGTCTCAGTACATGCGCCTACTTTTTTTTGCATATACTCAACACTCTAACACAGGTTATTACCTACGACCTCAATAAGTGGCACCATTGCGTCCCACCTGTGTTAGAGAGATGAAGTTGGGGTCGTAGGGAAGAGGGCAACATACCCTTGGACAGCTTTCCTGGGCGAAGAAAAACTAGGTCTCCTAAGCTTAGCTATTCTTGACCCTTATGGAATATGCGGACTTTTTGTCCGTTTCCGGGACGCACGAGGCTTCACAACCTCGTGGGCTCTTTGACGCAGGGGTGTCACACCCAGTGTGGAATAAGCCCTAAAGGGCTTACCAAACCAAACATATTATCCTTTGAAGATTCGGGGGATGATGAACGACTATTGTAACTGGTCATATCCAATACAATGGGAATATTTAGAGGTCATATCCTCGGTTGATATTCAATTATAGAGGGGGATATACTTTGTATATCCGCCGTCATGTATTTCTCTCAGACGCTTTTTGAAGTGATTTGAGGAATTATGTGACACAAGTGTGATTAGGTGGTTCTAATATTGCCATGGGTTTATGCCTATGGAGAACATGAAGCTACTGAAGGGCGTAAGTCCACGGCGAAAGTCAGGTAGCAGGTTGGGATAGAACCCACCATTAGGAAGGTAATAATATGAGTACAACTCAAAAAATTTCCATCAAGGGGCTCAAAATTGGCGACGACCAGTTTGACCTCTTAGGCGAAACCGTCAAAGAATTGGTCGGTGACGCCGGAACAGTGACTATCAAAGAAAAAGATAGTGAAGGGCTTCGTATTAGAAGCCGACACGCAGTTGCGTCTAATGCGCAATTTGCTGATATTAAAATTCGTTTTCATGGAGCCAGCGCTGATGTTGGAATCTATGTTGATGATAGCGGCCAAATTGGAATGGCCTGGGATGGTTATGTTGTTAGAGGAAATCAACAACTAAAGGACTCCTTTGAAGGAAGGTCTGACCGTCATACTTTTGAAAGAAACCTAAACGCTGCGTTTGTCGCAAAGACATTTGAACAAACAGCGATTAAGAAGGGATTTACTTCTAATGGTATCAAAAGAGTCTCTCTTCAAAAAGAGAAAATGGGTCAGTTTGAGTTAGAACTCAATACTGGCGGCTTTGGTGGCTTTGGTGAAAAGAAGCAGACCAACAAACTAGGTGGCTCTCTCGGAGGTGGACTCTGATGGGAACTATCAAGATTATAGTTTCTGAGGAAGGAAACATTTCAATCGAAGCCAAAGAAGGTTTCGAGGGTAAGTCATGCCAAGAAGCAATTGACTTCATTATGAATAACCTACCTACTGGCTTCGCCTTTGAAGCACTAGAAACAATACGACATGGTAACTTCTCCGTAGTTGCAGAAAATGAGCCCCAAGCTTATCTGCAAAAGGAGTAGTTCCAATAAGGAAATTGGTAAAATAATCCCTTGAGGGGGCTTGTCCCCCAATGAAAAGGAAAATTTCATTCAACTCGCACCAGGAACACTGCGTGTTCCTAGTCGCGCTAATGTTGAATGAAATGACACAATTTGTTTAATTTGACCTAATATCATGATATACTCCGCGTCCAGGCACACACAGTGTTCCTGGTGCGAGTTGAATGAAATTTCTAAGGAGCGCTAAGCTCAAAGAAAGCTATCTAGAAAGCTAAGGGACACTGTCCCTAGGTGCCTAGGAATGCAAACTGGTCAGAACTATAATTGGACAATACAACACTAGACGCGTAAACTACCAGGACATCCGGTCCTGATTACTTGCAAGACTGCCATCCAGGCGCTTGGAAGACAGCTGTGTATACCACTCAACTAGCTAATTAGTTGAGATGGAAATTGGTGAGTTCAACTCACCGATATGCGACGCAGTGTACCGGTTACCACCGGAATTACGCGATTTTTTTACGAAGATTATCTAAAAAAGTCCTAGCTAAAGCTTTCCAGCTGAAGAAAGAGGACTATGAGAGATGTGACTTGTACACTTATGACACATGTCAGAGTGTACAGGGGGCATTAACAGGACCACCCTGGAAGCAGAATACCCAGGGCCTGGTTCTGAAGGAAGAAATCTAAAGGTAGCAATCTGAATCGATAGACTGCGAGACATCTCGCGTGGAAATCGATACTACAAATGGTAGTGAATTTACTACTACTAATGGGCCTAACCGGCTAGAGCACCTCCAGAAGGAGGTACCTCTTGCTGCGGCCCGCAGCTTGCGGACATATGTTGTAACCTAGCAGGCCTGTTGGAAAGAGACAGGTCAGATTAGATGTCCATGGAACTAAGACCATATTACGACCGTGCGGAATAACTCTATTTCGACGACGAGTAATGGTCACCTGAACTTTCCAAAGTTGGATGAGTTCGTGATGTTGTCCGACGACTGAACCCAGTATTGTGTTCGGCGGATGCGCAGATGCGCCTAAAGGACTGACTGGAGCGGTGTGACGCGTGTCATACTAGCCAGATTAAACACTAATTCCTGTTCGAATGATATCCTATCGAACTGGAAAGAAATCCGTAAATTGTTACAGATAACTTAGGGCCCTAGGAAGGGACCTTAGGAATCTAGGATTACACATTGGAGACGATGTGACATCTGTCAAATGAGACCCAATCTATATTGGGCAATTGCAATGGTCATTACTTCATGGAAGAAACAGCAGATACCGCAAGCGCACTCGAACTAAATGAACACGAGGAGCAGGCGGATTTGGAATCCATGGAAGAACCATCGCTCTCAAACCAAGAAACTTCCAATACGACGGAAGATGTTATTGATGACGCTGAGGATAACCCAGCACCTGATGATGAAGGTCAAGTTGACTAAATCTGATGAACCATTCATATGCTAATAGGAACCATCCGTGTTAGAACCGGAAAAGAACATTCATGATTGTGATATCTTTACTATTAAGACACAATCGAAGAGTTCCATTACCTAATAGCGGGAATTCAGTACCCAACAACACCTCATCTAATAACGGAGCCACAATGGACCATTGCAGGAACAGTTGCTCCGGTAACATAACAAAAGCTCTTCGAAAACCTCGAAGATTTGTTAATCGATAACTAGAGTCGCGACTTAAAACTATACAATAACCAGTACAGTCACTAAAGTTGCATTGCTAATGCCAAGTTCTTGGACAAATTACTGCTGACAGTATTTAAGTAAACAGCCAAATTTGGCTAATGCATAAAATGACGCCACAAAGCGCTTGAGATTTATTTCTTAAGGGGAGCGAAATTATGCTGGCTTTAACTTACCACGGGGATTTCGCACACACAATAGTGCAGCCCCTCTCTAACCGGGAGGACGGTAGGTAACATCCTAGATAGAATTCAGTATACCACATGTCACAGGTTGTGACTTGTGATGTAGTTCTCGACGAGACTTCTGAAGAAGTTCGTTGTCACTGTGACTAGATGACGCAGGCCGCCTTACAGCGACGCTGTCTACTAGTTCCACAGGTACATCTGTAACCATATATACGCCATGTGTCATTCATGGTGGGTCGATACGCCTTCGCCTGTCCGGGAAGGTCCATATCGCCCAATGGATTACCGATTCCACCAGTGTAACAAAAATTGTATTAGGAAACATGTCAACACAACAGACATACCAAACTTTCGAGGAAGGCCAGCTAAATGCAGCTGGAATTTCTCGGATGGCCGATTTACTCAGTTGTACTGAGGTACTGAAGGTCATCGAAACTCCTGAGATGATTGAGACAACCAATGAGATTGTCCGTTTCTCAGTAACGCCTGAAGCTCGTAACCTCGGTCCTCGATGGATGGGGCAAAGGCCTGAAGTGGTAGTAACTACATTTAGTAACTACCCACAAGAATATCGACTTGTCCGCGGCACTGAAACAAGAAGAAGTGATGGACAAGCTTCGATTACATACACCGAGCCAATTGAAGGCGACGGTGATTATGCACCGGGAGATAATGCTAAGGCACTCCCGTATGGCGACCCAGTCGACTGCGATGAACAGGTTTTGGAACCTGTTCCTAAATCCGCAGGTAACAAGGTACTAGGCGCCCAACAACGAATCAAATTCCGAGCAAAACTAGACGCAGAAAACATCTGTACAACTATGCTCAAATCTATTTTAGAGTTTGATTCTTCAAAAAATGGAAGAGGGAGACTTTATGTCATCCAAGCAGCAGACAACTTTTTGAGTTTCAAAACTTTTGTCGAAATGGTGCGTGAAAAGGTTGACTTCCACCGAAACCAGTCTGTTACTGGTATTGGTATTATTCTCCTTGTCCCTACTGGATTTGACAAGATGCCTGAGGCACTCAAAGAAAGTGCATTCAGTATTAAGTGGGAACGCCCACACAAAACATACTGGCGTCAAGTTATCCAATCCTTTGTCGCAGCAAAACAAATGCTGATGGACGAGGATAAAAATGGTAATGCTACTGTCGGAATTTCTGATAAAAACCTAGAGCGCTGTGTAAGCGCTGTAACTGGTATGACGAAAGCCCGCGGTGAAGCCGCATTACTTATGTGCGTGGCCAAACACAGTAAGATTATACCTGAGATTATTCTTCAGGAGAAGTCTAACCAAGTCAAAGACTATGGCCTAACACTGCACAACCCTGACCCCGACGAAGTAGTCGGTGGAATGCAAGTCTATCAAGAATATCTTGAAGAAGAAGTTGCATGTTCAACTCCCGAAGCTATCGGTTTCGGTCTAGATGGCAGCAGAATGCTGATTGCCGCTGGACCGCCTGGAACTGGTAAATCTTTGGGAATTAAAGTACTTGGCTCTCGTACTGGTCGACCTGTTATTCGACTAGCCGCAACTGACCTTCGTAAGAAGTATGTCGGTGAAGGAGAAGCAAGACTGAAAATTGCTATTGACTTAGCAGCTAGCATGGATGGAATCATTTGGATTGATGAAGTCGAAAAGCTAGTACAAAATACCTCAGCAGAACGAGATGGTGGCTCAACCGCTTCCGTTCTCTCTATTTTGCTGACAGAGATTCAAGAAAATAAGTCGAATATCATGTTCGCGTTCACTGCTAACCGTGTTGAAATGCTCCCACCGGAGTTTGTTGACCGTGCTGGCGCTAGATTCTTGTTTAACTACCCAACTCGTGATGAGCAGCTTGAGATTCTTAGGATTCATATTGCTGCCAAGCGAAGGTTCGACCCTAACAACCCTGAGGCAAATGACCGAGGGATGGTTCGTCGAAACCCTGATGACTACCCATTCCTGAAGGAACTTCTAAAGTACACTGATGGGTGCAATGGTCGTCAACTTGCGAATGCTGTAAATGCAACCTTCAAAATTGCGTTCACCCGCCACAAGGGAGAACCTGAACTGGAGGATTTCGTAAAGGGTATCAATAGGAACTCAATGAACTCCACTCCTGAAAAGGAATTGGAACTTATTCGTGACAACTGTTTGGCGCGTGGGTTTATCCCTGCCAACACCGAGACTGATGAAGAAACCGAAGTCGTTGACTACGGTGGCGTCGGACTCGCTGGTCGCGTTTGAATACAATTTTGGGCTTCGGCCCAGCATAAGTGTAACAGCCCTAGAGGGCACAGGTCCAGCGTTGCTGGACATATTTTTTTTGTTATTAGTGTCAGAAGAAAATGATACACAAAATACCGGAGTGATTATTGAAGATTCTTTGAATCTTCTAAGAGATTACTTCCGCGACCCGGTCTATGTATGGCCGTTGGCAAAAAAGAGGGCTTTCCTAATTTTGGCGACCCTCTCAAGGTGGAACCCAAGTATGGGTACACTCTTTCAAGACCAGTTGATATTGATGACTGGTTTAGACATTGGTTCGACAAAAGGACCAAATGGCCTAAGAGCTGCTACAATAGCTATTAGGCGAAACTTAGGTATTGCCTTCGTTGCGCAAGGAAACGGAGTAAACAGAAGGTATATTTTTGAAAATAATGGTATAGCAGCCGCTGTGGCTGCTCTTGTAAATTCTTACCCTTGGTCATCTATCCATCAGCTTTTACTTGATGAGATATCTAGCCATAGAAGGAGAAGATACTAATGTCATTAGACCGAGTTGACGATGTTACTATCGTTGACAAACCTAGAGAGTTTAGAATGTCCCAGCAATGGCAAGACCAGTGGCTGATATTTACTGGTTTTATTACATCTCTAGAGCGTAGGATTAAACCTGCGTTTGATTTTCACGACAATGCTGTTGAGTTATCTGACTCTGAGCAAAGCCTTGTGATTAAACTGATAAAAGAGGATAAATATGATGCGATAACGAGAGATGACTGGATTTACGATAACTTCCGAATGGTCTCTCAACCTCACATTGAGATGCATACTCTTAGAAAATTCTTCCTTACATTCAATAGGAAGGCGAATTATGAATGGCTACGAGAACGCGCTAAAGACGGTATTGAAAACTACAAGGAAGCTACTGAAAGGTTGGCGGACTTTAGTGAACACCTAGATTTGCCGGAAGTATCTATGCCAGTTTTTGACGAGTCACTGGTTACTCCATTTGTTAAACAAGCATATGAAGCAGTACAGGAGTGGCTCGATGAGCGCTATGACTACCAAACCAAGGTGACAAAGAAGTTACCTGCTGTTTTACTAGTCCTAAGAAATGCGCGAATAATTCTCGGAAACGGGAACGGTTCTCCAGCATACAGGATTAACGAAGCTTACTTCTGTGGGGATTTGATGGATAAGCTCTATCAAATTCGCGAAGAGAACGATATAGAGTCTATCTTTAACCGAGCCACTGCTGGCGTCGAAGGCATAAAAAGAACCTTTGAGAAAAAAGGATAGACCATAAGTGGACCAACAATTGGAATCCCTACTATCTTGGTTTTCAGAAACCAAGATGGAGATTAGAAACGCTACTCAGCGATTGAAGAATCTCCAAACTCAGATTTTGAGTCACGCTAAAGAAAAAGGAGTAACCGGAATAGTCAACTTCGACTATGCTGGGGACTATTACCAAGCAAGCCTCAATGTCGATAGAACAAGAACAAAATTACCTACTAAAGATGAGGTAATCGAACAGTTCCGTAAGATGCTGCCGGAAGGTGAGCAAACTACTGAGAACGCTGAAAAGCTCTATGCATCTCTTTGTAAAGATGATTCTATGAGCGATTCTGTTACCATAAAGGCGGTTGAACCACCTAAAGAAGTAATAGAAGAAAGGGCGGAAGCCTTCAAAAAAGAGCTAAACGGTGGAATTGAGGATGGCCAAAGTACGAATGCGTAACCGCATTTCGGCCATTCTCCTTTCCTCCGATAAGCCGTTAACCTGCCAGGCAATACATGAACGATATCCTGGCAGAAACCTACCAAACACTAGAGCGATTACTGGTGTATTGCAGTCATACCCTGAGTTTTTAGAGGTAGGCAGTGTTACTGTTCCACGAAAAAGTGGGCCAGGACACATGCCTGCTTCGCTATGGACTCATATTGACCACGCATTACTATCTTCTATGGAGGAAGAGTAGTAATGAGTAGCAAAACACAGCAAAGTACATCAACTACTTCACCTTGGGGTGATGTAGTGACTAGTGCGCAACTAAATGCAAGAGAGCTAAACAAGGCTAAGAAATTAGCTTTGAAAGAACTACAATCCTTACGCACTTTCGTAAAGAATGGTTTGGTATTACACTCTAATGGGTCTGTACACGAAAAAGTTGCAGACGAGGAGTTAGTGAGAACGGCCTTAACTAGCATACAAGATATGCCTATTACGCAATCCAGTGTTGCTATCCTTATTTCTGCCTTACACAAGGTGGCTATGGAAGCAAAGTGGGATTGCTTGCTTGATATTCAAGAAGCAACGGCATGATAAGTGGGTAACAAAGATACTGTTACGCCTAAACCTGGCGAAGACCGGGTTTCCTATCTAAAAAGATGGAAAACAAAACAGAAGCAATTAGCCGACTATGTTGAGTCTATGGCTAAAGCTCCTCAACGCACTTTGGATGATTGGGCTGTTAAGCCCCCTGAATAGTGCAATAAGTGACCGATATTAAATTGGACTCAATTACTGGCAACATTACCCATATTGGTGGTAAAAAGTTGCTAGAGCCCATTCCTATGATTGACTGGAGTAAGGCAAATCAGCAATATGCGCAGATATGTTCTGACTATATTGAATCAACATACATAGCTCAAGAAAAGTTCAAAGAGCTTAGTACGCAGACTGATTTGATGAGACTAGTTAAACAACATAGTGGGCAAGAAATTCTTGAAAGACTTCAAGAAGAAAAAGGATTCAACCTGGTTATCGTTAAACCCACAGAAAAATGGGAAGAGCCAGGATATGAAGAACCTAAACCGGAAGGTAAAGTACACTTGAATAATCTTAGACGAGTGGAAATAGTCTCTATTGCGACTAGCCTTCTAAAGAAGAAGATAGGCAAGAGGAAAAGATTCCCGACCCCTAATCATAAACGCGATAGTGCTGTGGAAATAGAGTACATAGCAAGAGTATGTAAAAATGAACTAGAGTTCAGAACTTTTACTAAAACTCGCGTTAAAGGAGTTGCTGGTTCTGATGAGACCAGAATAACTGACAACATAGATTCTTACTATATCGAAGCGATACCTGATATATTACTTGAGGAAGGCTGGAAATTCGGCTTTAATTCTGATAAAATGTTTCCTGATATCAACCACCCATTTTGGGAGGCTTACGATGAGTAAGATATGTAATGTGAGAGGGTGCAAAAAGAAAGTGCCCCAATTCATTCAAAATAATCCACAGGGAGAGCCATTATGTGCTGCCTGTCATGGATTTCAGGTTCGGTTAAACGAAGACCGAATTAAATGTACGATAGTAGGTTGTAGTAATATGGCCTATTCAAGTGGACTGTGTAAAAATCACACACATATTCCACATGAAGTTCGTATGGACTTGAGAAGAGAACACTCAGAAAGACGAAAGGAGAAACTCCAAGAAATCTTAGGCCCAGTACTTAACTTGGCTATTGAGTCAAAAACGCAACTTGACACACTAGAAATGGGCAATTTCAACTGCTTATACTGTGGCGAGCCTGCGCATACCTCTCTAGGTCCTTCCCCTCCACACTGTTGCCCCGTTTGCTGGGCAAAGATACAGAAGTGCTGAGGAATAAGTGTTAATGACTTTAATACAACTTTTCGTGTTTACCGCTATTGCTGTTAGCCTACAACACCTGCTATACAATTTGCAGGTCATTGGAGGGTACAGCTGGTATCACGACATCCGTCACAGAGGTAACGGATGGAGATATTGGAGAGTACTAATCATCCTATGGATAGCTTTGATACTCTCAGAAGAAATAACTTACATCATAGGGTTGAAGCTCTATGCGTAAGAGAACAGAAGCCGAATGGCGCTCTTACCTAAGGGCGACCTCAAATGCAGGCTTAGTTTCGCTAGCTCGTAGGTGGGGGATGACTGGAATCGCCCATGAAAACTGTGAATACAGAAACAAAGAACAGCGAATAAACATACTAATTACACACCTCGATGTAATGGGAAGAGTACTTCCTGATGAGGTGAAGAAATGAGAGAAAGAATTGACTTGACTCAATTTGATGCAATTACAAAAGGAGATTGGGAGTTAATTGATACTC
>Ga0163111_10003387_pt1 | contig 10292 bp, 9 predicted proteins | sample CRUFie1St18metaG_FD_109645 | JGI IMG/M metagenome (GOLD analysis project Ga0163111, IMG submission 109645) | Marine microbial communities from the Costa Rica Dome - CRUD Field 142mm St18 metaG | ecosystem: Environmental > Aquatic > Marine > Oceanic > Photic zone | place: Costa Rica: the Eastern... | reverse complement strand
TCCCGGCGGCCACCGGGTTCTGGCGTTCACCCTGGCGCGGGGCTCCCCGGTGCCCCCGCCGGCGCGGGCTGGGGGCGGCGGTTGCTCCGTCGGACCCACGGTCCCCTGCCCGTGCTGCCACGCCTGGAACTTGATCGGCAGGTATACGAGCTCCTGCGGCAGTAGCCACAGCCGCTGGCCCGCGTCGACTGGCTGGTCCTCGGCCGGCGTTTGCAACCCGTGGAGAGCCTGCCAAGGGGAGGCGATTGCGGGCGTCGCCGAATTGAGTGCCCATGCTCGAGCGATCGAGCGCGCAGGCGCAGGTGGGCGCGCACCTTCAGGGCACGCCACTCGTCGATCGAGGAGACCACTGAGACCTGATTCAGCGGGTCGTCCCAAACAATTTGGAAGCAGTGGTCAGCGCCATAGGGGTTGCGGAACGGCAACTCGACCAGTTCGGCAGCGCCGTACGATGGGTACACGTATCGCACGACCCGCACCGCGGAGTGGAGAAGAGACTGCAGGCGGCCTTCACGCTGGACGCTGCGCAACGGATCGGAAAGGCGCGCGGCAAGTGAGACGACGCGACCGCGCGCGTGATAGGCGCATGCGCTGCGCGGCTTGCGTGCCTCCGCTGGCGTTCGACATCGCGCAATTGCCTCAGCTGCAGCTGCAATCGAGCTCGCGCCAGCGAGTGCTCTTCCGCCATACCCATCTCGAACGAACGCGCCACCGAGCCCAGGTCGCCCCCGGAGCCACGCGCACTCCCCGGGAACATCCTGGTGATCGCTGCGGGGGACGAGGCGGAGAGAGCAGCCAGCCCGCTGGTCGCGGCGTCAGGGCGGTCAGGCGTCACATCGACGGGTGGAGAGTTTGCGACACCGGAGGACCTCAGCCATTCGCGGCGCTTCTGACGAAGCAGCTGCCTCTGATACACCGCCATCTCCTCCGCCGCCGTCGGCTCGCGCACGCGGGCGTTCTCTCCGCCCGCGGTCAGCGCGCGCAGGCGAGCCTTCTGCGCGTTGCCCCCGACACGTTGGCCGCCCTCGGTACTGCCTTGTGAGCCGTTCGCGTTGGCAGGAGAGCGCTGAGTGGCCGTAGAGAGCCTCGCGACTACCAGTTTCAGCTGCCCGCGCACGCGGCCTTCGGCGGATGCGGCGGTGGAGGGCGCAAGATCAACCGACGTTCGGCTCATGTCGATCACGTCTGCCGAGATGTACTCCTTGACGGTCGACGCGGCGCCAAGCTTCTCGACGCCGCGACGGAGCAGCCCCGCTAGTGACACGCGCGCCGTACCGATCTGAAGCTTGGACGTCGCGTCCCACACGTCGATGTAAACGCATTTGGACTGCAGGTAAGCGCAGAACTCGTCGAGCCGCCGCCGCGCGTACGCCTGAGGCGCGGCGTGCAGGGCGAACGGAGTCATAATGCGGCTGGTGGGTCAGCTATGGCAAGCAGGAGGGTGCGCGTGCCCGCCAGTCGTCCTGCGTGTCGCCGCGCTCCGCTGGTGGCTGCACAAGGAAGCGCTCCAGCAGTCCCGGCCCTTCTCGTGCGAGCTGAGCATCCTCCGGCACAAGCATCATGTCGAGAATCGATGCCCCGGCCTCTGGCGTCGCCGTCTGGCCGACGCGAGGAGCCGGCAGAAGGCTGGCGGCTCCAGAATGCGCACGCGCGCCGGGAACCTCCGGTCCTGCTTCCGCGGAGGCCGGCGGCACGCTCGGTGGAGTCGCGTCAGCGGCAGCGTGATGCGCACCCGGCGGCATGAGAAGGAGGGCCGGGGTGGTGCGCTGCCCGCAGCGATACAGCTGGAGGGTGAGGTAGATCGCTCGCGGCGGCGTCTCGCCCGCTGCGACGGCGTACGACGTGAAATGCAGAAGGAGGTTGTGCACCTGTTGCGCGGGGTTGCGAGAGTTCAGCGGGTTTTGGGGTTGCGGTGACGGGGTGGGTGGCGGACACGGGATTGGAGCGCTAGCGAGGCGTCTGGGAGCGCACCGCCTCCGGGCGCCAGTCCTCCGTTGCGACCAGAAGCGACGATTCCTTCAACGCAGCGTCGCTCGCTGCCGCTTCCAGCTTCGCCTGAGAAGCATGCCACGCGCGCGCTTTCTCCGCCCGCATCATTCCTCCGCTAGGTGTACCGTCGACTCTACCGAGCGTGCCGTCGATCTGAGCATCTTCTCCACGCTCATCCACGGCTGCAGCCGCGGCCATCACCACCTCTGCGTCCGGTCTCGGTCGCGCGACGGATTGACCGCCGACGCCTGCCACCTCGGCTTCGTGCGGCCCCGCCGAAGTCTCGGTTGCCATGGGTGCCGCGGTCGTAACCTTTCTGAGCGCATCGACGGCGCGGACTGTAACGATCAGCTCCGCGCCCTGCAGACCGTCTGCATCGTACAGGACCAGCGGGTGGTCCACGAGATCGGCGCCGCTGTCGAGCAGCTCGCGGAGTTCAACACGGGCCTCACACGCAATGTGGGAGTGAGCCGGATTGTCCGACGAGCGCACGCGAACGTAAAAGCGGACCGAGCTGCTTGCGTTCCCGGGCTCGAGGGCCCGCAGCAGGGTTGCCTCGGACCGCATGCCAGAAAGCACTTCGAGGCGCTCGACGAATGGCCCTCCCGCCTGCGACACCACAGCGTGCTTCGACATGTTCTTCGGCAACGGCCCCGATCGGATGGGTCGAGACGTGACTGGCGCGTGCATTTCGACCACCGCGGTGTCAAGGGCTGGCATCCGCACGCTCTCGAGCATCTGCAGGGTGGAGACGCTCAATTCGATCGCGCCGAGTGAGCGCGCACGGCGCGTCAGCCGTGTGGTCAGAGCCCAGCCGTGGAAGGCGGCACGCTGCAGCCCGGCTGACCAGAAGCCGAACGCCTTGCGCGCCGCTACCTCCCCGTCCTCGAGCTCCATCTTTGTTCGACGCTGCGCCGCTGCGGGCTGCTCCGCCACCGCTGCGTCGGGCGTCGCCGCATGCGCTGCCGGAGCGCCGCGCACACCCGACGGGTCCACCGCGAACTGCATCGAAAAGTGCCCCTCTTCTTCTGCGGTGCCTTCCGGAGCCATGCCCATCGCCCCATCGCTCGCGCTGACGGCCGGGGGACGGAGCGCAGCGAACGCGTGCTGCAGCAATTCGTCCGCTGCCGCCTCGGAGATCTCACGGGCGTGAGAGCCCCAGTCATGAGGAGGGCGCAGCTCGAAGTCGACAGTAGACGCGGCGGGCACCGAAGAGCCCATCCGCGCGAGGAGTGGCAGCGTGTCGGAGAGCGGTGCGCGGCCCACGCGGTCGAGCACTATCCTTTGCCGCGACGAGCCCAGCTCGCGACCGGAGACCAATGGAACGAGGCAGCCCCACGCCAGCGTCACGAAGCGGCGGGCGGCGCCCACCTCGCCGCCCTCGACCTCAAGCTGCAGCTCGAGCACGATTGCGTGCAGTGGCGAGGGCGTGACGCCGCCAAGGCGCGCCGGCGCACCGGTGGCCGATCGGTAGCACGCGGTCCCAGGCGCAGCCGGTGGGCGCGCGATGCTGGGTTCGGTGAGAGGCTGCAGGGCGAGCGGCTCGGAAGCACCCGGCCCAGCGCGCGGTCCGCACAGCGCCTGGGTCCCCGCGACCAGCCGGCGCGAGAGAATGCGGACGCTCGCAGCCGCCGCCGCCGCGCGACGGCCCGCCGGGCCCGCGCCGGGTGGCGCTGAAGCCTCAGCGCCACCGAGCAGACGGCGCGTCGCCTCCTCCAGGGTAGCGGGCACCTCGAGGTACGCATCTCCCAGAAAGAACTCGAGCGTCGCCTGCATCCCCGACGCCGGATGGTACAGCGCAGCCGCGGCGCCCTGCTCTGGCAGCAGCCCGCCCACCGGCCGATCGGGGGAGAAGAAGCCATGCTCTCGGAGCAGGTGGCGTGCGGGGAGCAGCCCGGTGTGAGTGCGCAGTGCGTACGCAAGCTGGCCGCTCGCCGGCTGCGTCAGGCTTGACGCATATTCGTGCGGAGCGAGGTGCAGCACAGCTAGTGGCGAGCCCCGATGGAGAGCCGCTCGCGCACTCGAGGCCTCGTCGCCTCTGTCCTCGCGTGAAAAGTCGAGGAGCGTCTGCGACGCGGTGTCGAAGGGATGCACGACCGCCCAGCCGCCGGAGTACTCCGAGCGCGTGGGCACGGCGCTCGCAGAGCCGGCGGCGACCACGAACGCGCTCTCCACGATGATGACGCACCGGCGCCCGATGAGCGAGGAGTGGAAGAAGACATCGGCCTCGTGGGCGATCGCCATGCCGTCACGCGGAGCGTCGAGCCCCACCTCGGCACCCTCCCACGTCCGGCCGAAGAACCGCCGCTCCTGCGTGTCGTACAGTGAGACGAACAGACGATGAGAAACCCTCGGGCGGGCTCCCGAGTCGATGGCTGCGCGGACGGCTTGCGGCAGCGCCACGTTCGACAGTTTGAGAAGCGAGAGAGAGAAGGGCCTCGACTCCTTCGCGCTGGCCGCATCGCTGGGCGCGCGGCTTTCTCGGGTCGCGAGCTGGGCGGACGCCCACTGGCGAGCACGGTGGTCTTGGCCTGGCATTTTTGCGGCCCGGCAACGGTCGTATACGGGAGAGCAGTCTGAGCCTCAAGTAGGAGGCTCCTAAAGCAGGTAAGGAATGGACCAGTATGTAGGAATTCCTGCCTGGGTTTCTGCGGCCCCTCGAATTTCAGCGCTGAGGCCCATGTCGCAGGAGGCGAGGGCGGGCGAGAGCAGCTCCACCGCCGGCGCACCGAGCGGCGATGCGCCGACGCATTCGATAAAACTCGGTCAAACCACATTCGTCGTCGAGATCCGGTACCGCCCACTCCGGCTGCTCGGGCAGGGGACATACGGCACGGTCTGCGCCGCGTCAGTCGACGGCGAGGGGGAGCAGGTCGCGATCAAGAAGATTGCTGGCGTGTTTGACGCCGCGCGCAGCCTCACGGAGGGAAAGCGCACACTGCGCGAGATGCTGCTGCTCCGGCACCTCGAGCACGAGAACGTCAGCGGGATACGGCACGTCATGCTCCCCAAACCGGGGCACGACGTGTACATCGTCTCCGACAAGATGGACTTCGATTTGCAGCGGATCATCTCCTCGACCGAGCCCCTCACCGACGACCATTGCCGGTACTTCCTCTACCAAATGCTCCGCGGGCTCAAGTACGTGCACTCCGCCAACGTTGTGCACCGCGACTTGAAGCCGTCCAACGTGCTGCTGAACGCCAACTGCGACCTCAAAATCTGCGACTTCGGCCTCGCGCGCGCGATGGCGGAGGACGAATCGATGAAGATGACGCAGTACGTCGTGACTCGCTGGTACCGCGCGCCCGAGATCCTGCTGCTCGTCCAACGCTACACGAAGGCGGTCGACGTGTGGAGCGTGGGCTGCATCTTCGGGGAGGTGAGACCACGCAGTGGCAGGGTGCATGGGAGGAGGCAACGGGTGGGTGGTCGAGGGGCACGAGAAGGGGGGCGAGCGGGCGGGGCCAAGGGGGAGGGTGGGAGGCCTCCTGCGTTTGAGCGTTGCGCGTGCGTTTGGCGGTCTCGTCCGCAGTTGCTCGGGCGCACCCCCCTCTTCGCCGGGCGCTCGTACCTTCACCAGTTGCAGCTCATCATCGCGCAACTTGGTACGCCGTCGGAGGACGACATGGCAGAGGCCGAATTCGACGAGAAGCTCGCGACGGTCATACGGTCGCTTCCCAAGCACCCACCACGCTCTCTCGGCGAACGCTTTCCACGCGCGCCAGAAGCGGCGATCGAGCTCCTGGTCGAGATGCTTCGATTCAGCCCGGGCCGGCGGATCACAGCCGCACAGGCACTCGCACATCCGTACCTAGCCGAGCTGCACGACGAAGACGCCGAGCCGCTGCACGACGAGCCCTTCGAGGCACACGACATCGAGCAGCGATCGCTTGACTGGCCGACGCTACACCAACTCGTTGAAAGCGAAGTCGGCCTGTACCGCCGTCGAGCCGCCGCCACCGATGGAAGCGCGCGAGGAAGCGGGAGCAGGAAGCGCGCGCGCACATGACCTGGCCGGCGCTGGCCTCTCGGATTTAGTTTTCGGAGTGTGTGTACGGCACTTACGGTACTCTCCACTAGTAGAGGCCAGGTCATGCAGCAAGCGAGGTCATGTCTGCTAGCAAGTGTGTACGGCACCTGCTAGAACTCGTGTAGAAGGTCACATGAATCCCGGGGGCCGGTCGGAAACCACCATCGAGACGAGCGACGACAATTCAGCGTAACGACGTCGGGTCACCTCGCTTGCTGCGCGCTCGACGAGGCGCTCGAAGGCGGGTTGGAGGTGTGTGGCTCGTTGCGGGTTCGTCGTGATGACCGCGGAGTGGTAGGCGAGCGTGTCCGCCTCGCACGCGCCGAGAAGCAGGCCGGCGTCGGCGCCGGTGTCGCCCCCCGCGAGATGCTTCGCACCGCTTGGCAGCGCGATCCACTCGCAGGACTCGAAGCGGCCATTGAGAATGCAGATTGGCGCGCCCACACGGATTTGTGGCCTCGGCTCGTCGGTGTGCCGTACCCATCGTACGCACAGCAGCACGCTTCCCGCCTCGTCTGCAAGGAAGAGACTCCGCCGTTCGCGCCATTGCCCGCAGCCGTTGCCACTTTCGACGGCTGCCGATGCGGAGGCATAAATCAGCACGCCGACGGTGTCAAACTCCGCCCCGCCGCGGAGCGCCCCCAATGCGGTGAGAGGTGTGTGGCGCCGACGCAGCGCCGCGTGCTGCATTCCGTCGTCGCCGAGATGCGTTGAGATCCAGGAACTAGCTGGTGCTTTCAGCTGCAGAACTGCGGCCGCGGCTGCAGCCGCTGTGGTGGCCGTGTCCGCCGGTGGCAGACACAGGGGCTGCGGTTGCGGCTGCGGTAGCAAGCCCGCCACGCTCACGCTGATGCTGGCGCCGACGACGTTGAACGCGTCCCCATCCGCGGAGGCTCGTGCCGTCCAACCTGCATCCAGCGCGGCGCCAACGACGTTGAACTTGGCGCCCTCGGCCGGACCCTCCCCATCTTGGGTGCCGCCCCACATAGCAGCTTCACAGAAGTCTGCGCCAGTCGGTGCCGCGCCCGCCGACGTGTCGACGGCGAGCAGACGCCACACGTGCCTCGCCTCGCCCGGGTCCCGCTCGGTCCACGCCGCGGCGTGCTCACTCTGGTGCGCCCCTGTCGGCGCTGGATCTTCGTCCGCGTCTGCGCCATCTCGGTGGCTGCCTCCCGGGGTCTCGTCGGCTGCCTGCTGTTGGAGAGCCTCGAAGGCCGCGCGAGAGGAATAGCCGCCTGTGCGCGAGAAAAGCAGCGGCCCGTACACGCGGACTACTCGCAGTTGAACGCACGGGAGCCGCCCGCCGTCCGGTTGTACCGAGCTCAGTGCGATTCGGAAGGCGGGACGGCGCTGCTGTCCCAACTGCGCGTCCCACGCCGCGCGGCGTGTGCTGTTCGCGTGTAGCTGCAGCTGCGGCGCGTCGGCGGCGCACGGCAGCGATAGCGGAGAGCCGGGACTGGCGCCGGAGGCTAGCGTGCACCCGCACACGCGCAACTTGAGGCCGACGCGGAGCCGGCCAGCGGCGAGCTGTCGCATCAGCGGCGCATCGCACTTGAACCACGTGGAGTACCAGCCGTCGGTGAGCTCGAGTGCGCCCCGGGAGTCGGCGGAGGCAACGCAGAGCACCTGGTGCGTGCCCGGCGGCAGTTCGCCCTCGAGCACGCGGAGTAGCGCCGATTTATCTCCGCGCGCCTCGCGCGCCAGGCGGTGTCGAAGCTGGGCTACGACGGCCGCCGGGGCGGGACCGCGCGCCCCGAGGGCATCTGGGAAGCACCGCTGCTCGCAGGCCAGCTTCCACACCACCCAGCGGTAGTGATTCCGCACCCATGCCTCGCCGACGCCCTGCGCATCGCACTCCTCAGAGAGCTGCCCCCAACACCCCCGCCAGCCAAGTTGATCGGGCGAGAGGCCGCCCGTGAGCTCGAGCGCCGCTGTGGCAGGTGCTCCTGGCGAGCGCGCCGGCCCTGGTCGTGGCTTGCTGTGTGTGAGCTCGCGCAACGTGCGTCGGAGAAGCAAACGGCGGCTTCTTCGAGGTGGGCCCTCTTCGCACGGCAGGACCCTTTTCGGGGTGCGCTTGTGCTCTGCACGCCGGTGCATGGGAGGCGCGGGGGACGCGCTCCAGAATTCCAGTACGCAGTAGGAGCTCCCAGGAGTACGCACTGTGTTGAACAAGAAAGCCCAGCGGCGAAGGTAACTACGAGCTACAGTGGCTCGATGCGGAAATGGACAACTTCGAATGCCCCATGACAATGTGCGTTTCACCTTTTCCCCAAGGCCCCGCCGTTCCTGGCACGCGCCTGGACTACGGCATGCGGTTCAGGGCCTTGAAGTTCGCAAGGGCTGCGGGCTCGGAGTTGAGCTTCTTCCACGCGACAATCTGCTTCATGACGTGGCAGAGCACGTAGCGTGCGTCGCGCACCTCCGGCGGCAGCTGCTGGCTCACGCCGAGGAGATCACCCGCCTCCTTGATGAAGTACTCGAGGTCGTCGTCGTTGCACTTGTTGGCGAGGTGGGCGAGCGACACCCTCTCAGACGCGAAGTGCTCGTCGAGGTCGAACAAATCGAGCGCGGGGTTGGGCGGCTCTCGCTTCCGCGGCGGGAAGACGGCAGGCTGCAGCGGCGGGAGCGGCTGCTCAAACTGCGGCGGGATGAGAGAGAGCGGCTCGTGCTTCACGTCCAGGCTGCCGTACAGCCGCACCGCCTCCGGGATGAGCGCCGTGTCGAAGCGGAAGAGAGAGTCGTCAAACAGGGCGGTGAAGTCCTTGCTCACGTCGTCGCTCTCCTGCAAGCAGCAACGCACGCGCTCTGCCAGCGCTTCGGTGTCCGGCAACTGGTGGTACTCGGCGACGTCCGGGTCTTCGGCGTCGAACGCGTCCATCTCAACCTCCGGCGCGCCGGAGAGCCAGCGGAAAAGGACGTCGACGAGCTTGCCGTTCTCCTCGCGCTCGATCCAGTCGTCGTGATACAAGTACGACGATCCGAGCACGGCGAGCCGCCCACTTGACGGCCCGCCGCCGCTCGTCCACAGTGCACATAGAGGCCTGCGTGGCGACGCGGGCGCAGGGGGTGTGGTCGACTTGGGAGGACGGGGGAGGGGAGGGCGCGCGCGCGCGCGCGCGCAAGGACGGGATGGGAAGGGGAGTGCGCGCGGAGGCGCGAGCGGGTGCAACCGCCAACGACTGGTGTGCAACCGCCCAAGCAGGCCGCCGGGCGTGCGCACCGGTTGAGCGGGTAGGCAATGTGCCCGGAGGAGAGAACGGGAAACGCGGGCTTCTGGACGGAGAGCGACGCCCCGTACGCGTACGCGAAGCGCAGCGAAGCCTGGGGCGACGAATCGAAGATGGCCGAGACGGACCCCGCAGCGCCGCCAGCCGCCCCGTGCTGGGCCGGCCGCTTCCCAGCGGCCGTGTTGATCTTCTGGTTGAGAACACCGTTGATCACGTGCACCTCCTTTGGGTGCAAGTAGGTCGACGGCGCCTTGTTCCCGCCGGATTTGCGGTAGACGGTCCGCAGCACTGCGTCGGTATTGCACGCGATCCCGTACTCCTCGAGCAGGTAGTTTATGTTGGTGCCGAACTTTGCCTCGCCGCCCTCGCCGAGAGTCACCAGAATCGAACCGCCCTCCTTCAAGTACTCGGTCATGGCGTCGAATTCCTGCGTCGTGAACTTCTCGCGCGGGCCGGTGATCACAAAAATGGCGGCGTCGCGCAGCCGCTCCAGCGTGATCGGGTCCTTGTTCATGGTGAGCTTGAAGTTGGCGGAGAGCTTGCGCCGCAGCACCTTGAGCCCGGTCGACAGGTTGAAGATCTCGTGGTGCGCGACGTCAAAGGAGACGGTGGGAAGAGCCGGCATGGCAGTTGGAACTACCAACTGCGTGTACTCCGGGTGACTTCCCCTTTAGCCGGTGGAGGCAAGCGAGCACGAAGGTTTTGCGTGATATGAAAATGAAGACGCACTTGGCTCTTCCCACGGCGGGTGCGCCGCGTCCTTCCACAGCCGCAGCGCCGCCGACGACCTCTGCCGCTCGGCGGGCAACGAGATGTGGCACGGCGGGGTGCGGGTGTAAGGATGGTAGGAAGGTAATAAGGTAGGAAGGAAAGTAGGGAGAAGCCCATGGGAGCCGCGGCGGCCGTTGCACTGGTTGCACTCCTTTGCAGCCGGGTCTACCCTAGGACAAGGGGTAGGCACACAATCGGCGAGTTACACCTATGGCCATTCGTGCGCGATCCGGCTGAGAAATAGCTAGCTAGCTAGCTACCCCCAAATATGG
>Ga0163111_10003385_pt1 | contig 10296 bp, 9 predicted proteins | sample CRUFie1St18metaG_FD_109645 | JGI IMG/M metagenome (GOLD analysis project Ga0163111, IMG submission 109645) | Marine microbial communities from the Costa Rica Dome - CRUD Field 142mm St18 metaG | ecosystem: Environmental > Aquatic > Marine > Oceanic > Photic zone | place: Costa Rica: the Eastern... | reverse complement strand
TTCCGCCATGCGCTTGCCCAATCTAACCCATCCAGTTTGAGAGAAACTGTGGTTGAGGTGCCAAACACGACCTGGGACGATATCGGCGGTTTGGAAGGAGTGAAGGTATGTGTCAAACTTGTTTCTTTTTCATGTTGATTCGATGAGTTTTTGTGTTTTTCTCATTCCATGTATTATTCTTCATATTTTGTGTCTTTTTACAGCGCGACCTGAAAGAATTGGTTCAGTACCCCGTTGAGCATCCCGAAAAATTCGAAAAGTTCGGTATGAGCCCAAGCAAGGGTGTGTTGTTCTATGGACCGCCTGGTTGTGGTAAGACACTTATGGCAAAAGCTGTAGCCAACGAATGCCAGGCTAACTTCATTTCCGTTAAGGGACCGGAACTCTTGACGATGTGGTTTGGAGAATCCGAGGCTAACGTTCGAGACGTCTTCGAGAAAGCCCGACAAGCTGCACCTTGTGTCTTGTTTTTCGATGAATTGGATTCCATCGCTCAGCAACGTGGAGGGTCATCCGGGGACGGTGGAGGTGCAGCTGACCGTGTCATGAACCAGCTTTTGACAGAAATGGACGGTGTGGGTGCAAAGAAGAATGTTTTCATTATCGGTGCAACTAACAGACCTGACATCATCGACACGGCTTTGATGCGCCCTGGTCGTTTGGATCAATTGATTTACATCCCTATGCCAGACTTTGAATCTCGTCTTTCTATTCTTCGAGCCACTTTGCGAAAGTCTCCGATTTCCAAAGATGTCGATTTGTCTTATATGGCTTCTCAAACCGACAAATTTACAGGTGCCGATTTGACAGAGATTTGCCAAACGGCATGTAAAATGGCAATTCGTGAAGAAATTGAACGTGATATCGAACGGCAACGAATTAAGGCTGAGGCAGGCGATGATATGGAAGATGATGATGACGATGAAGACGAGGATACTATGCCAGAGATCCTTCCAAAGCATTTCGAGGCGGCTGTTCGCCAGGCGCGACGATCTGTGTCTGATCGCGATTTGGCTCAATACGCATCGTTTGCTCAGACGTTGCAACAATCACGAGCAGCTGTCACGGGAGCTACTGGAGGCAGTCTCGCCACCTTTGCATTTCCAGAGGGTGCCGAAGGCGCAGCTGCTGGTGCCGGTGCTGCCGTCGATGATGACGATGACGAGGAAGATCTTTACAGTTAAATACACGAATGCTTCTGCAGTTCCATTATCGGAGAATAAATGGAGTAGGATTTGGCAAATGTGTGTTTTCTATGATACCATTGATCAAAAGTAATCAATAACAATTAATATGACTGAAACTTGTCGTCAATGAATTTTTAGCAACTCATTTTGAAATGTGTTGTTTATTTTAGATTTCTATTTAAAAGAAGGATAGTAAATAGTAAAACGATATCATGAATAACTTTTCTACTATTTCTTCTTGCCCCACGACGGTTCTATACTTTTGTAGTTCATTTTCTCCATTAAACTTTGGCTTATATGATCCTTCACGTATTGCAAGTCACTTTTCGAATTCCAATCCTTGTAACGCTTCTTTAAATTCCCATATTTGACGAGAGCATCTACGAATCCGGTTCTCAGGTGCATGGCTCCGTGGGCTGCAAGCCCCTTTTTAGCAGAGTTGACAACATAGTGGAACTTCTTTGAAGTTCTTTTCCCTCCACCGCATTCACATACCTTAGTAATCGTTTCCTCCGGATGAAAAACGAGATCTTCAAACCTTACCAACAAAAATGGAATTTCTACATTTATGTACTCATCGTACCAATCGTTCCAAAAGTGTACCAGTGAATCGTGCGTACGGTTGAAACCATCGTATCTTACAGACATCTTTAATGATTTCAGAAGAAAATCTGGACAATGATCTGAAATGCGGTATGGGGGTTCAATGTGGTATCCAGCCCATCGGCTGGTGTATTTGTGCCGACACATACTTTTTAGCCATATCAATGGATCACGAATTGTAACCATTGGCATGATTTCTTCGGCAGAAACGTTCACATCCTTTTTCGATTTGTGTGCGATCCGCCATTCTCTGTCTCCAACAGGCGAATGCTTTCCCCATGGCACTTGCCATCTGATCCCCCTCGATCTGTAACCATATTTCTCCATATGATCGGGCATCATGCAATTAGCAATTAGGAGCTCGGACATCAGATTAGTCCCACTGTTGAATGTCCCAGCTGTTCCTATAAAGTGATCGTGCTTATCGGTTTGTGCCCGAAATCGTTCACAATTACCCTCATTGAGTCCATAGATCACCGGTTCTGGGCCGTACATGTTCACTACATCCGCCCACGTTGGAAGATCCTGGATGAGTTCAGTGTCTTCATCAGGATCAAAATTTATGCCAGCATCTTTGATAAGTTTGATGATCGGAGCCCTGTCTTCCAGTAATTTGTCAACATCTGCTTTTGTTTTGCTCGGTTTGTCAACATCTGCTTTTGTTTTGATCTTCAATTCGGTTTCATTACTATCATCCGTTTTTTTGTTGATCTCATTAGCACTTTCTTCGGTATTAAATTTACTTGTGGCGTCACGGGATATTGCTTGCCGAACCAGTAAAGGATCCACCGACTGCATGTCCGAAGACTCCAAGTGATTCAATATATACAATACATCCAGAAACGAGAGCAGAACCCCGGCTAATAGAACCTTCACCAATGGGGTCATTGCCTTTATCACATCTGTTCCTCGGCGATCACGACGACTTTTGTTTCCTTTCCGACGTCGATTACGACGATTTCCATCACGGCTATTGCTATCACGGCGATTCCCATCACGGCTATTGCCATCGCGGCTATTCTCATCAAGGCTATTGTCATTACGATGCCTCACGCCCAGACTTTCGTCATCCGTCGACCAATCATGGCTAGCATTATCCGACAAGGAACCGAGAGTGCTTACCGACAAAGGTGCACTCTCCACTCTATTGAGATCCTGTCTCATTATCAACTTGGGCAAAGTTGGTTTGGTTTTGGTATTCTATTTCTATTTCTTCCGCTTGCGGACTATCAGTAAAACCGATGAAAGAAAATGGTATTTGAGTTTTTGTTTGCGATTGGTTCGGCATCACACAATTTAATGACTGTAACCGTTCGAAAAATTTGAGCTGTACGTATTTAACATACGTATTTACGATACCAACTAGAGATACCCAAACGCACTTGCAAAAGACAAAAGATGATAATCGATCAAAATCAAAAATAATACAAATACTGCAGCACTTGCATTGATATTTCATGCAAATGAAGAGAGGTATCAAAAGAAAACAGTGTACGACTTACCGAGGAATGAGATGCAGAAGAAACTCAATCCCCGCTTGTTCAGAGTAGTTAATCGCCGTCGCCCCCGAGCTAGTCGCTGCCGCAATTACGAACAAGTTATTTTCGCTGGGGTATCATCGAGATGTGATAGGCAAAACTCCATTAACGATTACAAATATAGGCAATATTCTACAAAAAAGTTCTCCGTGCGAGAGTCATCGGTGTTGTTACCGGAATATTCACGAAGCCGTACCACCTTTTTACGCGACAATGTACACTTGTCGGTCGATACAGAGAAGACAACATACCAGTTCAAGAGACAGCAATGCATCAGGAGATCAAGAAACTTGTTTTCTTCAATCGCAGGCAAGGGTGATAGTTGGAACAAACGTGCTAGAGATTTTTTGGATCGCACCCTTGAATTCTCGACGACAAATTCTCCCAATGCTAATGATGCAACGACAATAATAGAAACCGATTGCAAACAGTTTGTGGTAGAACAATTGCGTCCAGCCGAGATCGCTGTGACGATTCAAGCATTACTGGATGACTTGTTAGAAATTACTGCTGCAGCTAAAGGGCTATTAACGAATAATACTACATCTGATGATACACAAACACAAGCGGCTCGCGATGAAGAGAACAGTAACTATCTCAGTTGGATATCACTGCCATCATACGCCTCTTCGTCTGCAGACGATGATTATCTCTCACAAACTCAGGCCATTGATCAAAACATTACAGACGAAGATATTGATGTGGATTTAACTTTAGCATTATTGGACCGACTTACTGCCCTAGAACAGGCCGACAACTCTACAGTGATGAACCATACTCTGGAATGGACATCTCACACCCAATGTCTAAATCCTATTCTTCAATTATGGAAACAAAGCTACAGCCCGTTGCCTTTCAGCGACTCCAATTATCACCCAACATCTACCACTACGTACAGTCCTTCTCAAATTCTTGCTAAGCTAGATATGTACCGACGACACTCGAATTTATTAATTCCTGACGTTCAATCTTATAATATCATTTTGGATGCTGTTGCAACTCATTACAACTCAACCAATCGCAAGCTCAATAAATCAAAACCACCGAAAGTCAACTCCGACGTCGATATTCGCTTCTGCCAATCTCTTTGGGAATGGATGTGGAAAGAGTCAAAGCAAGACTCCTTGGTTCGTCCGGATGAAATAACTCTACGTATAATGTTAAAGGCAAATGTCTTCACCGGACACGTGTTAGCACCTCAACGATGTGAAGCACTAGTAGATGAGTGGGCAAAATATAATGATGATTCTCTAGACGATTTCGACAAAGCTACGGAAGACGAGACAAAGTTGCCGACACTCGATGATCCAAGGGGAACCCTCATACAATCATTGATTCATGTCTGGGCATTACATGATCCAAAAATAGCAGAATCATATTTGAAAGAACTGGCACGACGCTATTTATCAGGAGCGTCTTACAACCCTCCGGACACCATTTCCTGGAATAGGGTGATTTCAGCTTATTCAATTGCTTACAGCCAACCAGAAAAGGGACTCGAGATTCTTGAAGATTTTTGGGAGTTTTATCGACAAGCTCACGGCCTCGATGATACAGCATCTGCAACGAAAACAACTTCCTCGGAAAGTAAAAACGCTGCCGACCCAGTAGGTATCAATACAAAATCCAACAGTTTAAAGTTGTCGAATGCAAGAGCCATTTCGGACAGCACAATAGAAACTTCATCATCAGGTATGGATGGTGCAATCTGGAAGGTTCATCAACCAAATGTACAAACGTATAATTCTCTACTAGAAGGATTTGCGCGACAGGGGAACACACTCGAGGCGAACAAGATTTTTGAAAGAATGTCAAATTCAGCCTCAATATCCCCGAACATTGCTACATTTACATCTGCGATCAAGGCAAATGGATATGACTTCGATAAAGTGAAAAATTTAGCAAAGCAATGCATCACAGCTTCTGAAATGAAAGAGGATCGAAAGGAAATGTCTACGGAACGAAGTGGGGACATCGCAGTAACGAAGAGTATAAGTCTCGATCATCCATTCTTCCACGAATTGCTTCGTGCATGTGCAAACTCAAAAAACATAAAGGAAGCAAAGAAGATTATCAAACAGATGAAAACTTTTGACCTAACACCGAACGCAACAACTTACAGAATACTCATGGAAGTATTCCTATCTAAAGGTGATTCTCAAGGGGCTATCGAGTGGCTTTTGGCTTACGCAAGATATGAAGGTATGAGCGAAAGTGCCATAGTCTCATGTACGATACGTTTGCTGGAATGGTATAAGCAGAGCCCTGAGAGTGGGGATGTAGATTGTATGGTTTTGCTTGAAATACTGTGCGAGAACGACTATATTACGAAAGAGAAACCACTTCAAGAACTTTTTTTAAATTTATCACCAGCACAAGCGAGAGCAGTACTAGGTTGGTTGAGACATAAGAAAAATAGAACTAGCCTAAAAATGTGGGCAATCGTAATGAGAGCATTCGCACAAGAAGTGTCAGACGCAAGAGAGATCGAAGATTTATTTCATCAATTGAAAGAGGAACCATTATGGGTGGAAAAATTCGATCAAAGTAAAGCATCCACCTTCAATGACGAGGAAGAAAAACTTGTTGTGGAAATATATAGTAGTATTATCGTGGCGTGGTCCAAACAAGGAAAACTCAACCGTTGGACAAAACAACGGATTCAACATTGGAATAATGAGTTAAAGAATTATGGAGGAGGCTCTCTCTCTCTGAACCTTGCTGCCCAAGTTGCCATAGTGACTATGTATTGCGAAGCGGGGGATCCGCTAAATTGTGAACAATACGTAAAGGATCTATATCGCGATCATGGAGAGGGGAAAATAAATTCGCCACCCGACACAATTATGTGCAATATGGTTTTAAAAGCATGGGCCAAAAGAGGCAATGGCTTACGAGCAGCGGCATTTTTTGAAGAATTCATCAAAGAGCCAGATGCAGTATCATACAATACGGTAATCAATGCTTACTCTCGACAGGGACAATTGGATAAAGCTGAAGAGTGGGCGTGCAAATTAGTGGATTCTTTCGTAGAAAATCCGTCGGAATCACGAAGACCACAGCTTGCTACATTCACAGTTCTTTTGGCTGGTTGGAGACGTTCGAAACATCCAGCTGCTGCGGAACGAGCAGAAAAAGTTCTGAGACAAATGCACCAACTTCATAATGACGATATATTGCTCGGTAAACCAGACTTGAAGTCGTACCAAACGGTGCTTGATACATGGGAGAAATCTAGTCGCTTCGATGCCGCACAAAAAGCTGAAGAGTTGCTGTTATCGTCTTCAGACTACAAAACGAACAAGAGGCTGGTCAAAAAAGTGAAGTCCATCAGATTGCGAAACGAAAAGAAAACCAACAAATTAAAAAAGAAAAATGCATTCTAAAGCAGATTCTTATATGAAATGAAATTCAGATCACATTGCGGTATTTCTAAATCGGATCTCGTCAGCTTTTACTCTCTCGTGATATCGGTGGAACACGTTTGCTACTGGTTCATCGTGTTGGTCACTCTTCCAGCACTTCAGTCTTTCTGTTTGTTTTATTTCTGAGAAAAGATTTGCCACAGGAATGAATTTTTCAATTACGCTTGCGTTTCTTTCTTCAGCTACGTCAGTGTATTGATAAGCAAGCATCAGAAATCCGTTGTGAAAAATCAAAGAAGTTGATAGAAGAATAACCATTTAGAATCAGTTGTCCAGAAACATTTTGGGGTTGTCAACAAAAAACCAACAATAATAGTAATGAGAAATCAAAAGTGAAGCCAACAAGATACCATCAACCAAACTTACTAGTCTCCTTCTGCACAAACCTCTCGCTAAGACTGTATTCTGCAATCCATGCACGAAGAAGTGACTTGATTTGGGGAGATTTTCCATATTCGTTGAGAAATTCATCTTGTGATGTGAGCAGTATATAACCCAACTTTACACTGCCAAATTCAGAACTGAATAATGTTTCCACTAACTTTTTGTAAACATCATCTGGTCCTGTAAGTGTTGACAAGTCGGTCTGGTCTCCTGGAGAGTGATTCATAATGATTGCTGTAACTGAAGAACAAGTGCTTCTGCTAGCAATCATTCTTGAAATGTCTCTCCTTCATATCAAAAATATGGATTTTCGTTCAATTTTCAATATCAAATTGCAATCGATTGGAAACGAAATTTTGAACAAAACGGTAAATGAGCGACTGCAGTCTTTTTTGGTGGTCGTCAGGAGCGCGTCAAGCAAGCACCCTTACTTCCCTAAAAAATCTTGAAAATCCATATTTTCCTGTTGCTTTCTCAAGATTATGAGTACCCTCAGCCATTCCATGACCAGATACCTTGACCGAATGACCGTTGAGTTTGGCATCGATCTCAAGAGTTTTTATGTGTCTTTTGGGGTTCTCATGAATTATGTGTGAACCATGAAATTAGAATTGACCCGGCATTTAATCAGGATTTCTACCGCTGAGTGAAGTGCCGCTTTGAGACAACGAATGAGACAACCAAAAATACCTGCCGACGTAGTCAACCGTACTGACTGATCTTAGCGTCGGTGTAGCTACAATTATCATAAGTTGTTAAATTATTCTTCGAAGTAGCCAAGGAACAGACAATTACAATATTTCTCTTCTATTTCTACATAGATACCAGATCCAACGGACTAGATACCATCTAGAATGCTGCCACTATAGATGTCCTCAACAGTAAGGCCCATTCCACTGATCGATATTCCCTGCATGAATACAGGGTATGTAATAAGTTACTTTTGACAGGAAATCATGGTATAAATCTAGCTGCTACTTATCAAAGACGTACTTTTGTACATAAAGCTGTAATCTCTCATTCAACAAGTGATGAACGAAAGGACTCCAAGAAGATTGAATCATAGGCCATTCGAATTGATTGATGTATGTGTTTAAGTAATCTAATATTTCGCAATCGGATATCATCTTTGTTGAGTCAACTCCTTCATGTTCATTTGCTGTGATTTTAATCTCTTTTCTAAATATTCCGACTTCCCAGTGAGCTCTTGTTGTTTTTTCTTTTGACCCTGAATGTTGCCTTCCAAGTGTTGCAAAATGTCGGATTGAGAAGAACGCATGAAGAGCTTCCCAACGCTACGAAAATAATCTCCGGAAACTGATGGATTCTCCTTGACCTCCGAGAGGGTAATGCCATACATTTTTTCCTCCCTCACGGCTTTATTGAGATGAGCTTTGACGGTATTATACTCTCTTGCCGTGTTACTGTATTGTACTTGCAAGTCGTATAATTCTCGCGTTGTGGCTGTATCCAGCTGACGGTTGGCATTTCCACCGGATGTTGCTGCGGAAGACGAGGATGGTGCTGAGGCGGCTTTTCTGTAAAGTTTGGCGTTGCGCAACAATTTTAAGAGTTGCGTGTGGTTTGCGTCAAGGCCCAATCCTTGTTTGATAGTTGCTTCGGCCGCATCGTAGTCCTTCGACTCGAGTTGGGCCGTAGCAAGACGGTAATAACCTTTGATGAATTCCGGATTCAATCGGATGCATTCTTTTGCATCTTTTATCGCGTTTTCCCATTCCTGCAAGCCCGCATAAGATGCACTGAATTTTGATACGTTAACAATTGATTTGCCATGAAAAAATGATTGTTGGTTCAAAAGATGATTTTTGGGAGAGCGAATGCATCAAATACAACTGGTGAGCCAAACAATATCTACTTGTTATCTTTATGTTCCATTCAAAGAAGGATCGACAAGTACCTACCTTCTGTTTGAGAAAAAAATGTGGTTCGAAGGCTCTTGTAGAATTGCCTTTGAATAGAACTCGATCGCAGTTTTGAAATCCTTTTTCGCGAATGCCTCGTTGCCTTGGCTAAGAATGAATGAATCAATCAACGAACAAGCAAAATTGTGAATGAGAGATGCCAAATCATGACTACTACTTTCTTCACGTCCAAAAAAAAGGTTCAGGCCAATGGCCAATGCGGTGATAGACTGTGCCATACGTACGCCTTATATTCTTCCGCGGTTTTCTTCTCGCTCATGATGTCTTCGACTCTGTATCTCGATGCCCTTTTGGTCAGATGGTTGGTTTCGGATTGTCATTTCCCGAGCTTACGCAACTCGGCTCCGTCTGCCGAAGAGAGGCGAGCAAAGATTCGTGGACAAACTACCCGTGACTGACAAAATAGAGGGATCATAACCTGTTTCCACCAGATTCCAACCAATTTCCTTCGAAGAGAATTTTATTTGAAGTCAACATCAACATCAATCAGTGAATCATCGATTGAATCTTCACTTTGTTTCATTCATCGGTCGTCGCCCATTTTTATCACAACATCTCCACTTGTCAACAAAATTAATTGAACAGAATTTCATATCTCTCGCTCTCAGGGAATTGAAATCCATTATCGAGATCAATCATATTATTTCAGACACCGTGCGATAACATCGACAACAGAGTTCGGCCATGAAGTTTCTTATTTTCCTCTGCAGTTTTATGTTCATCGGAGTGTGCGTGGAAGGTCGCTTTCTCTCCGATCAAATAGGGAATAGTCTTCCTGCACTCAATTATCGAACACATTGTCCCGTTGTTCGAGAAGAGAACTGTCCTACATTTTTGACAAGCAATAAGTGCACTCCTCGCAGGCGTCAACAACCATGCGCGAACACCGAGGCCAGTCATGACATTCGTCGAGCAAGAATATCAAGATCAATCGAATCTGATTTGCGAGGTGGATCAGCTGCAGCAGCAAACGTCGCACGAACAATGACAGCACGGCGAATGGAATCATTAAAGTAAGTCAAAGACTAGTGAACCCTTTCAAATTTTGCTTGGGACGTCGGCCCGAGAGAACCTAATTTTGAAATTCATAATTGCTGCCACGACGACTCTGATTGTATTTCTTTTACTTTTTCTTCTTCTTTTTGCACTAAATGCAAAGATTGCTTTCTGGTGGTGCAGCAGGTACAGTGGCAGCATGCATAACGAATCCATTGGA
>Ga0163111_10003383_pt1 | contig 10297 bp, 3 predicted proteins | sample CRUFie1St18metaG_FD_109645 | JGI IMG/M metagenome (GOLD analysis project Ga0163111, IMG submission 109645) | Marine microbial communities from the Costa Rica Dome - CRUD Field 142mm St18 metaG | ecosystem: Environmental > Aquatic > Marine > Oceanic > Photic zone | place: Costa Rica: the Eastern... | reverse complement strand
TAATGTATTAGCACTGAAGAATCCATTTACATATGCATTACCTGTTGTGCCACCACCAACATTATGGACTTCGGTAGTTACTACCTTCTTCTCCATATCAAATGCCATTCTATTAGTTAAGTCTACCCACTCTCTAAAGGTATCAGATGACGGTACTACATTCGCTTGTGTATAATTATTACTTGCCATTTATTCCCTCTGTAAGTGTCATTAACATTGTTTTTATTTCTACCATATCTTGTTTCAGTGAAGCTACTTCAGTTGATAATGTTTGTACTTGTCTTCCTCTTTCTCTTTTTAGTTTATATTGTGCAAAGGCAGCTTTATCATTATTTATAAGCGCCATAGAAGACTTGTCTCTATACAACCCTGCTTTCTCTGTTTCTATTAAAATTTTCTTACCCATCTTCTTCCATTATACCGAAACTGCTAATGCTCTATAATCTTGACAGTATGGTGCTATAGATGTACTATTTGATAACAATACTATCTTGATTGCTAGATATTTGTATCCTACGAACTTCTCGTTATTAGTATTATAATATGTTGCTAAGTTTGGAACACTGTTAATTACATCTGATTCTGGATCTCTGAATACTTGATTCTTAGATTCATCAGTTACTCTGAATACTTCTCTTCCTGTATTCTCTGTACCAATACTAATTGTATCACCAATAGTCATTGCTGTATTACTTGCTATTGCAGTAACCATTGAAACTTGATAATTAGTGTTAGCATCAAATGGAGGCTGATTAATCTTAATTAAATCTCCTACTTTAAAGTCTCCGTCATCGGTTCCTATACCATTATTACTTCCTTGGAAATTGGTTCCTATACCTGTAATAGCTGTTGCGCCATTAACAAATGTTATGAATCCAGTTTTCTTTTCTGAAGCTGGTGCATCTTTAAACTCAAATCCATATTCAATAATATCCTTTCTATTTTCAATAGAACTTATCTTATCTTTGTTCTTAGTCATATCTAATTCTGACCAAGTACCTTTATCAAATCCTAGATCATCTGCTTGGTTAACAGCTTTAGCATATACCTTTATATCTGTCCCTGAAGGTTTATATGCATTTACAAATACTTTAATATCTTCTGCATCTAATCCTTCACCAAGAGTAATAATTCTTGATACATATTTTGCTTCTGCTGAACCTTCATCAGTTATATGTTCATTAGTTGTAAGGTTGTTAATTACATTTTCATACATCAATATTGACTGTGATTGTAAGTCTACAAATGGATGAACAAATCTATTATCTGATGAGAGATTGTGTCTAATTGTTAATGATTTAGTAATTGTTTCACCGCTTATTTCATTAGACTTACTCATTACTTTTATAGGTGTGTTTAGATAATTTCTATCATTTGTTTTTATTCTTTCAAATACTGATTGTGTACCATCACTTACTTTAGCACCTTTTATTGATGTGTTGATAGATGTTTTATTAGGTATGTTGTTATATAATCTTGGTTCTAAGTAAGAAATATTATTATCTACAACAGCACCAATCACACAATTAGCTCCACTTGAGCATCCTATTAATGTATTTCCAGCTACAAATTTGAAATCATCGTTTGCAGCCGAGCTGTCATTTATTACTATAGTTTTAGTATTTGCATCTAATTGTACAAACTTACCTACTGGTGTGAGTAACACTTTACCTGCGTCTGCAGTAGCTTCAGTTATATCTGGAGCTCCTCTTAACGAAATAGTTGTTGTATTTGATGATGATACTTCTACAACATCAAATTTATTATTAGCATTTTGTAATGTTAATTTAGTACCAGCTGCTAATCCTGATAAGTCTTCACCTGTACCTGCAACAATAGTGCTATTAGCTTTTTCAAAAGTTACATTTGAAGCAATCACATTTGAGCTTGCATATTCTGCCATGAATACTTCTTCACCATCTGTAAATGATCCGTTAATACCATTTGAATTTGGAGTAAAGAATTCGAAATCATCATTTTGTAATTCTACTGCTGAACTTAAGCTGTTAAAGTATGCTGCACGTAAAGTAAACTTAGCATCCTCATCTGAATAAGGAGTCCAGGTTCTATCATTACTTGATAAGAACATTGTACCGTCGCCCCAGTCTTGATTGATTGCTTCACCATTTACTAAATTGTTTTGACCAGCTTTTGCTGTAAAGATTTTTGTCTCTGGATTATTTGCCATTGGTTTAACAACAAAGCAATATTCTCTTCCTGTTTCTACAGCCACTGGACCTTTAAATGTTACTTTAGTAGCTACGGATCCATCAGTTGAGGTATTGATGTTAGCTGCTTTTAATGTTGCTTCACCAAAAGGTACTACTTCGACACTAGGGAATCCATTTTGGACTTCTCTTATTTCTACAAAACATCCTAGGTCAGGGTTTTTATCTGCAAAGAATAAATCTAAAGAAGTAATATATCCTAAGCTACTTCCGTTAAACATTTCTTCTTGTAGTACAAATGATTGTGCTAATGGATCAATATATTGAGCGCACATGTATTGTTGCTCTGTTAGGTTTCTTCTTCTCTTGTCTCTGTTTCCTCTTGTTACACCTGCTTTTTTCAAATCAGTTATTATAGCTTCTGGACATCCAGGTGCACATCTAACTTGTCTTTCTCTATTTCTTGTTTCTCTTCTATCACCAGGACCAAATCTTGGACCATCAACAAAACCATCTAGTCCAAAGCTCTCTCCTCTATCTTCAATGAATAATGTTTCATCATCATCAAATTGTATAGTAGCACATCCGCCTTCTCTAACATCATCAACAATAGGATCGACACTAGTGTTTGCTCCTGTGTTAGCTTCTTCTGGAAGCGGATCTGGAACTGCAATAGTAATTACATTATTAGTAGATGTATTAGTTGTTTCGTCATATACTTGTGATGTAATTGTTTCTGATAATACTGGTTCTCTTGTATTCTGTACAACATCTCCTTTTTCTATTGAGAAGTTATAACAGTTAAATTTAGCTGAACCAGCTGATACTGTTTCACTTATCTGAGATAGATTACTTACATCTGCAATTGCAAATTTTCTTTCTCCAGCAAAGAACGTACCACCTGGTATTCTGAATACTCCAACTAAGCCTCCAGATGTGTTAGCTGTTAGTTTTGTACCAAATGAACTGGTTCTATGTATCATTTGTTTTGCAGTGTCTGAAGATAAAACATCAAGTTCATCTCTTGAAGGATCTACTGTATTTCTTATTTCAGCAGGAGCGCAGTCTTTATTAACATCTGCATCATCAAAGTATACATAATGTCTTAATCCTGGTCTAAGTCCTTGAGCTACAAAGAAAACATCAACACCTGGTATGTAAGGCTGGAATGCAATATTTGTTACAAACTCTCCAACTTTCTTAGATGTGGTTTTACTTGATACACCTATACCAGTAGTAGTTGCTCTTATAGTTTGTTGAGTAACAGTTTCAAAAGTTTCTGTTGTAGTGTTGTCTGTGGTTACAGTACTCACTAATTGTGTGTTTTCTGATTCTGCAATAACTTCTTCTTCTGTTGATTGTATTGGTACTATTTTGTTAAGTTCTTCTAATAGAGCTATTGTACCTGATGCAACGTCTACGTCTATTTGTATTTGTGATTCTGGACTTCTTGTTACATCAACGTGGTTTAAATAGTCTGGATATAATCTTATGTTAGCATTATATTGCCAGAAAGCTGAAGTACATCTTCTATCTTGAGTAGCATTAGGTTGTGTAATAATAGTAGCTTCTCCGTATGCTCCAGTCATTACATCGTTTACTTTAAACATACCACTAGCTGTGTTATATTTTAAACCAATATTATACTGTTCAAATTTAGAAGTAAGTATCTTTCTTGCTGTATCAAAACCAGCTTTGAATTCTGAATTTAATGGATTACCCGTTGTAAAGTTTACAAAGTTATCAACTATAAATCCATTTTTAAATCTGTTTACTGATGGATCGTTTCTACCTGGTATTACTTCATCAGCAGTTAGTTTTTCTAAAAGACTTAATGATGTGTAGTATTCTAGATTATTAACTCTATCATCAATAGACTTAATGTCTCTCATAGTATATCTTTTCAATTGAGTAGCTCTTATTTTAACTCCTAAATCTGGTCGTCTAAAAAATCTTGCACTTTGAGCATCTAGTGAAGGATATACAGGAATGTCAATAGTACCTAACTGCATACTATTAATTGGTTTTGTAGGTAGTTCTGGAGTTACACTTGGTACTCCTCTTATAATATGAAGCTGACCATCCTCTATAACTATTCTATCTTTTCTTGGTAGATAATATTCTAAGCTACTAGTCCATAGTTTATTAGGACATGCGGTCTTTTGTACACCAGCAATTTCTTCAGTTGATGCTGGATTGATTGTAGCATTTTCGCCATCCCATGTACCTTCTACTACAGCGGTGTTAGAAACATATGGTCTAAAGTCAATGTGATCTCTTAATGAATACTCTTTACCTGATATATTTGATTTGAATATTGGAATTTCTTGTGTGGTAATTTTGCCAACTGCTGCTGTATTTGCATCATCAATAATATTCTTATATGAGTTAAATGTTGCAAAACCTGTTCCTGAATCATTCTTGAAGTGGCTAAATTTGACAGCTAATGTATGTGTATTAGTAATTGCAAGTGAAGATCCTGGTCTTTTTTTCAATTTAGCCAGATTATATTTTGATCCTTCTTGTCCATTGTCTAAGATAAAGTCACTAGATTTATCAACTAATGTTCCATTTGCAATAGCATTTACAACTGCATTTGAACTTACACCTATTGAACCAGGTGCAACATATACTCTAAACAATCCTAATCCATCAGCTACACCTAAGTTCCATGGTCCTGTAGTATTGTTTCCTGTTGAGTTATTACTTGTATGAATAACAACTTCAGTATTTGCTATAGACTTGACTATACCTGGTGCACTTGTCTCTTTAACATTATGAATTAATTCAAAACTTAAATTCGAACTTACAGCTCTTCCTAAGTTAATTGTTAATGTTTGACCTGCTGCTGGTGTTGCAACTTGAGACACTGATGCATTAGCTGCTGATCTATTTTTTAATGATATAACTCTTCCTTTTGGATATGCTATCTTAACAAAAGCTGCATTCGTGTTTGCTATATTTGATATTGGTTGATCTATTCTTAATGTAGAGTCTGTTACTATTTCTGTTACTTGGTAGATACTGTTTGCAGCCATTCCAGTATTAGCAGAGTGTACAGAAATATAATCGCCCTCGAATATATCAGCTGTAATACAATTTGTAATTACATTAGAACCATTAACTGTTGCTGTTTCATCTCTTGCATCTTTTTCAAAAACTGTATTAGAGGAAACTAATATTAATGAATCTTCTTGTGTTTCTGATATGAAATCTGCTGCTGTTCCAAATGTCCAATTCTCTGTATTGAATTTAGCAACCTGAGCAACCCCAGTATCACCTTCAAATGTTCCTGATACTGAACTTTCATATGTATAAGAAGCCGTATTAGATAAAGATTTGATTCCTACTTGTCCTAATGGAAATAATAAATCTCTATCAGCGGGATCTTGTTCTAGTATTCTTGCTTGGTTGGCTTTTAGTACTAAATCAGCTAAACCTTGTACTTCCAAGTTTGTCTGTGCATTATTGCCATCATAGTCTGTTCCGCTATAATGGAATATACTCTTAGCATGCTTATTAAATGATTTGCCTGGATCCATTTTAATATCATACAAGTAAAAGTTAAACTGAGAATCAAATTTGTTGGCATCCCCACTAGCTGATTCAATAGCTCTTACTCTAGCTGTACCAACTACATTACCTTTTGTGCCAGACATAGATACAGTAGTATTAGCATTAGTATATACTGGCATTGATCCAATAGTACTAACAGTAGTATTACTGATACTAGCAAATGCTCTATCCATTATTAATAATAAATCATTTTCTTGAACTCCAAATGTTCCTACTAATTCATTTACTTGAACGTAATTTCCGTAATTTATAGAAACTTCTTGGTTTTCCACATTAGCTGAAGCAGTTGCTTTTCTTGTATTGATTCTAGCTGGGTTTACTAATTCAAATCTTTGTCCTTTATTGTAACCAATACCAGCACCAACTACAGTTGTAAAGAATTCTAAATTTTTAGGTCTACCCTCAGATGCTATTGCAAATGGGTCTACAACATAGTCACCACTTGTTTCATATAATCTTTTTTGAAGAACATCACCTAAGCCATTGAGTTGTGCATCGGAATTTAAAGATATAGGCATTCCGTATTGGAACTCAACCAATCTTAAGAAGTTGTTTGATGCAATAGCATCAGCGGTTGTGTTTACTACTAAAGTAGGTTTCAATTGTAGTCGGTCTGCACCAGGTGCATTTTCATTAGCAAATCCTGAAGCATTATCTAATAATGCTGTATCACTACTACTATTAATGAAAGATTCGTTAGTAGCAACACCTACAGTTAATTCATTAGGTTTATTTGTATACTTTGATACTATTATATCTTGAGCTGCAAAACGTTGGAAGGTGCCTTTCTGGAAAATGACGCCATCTTGTACTTTCATTTGATAGGCTGTACCTAATACGTTAAACTCAGTATTACCTGTTTGCTCGAATGAATCATTAGCAATAGAAACATTACCAGTTTTAATTAAGTCTACTGTTACTGTGATTGTACCATTTGAAATAGCATTAGCTATATCATAAGTTGTGTTTGATGTGACTGATGAATTACTAGTATCAAAAGTAAACACACCACCATTAGCAGCTACAAAAGTTGCTGTAGGTAAATCATCTACACTAAATCCTGTTCCATTTGCATTTACTAATATCTCTTTAAATCTTGGAAGACCGTCTACAGTTACTACGTTAGCAGAAAATCCTGTACCTTTTAATTTACTTGATACTGAAATTGTATCATTATTAGTAATAAACACATTAGCATCAACGCCAGTAAATGTAATATTTTTTATACCTGTACTTGCTGGGTATACTTCTAGTTCTGTTGCTTCTTGATATGAAGTTAGGGTAGCACCTGTACCACTATTAGCTGAGTTAACATAGTTAAAAAATAAAGTGTTTAGATCTGGATTTTGTGATTCTAAACCACCTTTAGATTCAACTATTCTAGCTACTAAGTTAGTTGAGTTTCTAAGATAATCTCCTTCACCAAAGAGATTCATATTGAGATCTGTTCCAGAAGAATCTTTATCTAAAAGTTTTACATATTTAATATTTCTGTCAAAAGTAAATGTACATCCTTTTACTATTGATCCTTCTTTAAATGTAAATTGACCAAACTTTTCAATTTGGTTTTGTAAAATAGTTTGTAATTGAGTTAACTCTCTAGCTTGCAAAGCCACTGCTGGCTTAAATAAAACTCTATGAAAATCTTTGGTTTCATCAAAGTCATCAAAATATGGATTTACATTTAAGTCTGTTTCTATTCCCATCTCTTCCTCTAAAACTCAATCATTAGTTTAATTCTTTCTGTTTGGTCATCGTTCCTGTCTATTGGTGATACGTTTTCTATATAAATTATTTCTCCAGTATTAGGCACTACATCTGGACCTAATGGTTTTGTACTAAAGGTTCCAAACGCTTGACTTGTTTGCCCAACAAATGATCTATCCGGTCCACCATCTTCCGATCCAGTAAAGTTGCCTTTTACGTTAGTTAAAGAAAAAACATTACCAGCATTATTTATACTATGAACTGTGCCTGTCGCATTACTAGATGTCTGAATAACCACTTCATCTTCTATAAAATCTTTATCATCTGTAGTTTTATCGAAACCTGTCAATCTTACTCTTTGATCAAATAGTGTAAATGTTGATCCATCTTTATCACTTGTCTTAATACCAAACGTAATATCACCATTTGCATGAGTAACATTTGGTGCAATAGTTGTACTTACATTTGATGTCTGACCAACTAATCTGTGTGTTGTGTTTGAAGCAGCTGATGTTAAGAACTGTCCATATACATTTGAAACAGTTAATAGTGATGCCTCTCTACCAGTGATTACTCCACTTGCCCCTGTTGTAGTTTGTATAACTACTTCTTCATCTTGGAATGATGTTCCTTGAGCTGAAGTTGTACCATCTATTAATGTGTTAGCAATTATTAATTGTACATTGCTGAACAACGGATCTTTTATTATACCTATTTGTCTAAAATCATTATTAGCTGGTATCTGTCCACCTTCACTATTTGCAAAGTCAACTGATATTCCAACTGTATCTGAATATAATTCATTTATAGGATCTGAACCATGTCCACCTTTTGGTCCTATGATTACAGTAACATTAGCATTGTTAGCTTGATCTACTTGACCATTTGCTTGAGCTATACCTGTATTACCAATAATTGTTGCAGTAGCAAAAGTATAACTATTACCTCTTTGTGTAATCTCTATTGAATCTACAGAACCTATTTGAGTGTTTACTATAGCTCTACCTGTTGCTCCTTGGCCATCTCCTTCAATAGTTACTGTAGGAGTAATTTCAAACCTTGATGTGTCATCAATAATCATTCCTGTACTGTTTGCAAAACCAATTGTATTAGCTATTTTTACTCTTCTAGCAGAACCTGTTACTATATACTCACTTATTGATGCAGCTGCACCAGCACCAGATCCGGCTGATATGAAGAATGTTGAACCTTTATAAAAATCATTGTTAGCTGATAAAGCAGATGTATCTGATACTATATCTGTAATAGCAGCAGTTGCATTAGATGTCTGACCTCTTACTACAACTAATGAAGAGTTACCAAAGAAGTTTCCTGCAATGTCTACTACTCTTAAACTTGATGTATTGGCTTCTATTGCTACAGCATTAGCAATATTATTAACTAAGTTAGGTGCATTGTTGCTATCATATAGATCACCGTTAGCATGTTTACCTAAAAAGTCTATTCTCTCAACTACAAATGTTCCACTGTTTTCTGATGCTGATTGAGAATAAGTAATATTAGCACTTACTAGTGATTCTATTTCTATTGTATTTTGTTCACCACCAACAGCTGTTCTTTTTATAATACCATTAGCAACACTATTATATCTACTACCACCACTATTGACTGTTACAAAATCTATAGCACCTGCTACAGCATTTCCTGATACGTCTGCATTAGGTACTATTGGTATTTTTTTAGACGTTACAAATTTTTCATATGTAGCTTCTGGTATTGTGTACATTAATTTCCATTGATATCTGTCTGCTGTTGTAATATAGATATCATCGTTAGCTGTTGTTTCTAAAACTGTTGGTTTATCTGTAGATGGTTTTCCTTTGTTGTTTCCAAGACATTTGAATACACTATAGTCTCCTGTATCTTCTTGAACGTGTACAAAGAAGTTTTTATTCTTTAGGTCTCCGTCTCTATGATCGTATTGTGCATATATAGTATTTGCTGTCCAAAGGTTATTAGCTACCATATGTTTTACATCACTATTAATGTCAATATGTTTTCCATATATCATGTCTCTATATGGTTGATAAAATGTTGCTTCTGGTGAGTTGTTTTGAGTAGGTGGAGTATTATCACTAAAACCAGTTTCTGTGAATGTTGTATGCTTTCCTAAGAAAACATAATATAAACTATTTGCTGTTTCATTAAAAGATTCAACAAACTGTTTAGCATTGTGTGAATTAAAATTTGATGTAACTAATTTTCCCATTACGTGTTTACCGTTTCTAATATTTCGCTGTTGCTACTTCGTAATCTTAGTATCTGATTATTTGAGGCAGATACTCCAGCATTAGCAACACTTTCTTTAGATACTCTACCAAATAACCTAGTACCAGCAATATGCGTAGATTGTAGTAGTATATCCCTATATTTATTTAAAGACAACCCAGATTCAATAACATATGAGTGAGATTGATAAAAATCGTTGTCATGTATGTATTTAGTATTCAAAAATGAATCCTTTGATGCCCAATATCCAATTCCTACGCCTGTTGTACTTACATTAGCCACACCACTTAGTACTATTTGATTTTCTGTATTAGTTGATCTTAAAGTTAAGCTAGCATCATGTTGATATCCAAAGCCACTATCTATGACTTCAACTCCAGTAACAATACCGTTTGCTGCTTTAGCATCTGCGACTACATTTGCATTATCACCAATGGCTCTAGTAGCATCGTCTTCATAAAATGATTCAACTGTACCACCAGCTGTAGATGTAGTACCTGATATAACATTAGAACCATCAAATCCAACACTGAATGAGAGTCTTCTGATACCTACGTCACCTGTTCCGTCGTTATTGTTTGTAAATTTATATACTT
>Ga0163111_10003382_pt1 | contig 10298 bp, 1 predicted proteins | sample CRUFie1St18metaG_FD_109645 | JGI IMG/M metagenome (GOLD analysis project Ga0163111, IMG submission 109645) | Marine microbial communities from the Costa Rica Dome - CRUD Field 142mm St18 metaG | ecosystem: Environmental > Aquatic > Marine > Oceanic > Photic zone | place: Costa Rica: the Eastern... | reverse complement strand
TGGAACAAGTGGAACAAGTGGAACATCTGGTTCAAGTGGAACAAGTGGAACAAGTGGTACGAGTGGAACATCTGGCTCAAGTGGTTCAAGTGGAACAAGTGGTTCTTCGGGCTCAAGTGGTACAAGTGGTTCAAGTGGAACGAGTGGTTCAAGTGGAACAAGTGGTTCAAGTGGTACAAGTGGTTCAAGTGGAAGTAGTGGAACAAGCGGAACAAGTGGGTCATCAGGTACAAGTGGTTCAAGTGGTTCTTCAGGTACAAGCGGAAGTAGTGGTTCGAGCGGTACAAGTGGGACATCTGGTACAAGTGGTTCAAGTGGAACATCTGGCTCAAGTGGAACAAGTGGTTCTTCAGGTTCAAGTGGAACAAGTGGTTCAAGTGGTTCATCAGGCACGAGTGGAACAAGTGGAACATCTGGAACATCTGGTACAAGTGGAAGTAGTGGAACAAGTGGTAGTAGTGGGACATCTGGTACAAGTGGTTCAAGTGGTTCAAGTGGAACAAGTGGTAGTAGTGGTTCAAGTGGAGTAAGTGGTACAAGTGGGACATCTGGTACTTCAGGTTCAAGTGGAACATCTGGTTCAAGTGGAACATCAGGCTCAAGTGGGTCAAGTGGAACATCTGGTTCTTCTGGCTCAAGTGGAGTAAGTGGAACAAGTGGAACAAGTGGGTCATCAGGTACAAGTGGTACTAGCGGTTCAAGTGGTTCAAGTGGAGTCTCTGGCACAAGTGGAACAAGTGGGTCAAGTGGAACATCTGGCACAAGTGGTTCAAGTGGTTCAAGTGGAACAAGTGGTAGTAGTGGTTCAAGTGGAGTAAGTGGTACTTCAGGTACGAGTGGAACAAGTGGGTCATCAGGTACAAGTGGTACAAGTGGGTCAAGTGGAACAAGTGGGTCATCAGGTACAAGTGGTTCAAGTGGTTCGAGTGGAACATCTGGTACAAGTGGAACAAGTGGGTCATCAGGTACAAGTGGCTCAAGTGGGTCAAGTGGAACAAGTGGTGTAATATCAATTGCATCAGATGGTGATAATAGAGTATTGACATCGGATGGAGATGGTACTGGAACTGCAGAAGCTGCATTGACATTTGATGGTAGTATTTTAGACTTGAATGGTGTGTTTATACCAAGAACTGATGATGCTTCTATGACACTTGGTACGGCTGAAAAGAGATGGGGTGATGTATTTGCTACACAAACTACTACTGGTGGTATTTTTGAAACTAACTTACGAACAGAAGGAATTGGTAAATTACCAACAGGAACTATATTGGTATGGGATGGTAAAAAATTAATTCCTTGTGAAAAGAATTTTGATACTCTTGTAATGGGAGTTAGTAAACAAGGTAAAGATGAACCAATTATACTTGGTGCTGAACCTATATTGGTTACTGGAAAAGTAAATGTTGGTGATTGGATTGTCACATCAGATGTAATTGGGCATGGTAAATCTGTAGAAAATCAATATTTATCTAATGTACAGATGTTTGGTTCTGTAATCGCTCAATCACTTGAAAGTGGTGAGGGTGAAAGTTTTTCAATACTAGCAATGATTAGGAAAGTGTAGATGGGTAAAATTCATATAGAAGATGGGATTATATCATCATCAGCGGCTATTGTAGTCCAAGTAGAAGGACAAAATGTAGCGACATTCAACAAAGATGGGGACTATCTAAATTTACTTGGTAGTTTACGAGTAAGTGGGGATGTTATTGCTGAAAATCAAATTGTATCCTCATCTACATCATATTTTACACAGAGTTTTTCAGAGGGTTCAAATATATTTGGAGATACTCTAACTGATACTCATAGATTTTCAGGTTCATTGGATGTAACTGGTAGTTTTGTTATACCGATTGTAGCAGACGCAACAACCATTACACCAAAACCTGGTCAAATAGCTTTTAGTACACACGACAATAATATATACAGAGGAACACCCACAGGATTTGAGGTTGCTGCAGGTTCAAGTGGAACAAGTGGAACAAGTGGTACGAGTGGAACTTCTGGTTCTTCAGGCACAAGTGGTTCTTCAGGCACAAGTGGTACAAACGGAACAAGTGGAACATCTGGTTCAAGTGGTTCTTCGGGAACATCTGGTTCAAGTGGCTCAAGTGGAGTAAGTGGAACATCTGGCTCAAGTGGTACGAGTGGTTCAAGTGGAACAAGTGGAGATAGTGGTTCTTCAGGCACAAGTGGTTCAAGTGGTACGAGTGGAACATCTGGCTCAAGTGGAACGAGTGGTTCGAGTGGTACGAGTGGGACAAGTGGTTCAAGTGGTTCGAGTGGAACAAGTGGTTCGAGTGGTAGTAGCGGAACAAGTGGAATAGATGGTACGAGTGGTACTTCTGGTACTTCAGGTACAAACGGAACAAGTGGGACAAGTGGAACATCTGGCTCAAGTGGTTCTTCAGGTACATCTGGCTCAAGTGGGTCAAGTGGTACAAGTGGTACGAGTGGAAGTAGTGGTACAAGTGGAGTAAGTGGAAGTTCAGGTACAAGTGGAACATCTGGCACAAGTGGAACGAGTGGTTCAAGTGGTAGTAGTGGAACAAGTGGTTCATCAGGTTCTTCGGGTACTTCAGGTACATCTGGAACAAGTGGAACAAGTGGTTCGAGTGGTACGAGTGGAGTAAGTGGAAGTTCAGGTACAAGTGGTTCAAGTGGCTCAAGTGGAACATCTGGCTCAAGTGGAACATCTGGCTCAAGTGGTACTAGCGGAACAAGTGGTACAAGTGGTTCGAGTGGGTCAAGTGGTACAAGTGGAGTAAGTGGGTCAAGTGGTACAAGTGGAGTAAGTGGGTCAAGTGGAACATCTGGCTCAAGTGGAACAAGTGGAACATCTGGTTCAAGTGGAACATCTGGCTCAAGTGGTTCGAGTGGAACAAGTGGAGTAAGTGGAAGTTCGGGTACGAGTGGTACATCTGGCTCAAGTGGTACTAGCGGTTCAAGTGGTACGAGTGGTAGTAGTGGAACAAGTGGTGCTGATGGTAATTTTGGTGGAGCAGCTTTCTTCTATACCTTTGAAGCAAATACTACAAACGCAAATCCAGGTGCTGGTGATTTACGATTAGACAATGCTACACAGAATGCCGCTACAGGTATTTATATTTGTGATACTGATGAGGATGGTAATGACATACAATCTTTTATGCGTACCATCGATGACTCAACAAGTACAATAAAAGGGCATGTAAAAATTTCAAACAAACAAGATAGTGGTCAATTCTTATTATTTACTATCTCAAGTTTATCAGAACTTACTGGTTATTTTGATATAACTGTAAGTCCTATAGATTCTTCAGCAACCTCTCCATTTAGTGCTGGTGAGGAAATCATAATTACATTCGCAAGAACTGGTGATAAAGGTGATAGTGGTTCTTCAGGTACAAGTGGTACGAGTGGAACAAGTGGAACATCTGGCTCAAGTGGAACGAGTGGTTCAAGTGGAACAAGTGGTAGTAGTGGTTCTTCAGGTACATCTGGCTCAAGTGGGACAAGTGGGACAAGTGGAACATCTGGCTCAAGTGGTTCTTCAGGTACATCTGGCTCAAGTGGTTCAAGTGGAACATCTGGCTCAAGTGGTACGAGTGGTTCAAGTGGAACAAGTGGAACATCTGGTTCAAGTGGTTCTTCAGGAACATCTGGCACAAGTGGTTCATCAGGCTCAAGTGGAACAAGTGGAACATCAGGCACAAATGGTACAAGTGGTACGAGTGGTTCAAGTGGAACAAGTGGAACATCTGGCTCAAGTGGGTCAAGTGGTACAAGTGGAACATCTGGCTCAAGTGGTACGAGTGGAGCTAGTGGTTCTTCAGGTACAAGTGGTACGAGTGGAACAAGTGGTTCGAGTGGTACAAGTGGCTCAAGTGGAAGTAGTGGAACAAGTGGACTAACAGGACCTCAAGGACCTCCAGGTAATAATGGTTCAAGTGGAACGAGTGGTACGAGTGGTTCGAGTGGAACAAGTGGTTCATCAGGCTCAAGTGGTACAAGTGGTACAAACGGAACAAGTGGTACGAGTGGGTCAAGTGGTACATCAGGAACAAGTGGTACAAGTGGGTCAAGTGGTTCATCAGGTACGAGTGGTTCAAGTGGAAGTAGTGGCACAAGTGGAACAAGTGGTACAAGTGGTACTTCGGGTACAAGTGGTACGAGTGGAACAAGTGGCTCTTCAGGTTCAAGTGGAACAAGTGGTTCAAGTGGTTCATCAGGCACGAGTGGAACATCTGGCTCAAGTGGAACATCTGGCTCAAGTGGAACAAGTGGGTCAAGTGGAACAAGTGGTTCAAGTGGTAGTAGTGGAACGAGTGGTACGAGTGGTACAAGTGGAACGAGTGGTACAAGTGGTAGTAGTGGAACAAGTGGTTCAAGTGGTAACTTTGGTGGTGCTTCTTTTCAATATACTTTCTCTACCACAACAACAAATAGTGATCCAGGTAATGGTATTTTACGATTAGATAATGGTACACAGAATGCTGCAACAGGAATTTACATTGATGATGCTGATGCAAATAGTGTTGATATACAGGCATTCTTGAGAACAATTGATGATTCCACAAGTACAATAAAAGGGCATGTAAAGATTTCAAAAAGGTTTGATTCTTCAAAATTTTTATTATTCACAATAAGTTCACTATCAGAAAATAGTGGTTACTTTGATATTACCGTATCGAACATAGGTTCATCTGCTGCAAATCCATTTAGTAATTCAAATTCTGTGGTTGTCACATTCGCAAGAACTGGTGATATTGGTGCACAAGGCCCAAGTGGTTCAAGTGGTTCATCAGGTTCAAGTGGAACAAGTGGAGTAAGTGGAAGTAGTGGTTCAAGTGGCTCAAGTGGTACGAGTGGTTCATCAGGTTCAAGTGGAACAAGTGGAGTAAGTGGTAGTAGTGGTTCAAGTGGAAGTAGTGGAACGAGTGGAATCTCAATACAAGGACCTCCAGGTAATAATGGTTCAAGTGGTAGTAGTGGTTCAAGTGGAACGAGTGGTTCAAGTGGTTCAAGTGGTACAAGTGGAGTAAGTGGTAGTAGTGGTTCAAGTGGTTCGAGTGGAACAAGTGGAGTCTCAGTACAAGGACCTCCAGGACCTCCAGGCCCAAGTGGTAGTAGTGGTTCAAGTGGTTCAAGTGGTACAAGTGGACTAACAGGACCTCCAGGACCAAACGGACCTCCAGGACCAAACGGGCCTCCAGGACCTCCAGGTGCAAGTGGTTCGAGTGGTACAAGTGGGGTAATTGCTTTATCTGATTCTGGTGCAAACAGAGTAATAACAGATGATGGAGATGGAACTGGAACTGCTGAGGCTAACTTCACATTCAATGGTAGTACTGCAGCAATTACAGGTGACTTGACTGTTAGTGGACAGATTGGTGGAAACTTTACTCCAGCAGAAACTGGTGAGGGATTGATTATATCTTCAAGTAATTTCAAAGTATCTGCAACTGGTACTGTTACTGCATCAAATATGGACTTGAGTGGTGGATTGACTGCGGATGGTGTTAGTGCAAACTTTGGATTTTTCAACGACCAATTATCAGTTGGTGGTACAAGTGATAGACCTAATTTATATATAAGTTCGAGTGGTGAGATAAGTACTTCTTTCTTTAGAGTATCCCCTTCTGGTGATGTAACCGCCTCAAATATTTTATTAACTGAAGGAGTTGATGCACAATCAGTTACGGCTAATATGGGATTCTTTGGAGAATCATTAGAGGTTGGTGGACTAAAAGGTAATCCAAGAATAAAGATAGGAAAAATAGACGACTCAGGTGCTACTGGTTCGTGGGGTATTGTTGGATATGATGGTGGTGGATATACTGGTGGAAACGAAGTATTCCGAATAGGTGAGGGTGACAATCTAATAGCTAGTTGGGATATAAATCAATTTAGTATTGTAAATGGTAATAATGCGACCCCACATTATTACGATGGTAGTGCTGGAGCATCTAAACTATTTCAAAGATTTAAAATTCAAGCAGACGAAGATGATAATTCAGGATTTGTTATATCTGATTCTGATACTTCAATCGTACCTTTTACTACTGTGGCTGCATTATCTGCTTCTGTCGCAACTGTTGGTGGAGCTATAACGAATGCAGAATTCAATATGATTTCTGCACCAGATTTCAAAAATCATGCAGATTCACTTGCATTCAGAAAGATGGCAGCCTATACAGCTGCACCAGGACGAGGACTACCTGCTACAGACGATTTCTTCCAATTTGGTGATAAAAATGGAAACAAATATCAACAAGACTCGGTGTTTAGAGTTGTTGATATGATGAAGATTGTTTCACAATCAATAATACAGGCTGAAATAAATACATTGGTTGATGATGAATCTGGTTCTATGTTTGCTATTGGAACTGGTTCTATATCATCAAGGGGTGGATTCAAAAGAGTTTCACAATCACTATCTGATGGTGATCCAGTAAGAGGAGTTCAATTTCACATAATACCAAATGCTGGAACAGCAAATAGACCTGGTGCAACGAGGTTCTTTATGGGAACTCAAATTGGTGCTACATCTACTGGAGCACGACAATTTATTTCTATGGAAGAACCTAATAGTATTCTTCGTGCATCAGGTAATGATTCAAGGTTCTTTATTCAAGGATTGAATGCATTACAATTACCAACAACTGCACCATATGGAAAAAATGTAAGAAGTGGTGCGATATACTTCAGTTCGGCAAATAATTCTTTACGAGTATATGAAGGTCAAAGTGGTACTTATCACGAATTCATAACAGGTGGTGGACCACCAGGACCTGCAGGACCTGCAGGACCTCCTGGCCCACAAGGCCCAGCTGGCCCACAAGGACCTGCTGGACCAACAGGACCTTCTGGACCTCAAGGCCCAGCTGGCCCTGCTGGTTCAATCTCAGTTGCTAATGATGCAGACACGAGATTAATAACAATGGATGGAGATGGTACGGCAACTGCACACTCAACTCTAACCTATGATGATGCAACAGAAATATTCAAATTCAACTCCATCAATCAAATAACTGCAAGTTTCGATGCTACAGGACCTGCACACGGAATGATGATGACCACTACGAGTGGTGCTGGTGGAGGACCATATCTAACTCTACAGAGTGCTGGTGGTATTCCTAAACTTCTACTAAAGGCTGATACTGATAGTAAGTATGCAATGATTGGGTTCTATGATTTAGATGATAGAGATACCGAACAGGCAACTCTCCAATTGGAAAGAAGTTCAAATAGATATACTGGAGCCACACAAAATGACTTTGTTATCAATACTGCAGCAAATAATAATTTATTATTTGGATATGATGGTACTGTAGAGGCTGGATTTTCAAAAGGTAAATTTGCAGCATTTCAATTATATCCTACATTTCATAATTACAATTATGGATATAGTGCAGGTACAAAAGTTTATGTACCTTGGAATAGTTTGAGTGAAATAACTTCGATTAGTTATTATCACAAACAGGCACCAGGAGTTGCAGGACAATTACATAAGGCAGTGATAAGGTCAGAATCTGCAGGTGGTAATACTGTGGTTGCATATCACGAGGCAGGTGCTGGTACTGCAAATCCAAGTACAACTGCAACAGAAAGTGAAACTATACTTGGTATGACCGCTAATAATAATGGGTTTGCAACATTTTCAACAACATCTACATTCTCAAATACTGATACTATTGCTGTTAGTATAGACCCAACAAGTGACCAAAACGACACGATAGTAACATTGTGGTGGTATTTAGATGCATATAGTTTACAATAAAATGATATTTATTAGAAATTGGAAACATAAATGGCAATAACAAGAAAAGCACGAAAACGGATATTCAAATTAGCAGAAACTTCTGATCAAAAAACGAAGATATCTTCTGCGAGAAGTCGAGGTGATGTAGCTTCCGATAAAGGTGTAACTTATGACCAAACAGATTTAGCCTTTTATGTTACCGAAAGTGTACATAATGCTGCATCCGAATCTGTTGCAAAAGGTCGTTGGTTGGAAGATGATGGTTTTTCAGATTTCGTAGGTCCTATAGCATATCTGATTGATGAGATGCAACAAGATTTAGATGCAATAGACACATATGTACAAGGTACATCCTTTTCAAGTGGTACGAGTGGAACAAGTGGTTCAAGTGGAACAAGTGGAACATCTGGTTCAAGTGGAACAAGTGGAAGTAGTGGAACAAGTGGAACGAGTGGTTCGAGTGGTACAAGTGGGACAAGTGGTGCTGATGGTAGAAGAGGTGATAATGGTTCGAGTGGAACAAGTGGTTCGAGTGGTACGAGTGGTAATAGTGGAAGTAGTGGAACAAGTGGAACAAGTGGTTCGAGTGGTACAAGTGGTACGAGTGGAACATCTGGTACAAGTGGACAAGATGGTAACTTTGGTGGAGCAACATTTAGATATAGATTTAGTACTTCTACAACTGCAAGTGATCCTGGTTCTGGTATAATAAGACTAAATAATTCTACACAAAGTTCTGCAACTCGTATGTTTATCGATGATGCAGATAGTAATTCAGAAGACATACAAACATACCTAAGAACAATAGATGACTCTTCATCAACCATAAAAGGACATTTTAGAATTTCAAATCTTACAGATTCATCACAATTTATTTTGATGACAATTACTCGTATTTCCGAAGAAAGTGGTTACTTTGTAGTTGATGGTGGAGTAGTTGCTAATTCTGATAATTCACCATTTAGTAATGGTGAGTTTGTTATAGTTACATTTGCAAGAACTGGTGATAAAGGTGATAGTGGGTCAAGTGGAACAAGTGGAGTAAGTGGAAGTTCAGGCACAAGTGGAACAAGTGGTTCAAGTGGAACATCTGGATCAAGTGGAACAAGTGGAGTAAGTGGAAGTAGTGGTACGAGTGGTAGAGCAGGTCCTCAAGGACCTCCAGGACCACAAGGCCCACAAGGACTTCAAGGTGACCAAGGACCTCAAGGTGCTGCTGGTGTTAATGGTTCGAGTGGAACAAGTGGAACTTCAGGTACAAGTGGTTCAAGTGGAAGTAGTGGAACAAGTGGACGAACTGGACCTCAAGGTGATAGAGGAGCTACAGGACTTCAAGGTCCACAAGGTGGTACAGGTGCACAAGGCCCAAGTGGTTCAAGTGGTACGAGTGGTACGAGTGGTTCTTCAGGTACAAGTGGTTCGAGTGGTACAAGTGGAGTAAGTGGAAGTTCAGGTACAAGTGGTAGTTCAGGTACAAGTGGTAGTGATGGTAGACAAGGTGATAGAGGAGCTACAGGACTTCAAGGCCCTCAAGGTGCAACAGGCCCAAGTGGTTCGAGTGGAACAAGTGGTTCAAGTGGTACTTCGGGTACAAGTGGTTCGAGTGGAACAAGTGGTTCAAGTGGTTCAAGTGGTACGAGTGGAAGAACAGGACCACAAGGCCCACAAGGTGATAGAGGAGCTACAGGACTTCAAGGTGGAACAGGTGCACAAGGCCCTGCTGGTGCTAATGGTTCGAGTGGAACAAGTGGAAGTAGTGGAACAAGTGGAGTTTCGGTACAAGGTCCTCCAGGCCCACCAGGCCCACAAGGTGGTAGAGGAGCTGATGGTTCAAGTGGAACGAGTGGAAGAAGTATTACAGGACCTCAAGGAGCTCAAGGACCTCAAGGTGCACAAGGTGATGTAGGCCCACAAGGACCTCCAGGTGCAAATGGAAGTAGTGGAACGAGTGGAAGTAGTGGTACAAGTGGTACAAGTGGTACTGATGGTAGACACGGTTCTGATGGTAGAGATGGTAATAGTGGTTCAAGTGGTACGAGTGGAGTCTCAATACAAGGACCTCCAGGACCTCCAGGTGCAAGTGGAAGTAGTGGAACAAGTGGAGTTTCCGTACAAGGCCCTCCAGGCCCTCCAGGACCTCCAGGCCCACAAGGTGGAAGTGGAAGTAGTGGAACAAGTGGAGTTTCGGTACAAGGCCCTCCAGGTGGAACAGGCCCACAAGGACCTCCAGGACCTACTGGTGCAAGTGGTTCGAGTGGAACAAGTGGAGTCTCAGTACAAGGACCTCCAGGCCCTCAAGGACCTCCAGGACCTACTGGTGCAAGTGGTTCGAGTGGAACGAGTGGAAGAAGTATTACAGGACCTCCAGGACCTCCAGGACCTCAAGGTGCACAAGGTGGAACAGGTGCACAAGGTGGAACAGGACCAACAGGACCTTCTGGACCAGACGGACCAGATGGACCTCCAGGACCACCAGGACCTCCAGGACCTCAAGGCCCAGCTGGTAGTGGTAGTTTGAGTACAAATCAAGCTTTTCTACAAGATAGTAGGA
>Ga0163111_10003381_pt1 | contig 10298 bp, 3 predicted proteins | sample CRUFie1St18metaG_FD_109645 | JGI IMG/M metagenome (GOLD analysis project Ga0163111, IMG submission 109645) | Marine microbial communities from the Costa Rica Dome - CRUD Field 142mm St18 metaG | ecosystem: Environmental > Aquatic > Marine > Oceanic > Photic zone | place: Costa Rica: the Eastern... | reverse complement strand
TATCTTCATCTTGAACAACGGTTACAGCATTATCAGAGGTGCCTCTTGACTTAGCAAAAATAAACCTTGGCGCACCGGTGTTATTGCTATTCCTAACAATTGAAGCGATAGAAGTGTCGTCATTTGTGCCTTCAATTTGGAAATGAGAATTGAGTGCCGCTCCAACGAATGTACGCGCACTAGACGTTCCAAGCAATAACCTTCCACTGGCATCTACACGAAGTGCTTCACTACCAGAAGTCTCTACACTAAATGTATCAGCAGCAGGGAATCTAATTGCAGTATTTGTATCACCAGTATGAACAATCTTGTCAGCAATATCGATATCACCAGTAAAAGAAGGACTACTGATGGAAGGACTAGTGATGGAAGGAGATGTAAGAGTTTTATTGGTAAGAGTATCAGTTGTGGTTTTACCAACTAGTGTGTCTGTTGTCGCTGGTAACGTTAATGTTATATTACCAGAGAAATCACCGTGTGCAGGTGCTTGTAATGCAGCGTAGTGTGCGTTAGAAACCTCACAATACAATCTAACTTGTGATTGAGAACCATCATTCTTTAAATCAATTAAACCAGTTGACAAAGTAATCCTATCATTGCCACCAAATGCAATATCTATTTGATCATCAGTGTCTGCAGTGATAGTGGTGTCAGCGTCAGCGTCTAGAGTAAGAACACCACCATTTAGATCTACTGCACCAGTATGTGTCCCTGCTGAGTCACCAGTTACATTACCAGTTACGGCACCAACAAATGATGTTGCAGTTAATGCACCTGAACTAGAATTAAAAGTTAGATTAGAACCAGATTTTGGTGGAAGATCACCTGTTGCCGCAGTAGCAAATAGTGGGAAACAAGTTGTATCACTGGATTCATCAGCAACAGTGACATTAGTTGATGTAGTAGCAGTGTCTGCATTACCAGTTACGGCACCAGTTAAGGCACCAACAAATGATGTTGCAGTTAATGCTCCAGATGAAGAATTAAAGGTAAGATTAGTGCCACTCTTAGGGGGTAAATTTCCGGTAGCACCTGTGACAAATACTGGGAAACAAGTTGTATCACTAGATTCATCAGCGACTGTAATCTGACTTGCTGCTCCAGTTAAATCACCACTGATGTCACCAGTTACATTTCCAGTTATATCACCAACAAATCCACCATTGGCAGTTATTATTCCTGCTGAAGCAATATTACCATTAGCAAATATACTTGCAGCAGTTCCTACATAAAGTCCACCAGTAGCGGTAACAATACCTGTAACAGTAATACCACCAGTAAAGTCTGGATAGTTTTGCACTGTAGTGATGTTTGCATTAGCAATCGTTGCTACACCACTTACAACCGAACCTACGTTTCTGATTTGCGTTACTGTGCTAAGTCCAGTCGCATTTAAATTTGTAACATCTAATGAGGGAATGGTGCTAATACCAGCAACTGTTACACCATTATTGAACGATGTCAGTCCGACAAAAACTGGGACTGTTGCAATACCAGTAATTGTTAAATTTCTACCGCTAATTTCATCAACACTGAAATCAGTAAATGTTGTAAATCCACTGACTGAAAGTTGATCGACTGAAACTCCACCTAAAGTGGAAAATCCAGTTATATTTAAAGAGGTGGCATTGATTTTACCTAAATCACTGGCATCAAGGGTTGCAATTGTTGCAACACCTGACACATTAATATCAGTACAAGCAATTCCGCCACGAACATCTAACTTAGTGCGTGGGCCTGTGCTAGCGATACCAACAGATTTGGCATCTTTATCTACTAAGAAAAGATTGGTTGCTACTTCTAAACCATTCTTGACTACAAAATTCTTATCTACTGACATTTAGGTTCACTATCCCCCGTTAGGTTTTTTTATATTTATGTTACCTATTTGCCCAGTAGAACTAATCGACTAATCAGCAAGTGAAATATCAAAATAACCATCGGTAGAAGGATTGCCACCAAGTCGTGTAGATAAAACTTCAACTATACCACTACTATATCCGCTTCCTCCTCCGCCTCCACCACGGTTAGTAGAAGCATTACCACCAGTATATCCAGCAGCACCACCGCCGTTATCTGAACTTCCAACACCACCATTATTTCTATAAGCAAGTCCTGATTTGTATCCTCTAAGAATAATTTCAGAATCTTCAATTTCAGGGCCTGCAGCAGTTCTTGCTTTGACAACACCCACATCATCACAAGGTGGCCATCCTATTCTTCTATAATATCCACCGATTGTACATCCAGAAACTCTACCACCTATTGGAGATCTATTTCCTATCTGTGGAGGGCCTGCTCCATTACCTTGCCACTCACCATCGAGAGGAGCTGTACCATCATCAAACCTAATACCGCCTGCACCAGGACTTGGGCCAGATCCAGCACCACCAGCAAGTCCAATTCCACCACCATCACCACCATTTCCATTTACACCGGCTCCACCACCGCCACCACAAGTTACTAATACTGATGCTTTATAGTAAATGATAGCAACTGCTCCACCTGATCCATTACCATCAGGATAATTAGGGCCTACTTTAAGTATTAATTCATCGTTTTGAGGTAATGTGAATGTAAATGTGCTAACACCACCCTCACCTCCAGTTCTACCATGTCTGCTTGCACCTGCAGGTGCTGCAATAGTAATTTGAAGTTTTACATCTTTCTCAGGTGCATGGACATTGAATGATTTTGCTCCTGGTAGTTTTTCTAATCTAACAGGATTGCCCGATTCTTTTCTATCAAAAAGATTATATTCCACCACAGGAACAATTGATTGTGTTAAAGCATAATCAAGTTCTTCTACACGAATTAAATCTCTTGATTCAACGATTGTAAATGTTGCACCATCAGATGTTATAGGTGAATTACCTGCTGTTGGATGAGAAATAACACAAGTAAGAATAGTGGTTCCAATAGTTGCAGAAGAAAATGTAAGTGTTGGTGTTGTAGCACCACTTACTCTATCACCATCAACTAAAGCAACTCCATCCTGATGCCATCTATAAAGAATATCACTATTATCAGATGATGATGCAGTTACAGAAAATGTTGCAGATTTTCCTTGTCCAGCAGTAGCATCCGCAGGTTGAGTAGTTATAGAAATAGTTGGATTTACTGTGATAGTAATTTCGCTAGTATCCAAGGGTTGATTGGATGCTTTACCAGTTGATCTTGCAATACCAGCAGTGATTGCACCTTCTTCAGATTGATAGGCAGACTCAGTATAAGTTGCACGTAAAAATGCTGTTTTACCAGTTTCTGATGGATTTTGAAGATCTTGAATTGTCAGTATTCTAGTTTGAGATCCACTTATTTTACCAGAAATATCTTCAGCAATCGCACCATCAATATACCACTGATATTCAATACTACCAGTATTAGTAACTCTCTCACCAGGTATTGTTGATGGATTATGTTTAAATTCTTCTACTGCAAGTCCTGTTAATGTAACACTATCTCCAGTATCAACTGTGACAGACTCTGGACTCTCAGTGAACCTTAAGAAAGGCCCATTTAAGTCCAGAGTTGTATTGTGACTGTTATAGAATGCTAATCCTATCATGCGAAGTTTTGTCCTCCAACTACACCAAACAGTGTTGATCCACCATCGAATGTCTTGAATGAATAGATATCCGATTTGCTAGCGGTGGTGGTAACGATGGGTAAGACACCACCTGCAGGGAACTTAACATCAATAGATGATCCTCCACTATCTTTAAAGGTGGCGATACCGACAGAATAACCAGTGCTATCCTGAGTAATAAGAATAGAGAATGCAGTGGCACCTGATGGAGGGTTGAGAAGAGTGAATTGTGTCACTGCCTCATCAACAGTTAAGGTAAAGGATTGTGCCACAGACAAGTCAACATTTACGTTTCCTCCAGAGATGTCAAGAGTCTCAACATATTCAGAGTATGTCTTAAATTTAGCAGATCCTTCAATGTCAACTTTTGCTCTAGGTGATGCAGTTCCAAATCCAGTTTTATTACTAGAAGTAGAAAGTGCAGTGCCAACAACAATATTGGTTGCTGTAATAATACCAGTGCGAATCTCTCCAGATGTACTATCTAGTTTATGATTGGCAGTGGTAATAATTCCGGTAACACTTACATTATTAGCAAGTAAACTACCATCAATATTAGCAACGTTTCTAACATTAAGATCGGTAGATCCAGTTCCAGTTGTACCAACATCAAGTGTAAAGTGTGGGACAGAGGTACCAACACCTACGCGAGCAAGGTTATTGGGGAAAATACCTGTACCAACTCCAGCAGCAACTCCACTAAAGAGACTGTCGTTCTGAAGATTAACAAGTCCTGCACCATCTCCTACAAAATTTGTAGCGGTGATAACACCAGCAGAATTAATATTACCTTTTATGTAAGAATCACCCTCTACTCTAAACTGGAATCCATTTGCGGATGTTCCAACACCAACTCTTCCGCTTGTATCAACAGAAAATTCAGTTGATCCATTTCCAACCTTGAAAACATTATTTCCTGGTGTAGTTGTCGCAATACCAACCTTATCAAAGATTGCAATATTGAGATTCTTAGCAATGCTTACACTACCAAAACGATACCAGTCATTCTCAGTTGAGTAAATCCAACCAACATATCCACCCTTAGTAGGATTGGCATTGTAAACTACATCACCGGGGTTACCTGAAAGTGAAGGAGTTGCAATTCCAACTGTATACTTTCTAGAAACAGTGGTATCACCTTGCAAGAACAGAGAGTTAGACTCAATACCCTTAGCAGAAGTAGAAGTAATCTTTTCGTTGAAAATTACAGGGCCGTCAAACTCAGAAACAATATTTCCTTCAGGGCCACCTTCAACTCTCAATGAACGACTAATCGATGCTTCTAGTGGAGTGAGAACGTCAAATCCAACACTAATACCACTACTTGATACATCTTCACCAGTTACAGTTGGGATAGGAGCATCAAAGACTTCTTCTTGTCCAGTGGCAGAACTTACTTTTTTATTACCAACATAGAAGTCACCAGCATCGTTCATACCGGTGTAGACATTAACACCACCATCATACTTCAGTGACTGAGCAATCAATGATTCTCTTGTGGTAAGAGATCTATCTTGTCTTTCAGGAAGAGATGTTGAATAGTTACCAGGGCCATAACCAACATATTCAAACGTGTGTCCAGATGCACGAATGATAGAGTTTCTTCTAAATTCAATTGGACGACAGTTAATTTTTCTGATAACTGAGTTATTATCATGAGTAACTGCTCTTGTTCCAAGAACTCCTCTGAATACAGTAACTGGGTTACCTGTTACAGTGCTCTTGACTCTTAAAATTTCCTCATCAATTAAGAGATAATCTCCAATTTCAATATCGGTATCTGTAACATTTAAAATGTCAATACTAGTTGTTGATGCAGTAACAATAGAGGACGAAATAGTGGTTGTTATACCAGCATACGTTGTTTGCTGTCTACCACTTAAGTTTTCGTTATCATTGACGACATTGCCGCCTGCAGATGCATATCTGTAAGGATATACCCTTATAGTTCCTGAAGGATCTGGAGCAGTAGTTCCTACACCTACATTAATTTCAAAAGAATTTTTTGCTTCTGTTTTCTTAATAATATATTCGCCTTTATAAAGTGCTTGCTCAATACCATCAAGTTGAATTTTATTATCTACTCTTAGTCCATGATTTTCAGTTGTTGTAACAACACCAACTCCAGATACCATATTATAATTGAAGGAACTCACACTTAAGGATCTACCATTCAATTGAACAGATGCAGAACTTAGATTAGTAATACCAATACCTGAAGCACCATTGATTGTAGAAGCGGATGCAACCTGAACTTCTTTAGCAGAACCTGCAGTTATTCCAGTGATTCTGTAAAGAGTATTGTAAGGATGATTAGACTTGGGTTTTGCATTGTGTAATTGAACTGTATCACCCACGTTACTATAAATTGAAGTAACTGTAACAACACCTACTGAGAATCCAGAAGTAGTTCCAACACCAACAACCTGAAGAGAATCACCAACGGTATATGCACTACCACCGTCCATAATTTTGGCAGCGACAATGTTACCGGAAGAGTTGACTTGCAATCTTGCAGTAGCATTCTGTCCCTGAGTGTGTGCTAAACCAGAAGAAACTAACCTTGCATTATAGAGGAATCCAGCACTTCCATTTCCATATCCAGCACCACTATTGGCAATACCAATATTAACAACTTGATTCAGTCCATGATCAATTGTTGTAAAGAATGTATGTGCTGTGCCAGCAGTATTTGACTGTATTGCAGTGACACCGAAACCAATATTATAATCAAATACTTGAGATTCAATAGTTTCTTTAGTAATACTGTGCTGTAGTTCATCAGTTACTGTTTCACCAACAGGGGTTGCTAGAGCAAATGATGAAGTTGCTTGCGGATCATTCTGTGGGTTATCTCTGTTAGTCTGTGGATAAAGTTGTTGAATAGACTGAGAGAATCTTTCAGTGGAGAATGGAGCTACTGTTGGAGAGGTTGAATTATTAACAATCAGCAGATGATAGATACCATCTTGCTCACCAGCAACATATCTTTGAACCTGTTGTGAACGATATACTTGATATGTTCCTTTTGTTCTTGTTTGAGTGAACGTAGGTAGACTTGTAGTTCTGGCAGATGTATCATTAGTAAATGCACCCGGCCCTACTGAATTTACAAGGGATACAGTAAACTCTCTTGCACTAGAAATTCCAGTGACGTTGAATTTTCCATTAAATCCCGAATTAGCAGTTCCAACTGGATTATTTGCACTAATAATATTTTTTATTTCAACTTCAGAACCAATCTTTAGATCGTGTGGAAGTTCAGTTAAGATATTGGCAACATTGTTGTTCCAACTAGCATGAGCAATAAATCTGAAGTTTCTTTGCTCATTTGAGTTACCAAGAGTTACAGTTGTAGGACTATAGTAAGACGCTACTTCAGCATCACTCTTTCCTATAGTTAATGAAGAATCTTGAATAACATATCCATCAACTGGTGGACGAGCAGAGGTAATACCAGATCCTGAAGGAATTACATAACGTGCTCTGTAAACCGTGTCAATAACATTTCTTGTGTCAGGTTTACGTTTGATAAAGGTTCTAGGAGTTGCAGCTCCAAGAGAAGTTGTTCCTAAAGAAACAAGGGTTGGATAAATGCTATTATCTGATGATGCAGTTCCAACGGTAACATACCATTGAGATTCTGTTGAGTCAAATTGAATTGGGTGTCCAATATCACCTGCTGACTTATCAGATACTCTACTTTGTACCTCTAAGAAACCACCTTTATTGTTAATTGTAAGTGCGTCACCATTGATAGAGTCATTAAGAGTTTTTGCAATCTTAATTTGATCTGTTCCAACGCCAGAAGTAATTGCAAAGTAAATATTATTTGATTCTAATCCGTCAGGAAGATGTCCATTTTCTGCAACAACACGAATACTCTCTCCAGACAATAAATTGTGTGGACTTTGGAAAGTAATTGTGTTTGAAGTAATACTATTAATACCAGAAGTTCTTCCAACTGACTGTGTTTTTTGGAAAGTGTCCTGAGTTGTATCTAACTCAGTATCTGGCATCACAATACGAGCAGAATAATTTGTAGGAGTTCCAGAACTATCTGGAATCAAAACATTCAGAGTATCATTTCTCTTAGCACCAACTCTGTAACCTTCAAGGACACTATCTGGTGCAGCATCCTGGTTTGTTTGATTATAGAGATAAAGTCTGCTGGTAGATCCAACACCAACAACAGTTTTCTGGACATCTATTGCATTAAATTCAATCGCACCTTCTGTTGTTTCAAGATGTTTAGGTGGAATGATGTGAGTAATATATCCAACGTCGTCTCTGGCAAATGCATTGTTCTTATAACCCTTAGAAACCAGTGCTTTTGCACCAAAGTTAGAGTTAGAGTTTGTAACTGATAAGTCACCACCACTTTCGGTTACAAAGTGTTGAGCATATCCAATAGCGAAACAAGATACAATTTGAATAACTGAATCGTTCGATGCCTTAATATGGAAGTTTTCATAATCAGGTTTGAATACAGCTGAACTATCCTGATTAATATTTGAGTTTCCAGCAAATGTAGAATCTTTATATTCTCCACTTGTAGGATTATATTTTACAAACGCATTAGCGTCTTTTTGAAGTCCAATACCTGTGAACTGTGCCACAACCATTGACTTAAATCCAGCTGCCTTACTACCATCGGCGTGCATACCACACATGCCAAAGACAGAACGTAGAGAGATGTTAAAGATGTATGGTGAGGCAGATGTTACCGAGTCAGACTGTAATGTAACTTCAGAACCAGTTATTGTAGGTAATGCATCTTGTGGAGCATTAGATACATTATACTTGAATGAGGTTGTTCCATCAGCATCAGATGTCAAAACATCACTTACAACGAACTGTCCATTATAAGAATCAGTTCCTACATTTGAAATCTTAAATGCAGTATCAACATCCAATCCAAATAGTCCACTATTAAGATTGACAGTGACTTCTGTTGTTGGAATTACGCCATTACCAGATCTAATACTTGAAATTCCAATTGAACCACTTTTAGGGCCAACAATACGGAATTCATCAATTTTAGGTTGAATATCAAGTCCCGAATCAGGATAATTTGGTGTGATCTCTCTACCAGAAGAAGCACCATACGCTAAACCAATCTTCTCATAATACATGTCAAGATCAGTTCTGGCACCATCAAAGTTACCAATGAAAGCATCATTAATTTTAACGTTGTTTACACCATCTGCGTATTCAAAACAAGTTAGTTTATGGTGTGAGAAGTTTGGTACGAATACGTTTGATGAATAGTCTTTATAAACTGTTCCGTTTGGATCTCCATCGAACAAGGAAAACTGCCAAGCATAGCAAGTGCCAGTTACTCTGAATATAGCAGATCTTTCAATATTTGAATTTTCTGGATCAGGAACATACTTAGGACGAATCTTTGTTTTACGAAGATCTAAACCTACCAAAGATGTTCCTCTAGGTAGAATAACTCCACCATGAACACTGTTAAGCTTATATAAAGCGTTATCTTCTGTTGTGAGATCAAAATTAGTTGTAAGAGAGAACGATGGGAAGTCTGAAGAGTCTAATCCATTTCTTTGTTTGAAATTGCCAGAACCATCAGGAATCCATCCTGGACGATTATCGACAACATGTTCTCCTGGATATAATAAGATAGTAGTTTTACTAAATCTATCGTTATCTAATCCACTTTGATAAGAAAATCTAGCTGCTTCAATAAGTGCCCTTTGAATTGTTTTAAAAGGACGTGCTAATGAGTTTCCTTGATTCTCAATAGAATCTGTGGCGTCTAAATCGTTAGGACTGACGTAGAGAATGTTGCCACGCGCATTCTTTAAAAAATTATCTAGACGACTAAGAGGCATCTTACTAACGCACTATTTCTGTTGTTAGTTATTTAGTAAGGTGCCTATTGATTAGATTTAGGATCCCTCAAATAATCTACAAAGGCAATCCGTAAAAATTAAAATTTAGTACAATTCTATGTTTTGTATCAAGTTGACTTACACCTCGATGTTTTATTGAATTGCTAAACAAAATAAGACGATTAGCAATAGACTTAATAATAGTTCCATCTTCAAACTCCGTGTAACCGTCATTTGTGTTCACGTAGTAAATTGCAACCATCATATTTTCATCTGGTTCATCTTTGAAATGATAATCCCAATGAAATTGACTTTTATATCTTTCCTGCATAACAGGTTGAAAGTTTCCTTTAATCCTTGATAATGCAGTGATTCTATAAGTTTTAAAATTAATTGCAGATACTAATGGTTCAACTAAATCATAGGCACTACTATATCCACCATTCTGAAAACTAAAGAACCTATGAATAAACTGATAATTATACAGTTCATCTTCGCTTCCAGATTTTGATGGATTAAACCACCATGGGATGTCCTCTATCATCCTATCATGAATATAATTTGCATGATCTTGATTAACAAAATCGTCAATAACAATCATAATGTATGAGAACAATAGGAGTAGGGGGACTTGAACCCCCACGACTTATATAGTCAACAGATTTTAAGTCTGGTGCGTCTACCAATTCCGCCACACTCCCTCAATTATTCGACTTCCAAGTAGGAGGATGAAAAGCACAGTATTCGTTAAACGTTATCTTCATCTCTTTGAGAGTTAGTCCGCAATTTTTCGCTGCTTTTGGTAAATTCCATTTCGCTGCGAATAACATTTCCATAGATTGTCGGGTTTCTGG
>Ga0163111_10003377_pt1 | contig 10304 bp, 2 predicted proteins | sample CRUFie1St18metaG_FD_109645 | JGI IMG/M metagenome (GOLD analysis project Ga0163111, IMG submission 109645) | Marine microbial communities from the Costa Rica Dome - CRUD Field 142mm St18 metaG | ecosystem: Environmental > Aquatic > Marine > Oceanic > Photic zone | place: Costa Rica: the Eastern... | reverse complement strand
CAAAAAGTATTTGTAGCTAAGATTGACGATAATTTAATTGGTATTGCTACAGTTAGAGTAGGTTTAGGCACAACTGGAACATTTGTTGGAATTGCTAGTACTCATAGGTCTGCAACCACACTTTTCTTTAGAAGTGTTGGATCTGGAACTACTCATAGTTTTAAAACAAATCATACTGTGCTCACTGGTGAAGTAAGAAGAAACTTAGTAACAATATCAGCAGCATCAACTCATGGATTGAGTTCCCCGCATAATATTTCTATTAGTGTAAGTCCAAATAATACAATTACTAAAACATTAAAGTATAATGATTTTAATAGAAGAGTAATTGTTGATCCTGTTGGATTTACAACAGTGGGAGTAAACACAACTAACAATACAATCAGTGTTGCATCTCATGGTTTTATTACAGGTGACAAGATTATTCATACATCATCAGCACCTACTCAAGGACTTGTTGATCAAAAAATTTATTATATTATAAAGGTTGATAATAATGCAATTAAACTTGCTAATACTAAGCATGATGCCACAATAGAAAAACCTAATACAGTTGGTCTTTCTAGTGCATCATTTGGAACAATAAATCCAATTAATCCATCTTTAAAAGTATATAAAAACTCAACGGTAGAATTTGATCTATCAGATTCTTCTCTTGGATATACTGTTCAAGGTAAACAATATCCTGCCTTTGAATTTAATCTTTACACTGATAAGAACTTTACTAAAATATTCAACAAATCTAACACAAATAATATTTTTGAGTTGACAAAAACTGGAAATGTTGGAAGTGCTGGTGCTAAAGCAACTCTCACAGTTAATGAAAATCTCCCTAATATTTTGTATTATAAACTTGATGTTATTAAAGAGTCGAGTACACCTAACTCAAAAACAAGTATTATAGTTGATGAAGAGGCAAATTCTAACAATGAAATTAATTGTAGATTTAGTGAGTATAATGGAACGTACTCCATTAATGTAGGAACCACAACTACATTTACTTACACTTTAGAAGATACTCCAGAAAGCACAAGTTATACTTCACCAACATCTACTATTGAGTATGAAACTGACTGTACACATACTTATGGTCCTATTGCAAAAGTAGCTGTTGAGACTCCCGGCAAAAATTATTATTCATTACCTGGAATTACTACTGTTATAACTGCTGCGGGTAAAAATGCTATTTTATTTACAAGTAGCAATGATATTGGTAAGGTTAAAAATATTGATATTAATAATATCGATAATTATAAATTACCTTCGGATAAAACTTTATCACCAACTGCTAGATATCCACAAATTCTCAAAATAGATCGTTTATCTCAAATTGATTCTGTAGCAATTAGTTCTTTTGGTAGAGGATATCAAATAGCACCTAAACTTATTGTTATTGATGGTAAAACAAATAATGTTGTAAATGATATTGATTTAAGGTTTGCAAATAATAAAATTGATATCCTTAAGAATACAAATGGGATAAGTAATGCAACTCCTACTATTATTCCAACTCAAACAGACTCTGGAGTCGGAATCAATACTATTGTTTATGATAGTTCAAGTGGCAACGTTGACGTAACACTATCTGTAGGTTTTAGCACCGTTAATTCCTTCCCATTTAAAGTTGGTGATAAAGTATTAGTTGAAAATGTCAGCGTTGGTCTTGGTTCAACAGGTAAAGGGTTTGATTCTGCAAACTATAATTATAAACTGTTTACTTTAACTGCTGTTACCGAAAACCTTGGTGGCATTGGATCTGTTAGATACAATATTTCAGATTCACTAACTGGTTCTGAATTCCCAGGAACATTCGATAAGGTCAATTCGTCTGGAAGAATAACTGCTGAGAAAAATTTCGCAATTTTCGATGTTAAATTAAAAACAAACAATTATATTTTAGGAGAAACAGTTTCCTCTGGATCTAAAGTTGGTGTAGTGGATGATTGGGATCCTAAAATTGATACTTTAACTATTTCATCCGATGATGTATTTGACACCTCTGATATAATAAAAGGTAATACATCAAATATTTCGGGAATAGCAACATCTGTTGAATCATTCGATATTAATACCGAAGTAAATTCAAGTGTCAAAACAATTAAAGGAAGACAGACTGACTCTGGTGTTCTTAACTTTGATTTGCAAAGAATTCAAGATAGTTTTTACTATCAAAACTTTTCATATTCTTTGAAATCAAAAGTTGATTTTGATACTTGGAATGATCCTGTTTCTACAACAAATCATACTTTAGGATTTAGAAAGTTTGCAGATTATCAATTAGAATCAAATAACAGTAATAACATGACAGTTGGAGTTTCAACTGATCTTACTAATCTTACTCTTATTAAAGATGTTGATAGTTTTGTAAGTTTGAATTGTGTATTTGATTTTGATCTTGTTAAAGAGAACAATTTCAATTTAAACAACAAATTAGTATCTGATGAGATAATTTTTTCAAATCGTATTCTATCTGATTTCTTTGAATCAGTTGGTAATAGAGTTCTATCAATTGATGATGTATCAAGTCAATTTAATAGCAATCCAAGACCAACTACTTTTAGTGTAATCAATTCATTTAACACTAATGAGATTCGTTCTCAAAAATATATTACACTTGTCGGAGATAAAAGATTTACAGCACAAAGGCAACTTCTTCTTATTGATCTAATTCATGATGGATCTAGAGGCTATATTAATCAATATGGTAGAGTTGAATCTCAATACGATCAAGGATCATTTGATTTTGCAATTGCATCTGGGCAAGGTCAATTAAGATTCTTCCCAACTAAGTTCAAAGTGAATGATTATAATGTCGTTGCACTTTCTTATAATCTGGATGATGTATTTGCTGGAGTAGGAACGACATCTTTGGGTGGTGTTGCTTTAATTGAGTCAACAAGTTCTCCTATCACTGCTGGTGTTACGACCAACATTGTTTCTATTGCTAGCACATATACTAGTGCAAAAGTATTAGTTCAAATAAATCCAGATACTTCAAGCAATGAGGAATTTGAAACAATTGAACTTAATATTGTTCATGATGGATCAAACGTCGAATTATTAGATTATGGAAGACTTTCAACTGGATTAGCAGCATACTCCGAAGTTGGATTAGGAACTTATCATGCTTATATTGATGGTTCAGATCTTAAAGTAGATTTTGTTCCAGCATCAACGGGTATTGGAACGACTGGGGTTATTAACACAATTCAAGTTGGTTTAGCAAGTGATACTTTTACTGGTATTGGAACTGCTGACTTAACAAATTCACGTATAAAGGCGGAAACAACATCTATTTCATCTTCTGCTACTCCTGGTATAAACACTATTTCACAATTTGATGGTGCTTTTGATGGAGGTTACTTCTTAGTTCAAGTTGTTGATACTACAAATGATAACTATCAATTATCTGAAATTGTATTACTTGACGACTATACCACCGATACAACCGTTGATTCAGACACATACATGACTGAATATGGTGTCATTGAAACTTCGACGGCATCTGGTTTTGGAACATTTGGTTCCAGAGTATCTTCTGCAGGCACTGTTTCTCTTGTATACACTCCACCTGCAAGTGTCAATACTGTTGTTAATGTATATTCAAACAATCTTAATTTAATTGAAGATGAGGATAAATCTGAAGAAATTGATTTCACTAATGGTTCTATTAATAATTCATTAGGTGCTTATCAAGGAACTGAGAGTGATATTAAGAGAGAATTTGAACTTAAGCACGAAAATTTACAAGTCTTTGAAAGATACTTTGAAGGTAACGATAGTTCGATTGTAAGTATTACAAACAATACAATTAAAATCCCTAATCACTTCTTTGTCAGTGGTGAAAAAATTAGGTACGTTCATGTTGGATTAACCACATCCGCTGTTGGTATTGCAACCACTAGTTTTGTAGGAGCATCATCTACGACATTCTTACCAGGTGAAAATCTCTATGCAGTTAAAGTGGATGACAACAATATTAAGATTGCATCAAGTGCCGAAAATGCATTGAAGTCAATTCCACAGGTTGTTGAACTTGAAAGTGTTGGTATTGGAACCTCACATAGATTTATTGCTACAAATCAAAACGCAAAAGTAATTGTTGCAATTGATAATCTTATTCAATCACCTGTTGTTTCTACAGCAGTAACCACAACATTAGCAGATTCAGTCACCATTGCAGATAATATATTAAAATTTAGTGGCATTACATCGTTCTTCGGATCCGATATAATTCAAATCGGAAATGAAATTATGAAAATTGAGGGTGTTGGCATCGGCAGCACTAATTTAATAAGAGTTAGAAGACCTTGGTTAGGAACTAAATTATCAGGATTTAGCACTGGTGCTTTGGTAACCAAAATTGTTGGTAATTACAATATTGTAGATAATCATCTTAATTTTGTTGAGGCACCTTTTGGTAATACTCCAATTGGATCATCAACAAATGCACCTGATGAACGTGATTGGACTGGTATTACAACTAGTTCTAGTTTCCAAGGAAGATCCTTCATTAGATCTGGTATTACAAATTCCTCTGACGAAACATATCATAAAAATTATATCTTTGACGATATTTCTCAAGGATTTAATGGAACTCAAAATGAATTTAGACTATATCAAAATAATACTGATGTAACCGGTATTTCAACAGAAAATGCAATTGTTCTTGTTAATGATGTATTCCAAACACCTGGTTCTAATAATCAATACACTTTAAATGAGTCAGCAGGAATTACCTCAATAACATTTAATGGAACTGAAACAAACCCATTAGGATCAGATGTTGGTATTTCTAGTTTCCCTAAAGGTGGTATTATTGTTTCTGTTGGTTCTACTGAAGGATTAGGATATCAACCTCTTGTTGCTGCAGGAGGAACTGCTGTTGTATCTGGACTTGGTACAATTCAATCAATTTCTATTGGTAATAGTGGATCTGGTTACAGGTCTGGTATTCAAACTGTAAATGTTGGTGTAGGTCTTTCTGCGACTGGAACACCAAGTATTGAGTTTATTGGAACTGCAGTTGTCAATAATGGCAACATTGTAAGTGTGGATATCACAAATCCAGGAACTGGATATACAACAACAAATGTCCCTTACGTTGTATTTGATCAACCACTTTCTTATTCTAACCTTACACTTGAATATTCATCTTCCTCAGTTTCTGGTGTAGGCACTGAGGCAAAGATTGATATTGTTGTTGGTCAGGGTTCAAGTGTAATTGATTTTGAAATCACAAATACTGGTTATGGATTTGGTAATGGTGAAATCTTGACTGTTGCAATAGGTGGAACCACCGGTATTCCAACCACATCTTCTTACAATGGAAATGAATTCCAAATCACTATTGATGAAGTTGCAACAGATGAATTCACAGGATGGTCTTTAGGAACACTTCAGGTGATGGATGATGTAAGTGAATTCATAAATGGAGTAAGAAGAAACTTTAATCTTCTTCAAAATGGATCTGCAGTGTCAATTGTTGCTGCCAAGGGATCTAAAATTAATGTTCAAGATGTTCTCTTGATATTTGTAAATAATATTTTACAAGTTCCAGGAGAGGGTTACACTTTTGATGGTGGAAATTTTGTAACCTTCACTGAAGCACCTAAGATAGGTGATAAAGTTCAAATACTCTTCTATAAAGGAAGTGGTGATACTGATGTTGAATTTAAAGAAGTCATTGAAACTGTCAAAAAAGGTGACACTCTTCAGATTAAACATGATTCTGCAACTCAGGATTCTTTCCTGACGGAGGATGAAAGATCTGTAACTTTAATTAATTCTACAAGTAATGTTCAAACTAATCCTTATTATGGACCAGGTAATACTTCAAATGTTGATCTTGAGAGACCCGTTACATGGTGCAGACAAACTGAAGATAAAATTATTGATGAAATTCCTGTTGGAAAAGATAGAGAACTCTATGAACCAGTAATTAATCCAAGTGCATATATTATTAAGTCTGTGGGAGTTGGTTCCACTGCAATTTATGTTGATAATTTAAGACCTATCTTTAACTCTCAAAATGAGAGTTTAAATTTAAATTTCCAAAATAAAATCAAATTTGTATCAGAAAATACTAATAAGGTTGCTGCTGCGGCGACTGCCATAGTATCTGGACTTGGAACAATATCTTCCATTTCAATTACGGAAAGTGGATCTGGATATGATTCCGCACCAGTGGTCACTATTGGTAATATATCTCAATCAATTGGTTTAGGCATAACTGCGACTGCGACTGCGACTATAACATCTGGTGAAGTTACTTCTATTACTTTAACAAATGCTGGGACCGGATATACCACTAGTAATCCTCCGAGTGTATTAATTGAACCTCACACATATTCTCAAGAGTTATGTGATGTTTCTTCTTATGCTGGTGATTCTGGAGTTATCGTAGGATTTGGAACCACAACTATTAGTGGAGTTGATGAGGTAATTGTAGATTTACATGTTCCATATGAGTCTTTCCTTAGAAATGCTGACTTAGTTGGAACTGCAGTTACTTTAAGTTCCATATCTGTCAACGATTACTTTACCATTTTTAATTCAAATGCTAGTGTAGCAGGAAATTCTTCAGTAAACACATTTGATACTACAGCAACAAATGTAATAGGATTAGCAACTCACTTTATTGATACGATACATCAAGCAAAACGAGTTGAAGTTGTTTCTAGAAACGTTGGTGGAATTTCAACAAGTGTCTTAAGAGTCAATTCTGTTGTATCTGGTATTGGAACTATCAACTTTAGTGTTGATACAATTACTATGGATGATATTACAGTAACGATGGATAAATCTGGAAGTTCTCTTTCTTATTCTGGTGGTATAACAACCTCAAATTACTTTGGAGAGTTTTCTTGGGGTAGGATTAATCTTAACGGGAGAACTAAGAATAATTCTTATTCTGCAAACACTTTGAAAGGAATTGCTGGAATTTCCACTTCTGATAGTTTGATAAGAGATAATTCTCTTAAATTTAAGAACTACTTGATATAAATATTTTTAAACCCAAATAACATGGCAAGACAGGGAATAGGAACGGGTTCATCTGCAAATGATGGTTCAGGTGATAATTTAAGAGCCGCTGGTGGTAAAATTAATGATAATTTTACCGAACTGTATGAATATTTTGGAGATGGAAGCACCCTATCGAATGGTAGATGGGATGTAGTGAGTTCTGGTATTAATACTCTTTCTAGTGTTGGTATCGGAACCACTAATCCTAGATTTACTCTTGAAGTAGGTGCTGTAGGTGCCTCAGGGACATCTTTATATGTTAATGGTGATGCCAGAGTTACTGGCATATTAACAGTTGGATCTAGTTCTGTTACTTTAAATGGATCTACAAATGAAATTATTGTTGGTACTGGTATTACCATAAATGGAAATACTGGAATAATTTCTGCTACTGAAGTAACTATTGCCGGAGAAAGATTAACAGGGGCTGGTGTTACTTCACTGGTTGCTGGTTCAAATATTACTTTATCTGGAAGCACTGGACAAGTAACAATTAGTTCTTCTGGTAGTGGTGGCACTGGTGCTGGTGGAACATGGGCTAACTATGATACTAATACTGGAGTTAGCACCACAAAGAAAGTTAAGATTGAAAATGACTTAGAAGTAACAGGTGTAACTACAATGAGTAGTGCCATTGTCGGTGCTGCTGTTACAATCAATGCTAGTGGTGTTAATGCTATTGGTATTGTTACTGTTGGTGCAGCACTTTCTCTTACTGGTGGTGTTTCCCTTGAAATGGGAACTTCAGCAGATGAGGCTGGGTCTTTTAAAATGTATAATGACTCAAATAGTTTTTTTGTGATTGGTCCAGAGGTAGCAACTAAAAGTGTTAACATTCGTAATAATGGAAGCAATGCGGGTGACATTCGCATCAATAGTAATACAGCTGTTGAGATTGGTGGTGGTGGAGGTGGATCTGGTGATTATTCAATAAGAGCATCAGAAACTGGTGCGGGTGAACTTTATCAGCAGGTGGGAGGTGTATCTGGACCTTCCGAACTAAGACTTACAACCGATGCAGGTGGTGTAATCATCACTGGTGTTTGTACAGCAACATCTTTTAGTGGAGGTGGTATTACCACCAGTAGAACGAATGTTTCTGCAGCAACAGGATCTATTGGAGCGGGTGCCACGTCCAACTTGAGCATCACAGCATATAAGTCTTATGGGTTATTAAAGGTTGGAATTAGTAGTGCTGCATGGGTAAGACTTTATGTTGATTCTACGTCAAGAACTTCAGATGCTAGTAGATCTTATTTGGCAGATCCTGCAGCAGGGTCTGGATTGATTGCAGAGGTTCGTACAGAAACTGCTGGTATAAGCACTTTCTTGATGACTCCAGGAGTCATCGGATGGAATAATGATGTTTCTGTGGGAAGTACAGTCTATGCTGCAGTAACGAATAATGAATCATCTGCTGCAGATATTACTGTTACATTATCTGTAGTAAAAATGGAAGACTAATGACACAGTACGTAGTAACAGTAAAAAAAGGAACTGACATCGACTCATTTTATAATGAGATGGAAACTACTGGTGGAAGTTCTACCATACCAAATAGAGAAGTAACTTGTTATGATAGAAGACCAATCAGCAGAAACACAGGATATGATTTAGAGGATAGTGAAGTTGAGTCTTTATTAGAAGATGAAAGAATCATAGCAATTGATAAACAATCTTTGATAGATTCCATACAAGTAAGACCCTCATGGGTACAAACTTCATCCGATTGGGATAAAAGTTCCTCTGTAGCAAATACCAATAAAAACTGGGGTTTGTACAGATCTGTCAGAGGTTCTCAAGTATCAAATTGGGGTTCTGATAATACTTCAGATGCTAGTGCTACTATTACAACAACATCTTCAGGGAAAAATGTAGATGTTGTAATTGTTGATGGACATTTAAATACAGGGCACCCCGAATTCGCAGTAAATATTGATGGATCTGGTGGAACAAGAGTTCAACAGTTCAACTGGTTTTCTCTAACAAATCAAGTCACTGGAGGGTCCAATGGAACTTATTCATATAGATCAGGATCTTCATTGAATAATGCCAATGATAATCATGGAATGCACGTTGCAGCAACTGTTGCAGGAAACACACAAGGTTGGGCAAGAGATTCAAACATTTATTACATAAGTCCTTATTCTGGTGGTGCAAATGAATTTAACACTACTTATCTTTTTGAGTATATTTTAGCGTGGCATAATCAAAAAACAGTAAACTCAGATACTGGAAGGGTAAATCCAACAATTGTAAACAATAGTTGGGGCAGTTATTATACAATAGCAAAATCTGCTTTTCGATCTATAACTTATAGAGGCACCTCAAATAGTAATACTCCATTTTCTGATTCGACTTTAAATGGATATGGTATAGTGGATTACGATGCAACAAATGTTTATGTAAGTGCTTATATCTCATCTCTTATTGCGGACTTAGAGGATTGTGTAGATGCTGGAATTATTTTTGTTGGTGCAGCAGGAAATGACTCAATGAAAATTGATGTTCAAGGTGGTGATGATTATGACAATGTTATCATTAATAATGCCTATAACCCAGAATCTTTTTATTATCACAGAGGAAGTTGGAACGTTGCTGGTGCCAAATCTGGTGTTGGTGGACAGAGACTTTCAATATGTGTAGGTGCAGTCAGTGCATTAGAAAATGAATCTAAAGCAACCTTTAGTAGTTGTGGTCCAAGGGTAGATATATTTTCTCCCGGATCTAACATAATTTCTGCTGTTAATGATGGTACAATATCTGGAGGTTCAGTAACAACTGTCGATGACAGTAGAGACTCTTCATATAAATTAGCAAAATATAATGGCACAAGCATGGCATCTCCTCAAGTTTGTGGTGTTCTAGCATGTTTACTTGAGCAATATCCAAGAATGAATCAAAGTGACATTGAAGAGTATTTAATACAACATCGAAAAACGAGTCAAATGACGACTACTAGTGGTGGTTTTACAGATAATACAGATATTCAAGGTGCTGGAAATAATTACCTTTTTTACAATAAAGAAAGAACTGAAACTGGAGTAACTATTCCTAGATATTCATACAGTTCCAGAAAAGCAACAACTGATGGAGTAAAATATCCTAGAACAAATAGGATGGTGACAAACCGTCAATAGATCACTAATAAATAAATAAAAAATCTCTGTCAAATGGCTGCCATTATAACGGACCAGATTAGGATATTAAATGCAAAAAACTTTGTTGCTGGAGTAGAGAACTCCAGCAATTCTTACTATTCATTTATTGGTCTTCCT
>Ga0163111_10003376_pt1 | contig 10305 bp, 9 predicted proteins | sample CRUFie1St18metaG_FD_109645 | JGI IMG/M metagenome (GOLD analysis project Ga0163111, IMG submission 109645) | Marine microbial communities from the Costa Rica Dome - CRUD Field 142mm St18 metaG | ecosystem: Environmental > Aquatic > Marine > Oceanic > Photic zone | place: Costa Rica: the Eastern... | reverse complement strand
TTAACGTGGAACGCTATCGACTTCGAGCGCAGCATCATCACGGTGCGCAAGCGCGCCGATCGCTACTGTGAGATGGGCAATACCAAAAGCAAAGCTGGCCGACGTGAAATCCCGATGGGGCCTGGGCTTGCAAAAGTGCTCAAGGCTTGGAAGCCCGTTTGTCCGAAAGGTCATCTCGATCTTGTGTTCCCGAACGGCGTGGGCAACGTCGAGACGCACTCCAACATATACAATCGCATTTTCAAGCCGCTGATGCTCACGTGTGGGATCGTTGATGGCGAGGGCATCCCGAGGTTCTCGCTGCACGCTATGCGTCATGCCGCTGCGTCGCTCTTCATCGAGCAAGGATGGCCGCCGAAGCGCATTCAGGTCATGCTAGGTCACTCTTCCATCACTATGACCTATGACGTCTATGGCCACCTTTTTCATGACCCCGCGAAGGACGTGGACCTTATGGGTGAAATGGAAAAGGGGTTGTTGGCGGCGTGATCGCTCCGGGTGATCGGAGCGGCATCCGTTCCCTCGAGCGATGTAACCAGAGATCTGCTGGCCACCTAATTGATAGTTTTATCCGCAAAACACCTCAGCCAAGCCGGGGATGAACCAGGCTTCGAATCGAGCATCTTCAACATACGCTCGCTCGAACTAGGTTTGCCGAGGCAGAACCCTTGACCGTAATCGCAGCCCATCGCCTGAGCGAGATTTAGCTGCTCATAAATCTCGATATGCTCAGCTACACAGCGCGCGCCTGCGGCATGGCATAGATCGACCAGACCAAGCAGGATCTGACGCGAACGTTCGCTTTCCAGAACGTTGTCGATCAGTGTCCCATCGAGCTTGATGGTGTCGAAGGGAAGCTGTCGTAGATATGCGACCGAGGCGTAGCCGGAGCCGAAATCGTCGAGGGCGATGGTGAACCCTAACTCGGATAGCTTCGCCAATTCCTGCTCGGCGTGGCCCAGGTCAGAAAGAATGGCCGTTTCGGTCACCTCAAACTGAACGCGATGGGGAGGAATAGTCGAGCCCAAAATTAGCTTGTGCAGTCGCTCGGTCGCGAGCGGACGGCTCAACTGCATGGCGCTAAGATTGAACGAGAGCGACAGAGTCTCCGGCCAGTCTTCAGCCAATGCCAGCGCCTTCGCGAGCAGGCGCTCGTTCAGCTGGTCAATAACACCCAATTTCTCGGAGATACGGATAAACTCATCTGGCGATACGACGCCCAAGTCTGTGCTGTTCCAGCGCGCGAGCGCCTCCGCGAAAACAGGCACTCCCTTCTCCAGATCAAAGATCGGCTGAAAGTGAACCTCCATCTCGTGGAGCGCCTCGCCAGACAAGATGGACTTCTCGATCTTGGCCCTTCTTTGGTCTGCCTGAAATTGAGGTTGGTCATAAAGATACCAATGCCCGCGCGAGGACGCCTTAGCCTTGTAAAGGGCCGCATCCGCCTGACGAAAAAACTCTTCATTGGACCATGTGAAGGGTCCGGCCTCCGTCACCCCGCAAGATGCTCCAACAAGCAGTTCCTTGCCATCCCATTCGATCGGTTGACTTGCTAGTTCGCAAATCTGGCTGGCAGCTCTTTCCAGCTCGAGCCGTGGTAAGCCATCCTTCCAGAAAATTGAAAACTCGTCCCCACCAAGCCTTGCGACGAGAGCCTCGTCACCAAATCTCTCGGTGAGGCGCCGCGCATATTCTCGCAGGATCTCGTCTCCTGCGGCATGACCAAATGCGTCATTCGCAGACTTGAAGCCATCTAGATCGCAAATGGCTAGCAAACTGCCCCCTCCGGTCGCGGGGCCGCGCACCATGTTTTCTTCAATCTCGCGCGCAAGTTTGCCGCGATTGGCAAGCCCGCTCAGGACATCCTCCTCCGCCCGCTTGATGGCCTCAAGCTCGGCTTTGACAGCCCGGTTGCGTTCACGAGTGATAGCAAGCTGCCCGCGCACGAGACCCAAGAGTGCGTTGTTGTGAACATGGAGCTGCCAAATAAACAACAACAGCACGAAGATGAGGCTGACAGCGATGCCTCGGTCAGACGCCCGCCCCATCCAGGACAATCTGACAGCAACAGGTAAGCCCAGGATCAGAAGTGGAATCAAAGCAGCCCGTGGAAAGCTACTCAGCCCATAGGCAGCTCCCAGCGCGGCAAGCACGCTATAAAGCAATATGGTCATCGTCTCTTCGGGGTAGACGGTGATAAGAGACTGGGCCCAAATTGAGAAACCGGCACACAGGATGGCGGTAAAGACCACCATTTTCACCAGTTCGCGACGGATTTTCGAAAGCTCTTCGGACGGCTTCTGAAACCCGATCCAGTAAACCATTCTGGCGACCAAAAGAACGGATAGAATCGTTACTGGTGAAGACCAATGCAGTTGAGTGCCCCGCGTGGCTATGTGAAGCCCAACGAGGTTGATGAGCGCCACGCCATACAGAAGCGGTATTTGCTTTCGAAGGCTCTCGAATATGCCGATGATTTGCTCGCGCTGCTCACGCGAGCTATTCGCTGGGAAAAGAAGCTGAGTGACCCAATGCATCAATCGAGGCATAAGGTAGCCTAGTCATTCCTTGGTTAAGACACAACTAAAGGATTTTCATAGATACGCATTCAACTGAGCTTCTTGTCCCTTGTGGTCAAAAGCTGAGATTTCTGGTTCCGCGATAGCATGTATCGAAAGATCAGCTTCTCCGGAATTGCAATGGCGTTATTTGCCAGGATGATCTCACTCATCGCTGCTAGCTTTCTTCCGACCGCGCTTTTGCCCAGGCTTGCGGCCCAAGCCGATCTTCTTCGCGAGCTCCCGGCGGGTCGCGGCATAGTCGGGCGCGACCATCGGGTAGTCCGTGGAAAGATTCCACCGTGCGCGATACTCGTCGGGCGTCAGGTCGTGTTCGGTCGACAGGTGCCGCTTGAGCATTTTCATCTTCTTGCCGCAGTCGAGGCAGACGAGATGGTCTTTTTTAACCGAAGAACGGATCGATACTGCCGGGTCGGGGACTTCTTCCGCGCCACCGCTGCCGGTGCCGAGGTCGGAGAGCGCCGAATAGACGTTCGAGATCAGAGTCGGGACATCGCTTACGTCGACGTTGTTGTTGCTCACATGTGCAGCAACAATGTCCGAAGTAAGGGTGATGAGGGTCTCGGTCATGTCGGTATCGTAGTCGTGCATCGATTAGCCTTTTTCATAGCGGCCCGGTCAAGTATACTGACGCGCGTGCGACAGAATGGCAAACAAGTTCTACACTATATTAAGGTCGGTGCTGTCTCCATTCCAAATCCACCCCAAGGATTCAATGCGAAAAGCCTATGGTAAAGTCGCTTACCAAACCGCAAAGCCGGCTGCGCCGCAGATGTCCGATTCTTACAATCATCACGGCGGATTCGTATTAGATTTGCGCCTGCGACCCGAAGGGCTTGGAACGCATCTAAGCCTTCACCTCAGGCCCCGCCATCTGGCGGGGCCCTTTTCGGTTCACAGTCGGTAGGGCAACGATGCAAACATTCAGGTTGAAGCTGAAGGGCGATGACGTTTGCGCCGGGAAGGAAATCGAGTTTGAGGGTGGTAGCCCCTTGGCAGCACTTGAGATTATAGCCACCGAGAGACACGCCGAAGTCGCCGAACTCTGGAGCGAGGGCCAACAGATCTTCGAGCTTGTCAAAGCGAGGTCTAGCTCTTGGCAAATCGCACGTTAGCGAGGCTCCTGCTGGTCGCTTAGTCCTCACCAATCGACCAGAGTAGGACTGGGTCACTACCATGTGGCCCCGGCTCGACTCTGCGAACAAGCTCGATACGGTAGGCGCCTTGGCCATTGGCGATCCTGGGCCGGAAAGCTACTGACCTGTAATGGACCTCGACGACCTACTCCAGCGCTACTTCGCGACCACCGACATTGCGGAGCTAAGCCCCGCTGCCCTCGCAGCTGGTATCGAGAAGTGTCAGGTCGATCTCGGTCTCGAGCAGGATCCGGCCAAGAGGTTTGCACTGTGGGCGCTGCTGCACATGTTGGGCAGTGCGCCCGAATTGGGCGCCACTTTTGAAAGCAAAGACGATCGCAATGCCGCTCGGACCTTCATGGAGATGCTAGAAGCGTCGGAGGCCGAAGGGCGTCGACAACCTCGGATATAGCTATCGGACATTCTTCGATAATGACTGATAGCGATTGGAGCGACCTTTTTCGCAGTCGTGCGACAAGGTTGACTGCAGGCGCCGGTCTGTTCACCGCGTGGTCGGAAATCCGAACTATCGATGCGCTGCCTCCCAAGCACCCATCGAACCCAGATACACATCGAGATGGTTGAACCCATGCGCATCGAGCCAGCCGGCGGCGACAGTCGCGCGCATGCCGCTTGCGCACATTAGCGTATAGCGCTGGCCGGGATCGAGGTCTTTCCACTTCTCGTTTAATTCGCCGACATAAATGTGACGAGATCCTTTAATCGTCTGCGCCTGACGCTCGTCAGCATCTCGCACGTCGAGCAAGGTCCAGTCGTCAGACTTTTCCTGCAAGCGGCGTTCGACTTCTTCAGTGCCGATCATCGGGATCGAGCACATGCTTTTCCCCGCGGCTGCGGCTGGAACTACACCAACATAACCCCCGACGATGTTGTCGAGCGCAATCCTCACCAGATGCTGCATCGCCGTCGATAGCTGGTCCTGCGACGAAGCTACCAGCGCGAGTTTCTCGCCTTCGGCAACGAACCATCCTGCAAAGGCCGGGATCATGCCCACAGGCAGGTTGATGCTTCTCGGCAGATGCCCCGCCGCATAGGCAAGCGGCTCGCGGACATCGATAACCCGGTCGGCATCGCAGGACGACAGTTCGCCAAGGCTCAGCGGTTGGGGCTTGAGCACGCGCGGTGCGGCATCGCCCCCCACCAGGTTGAGGTGTTCCATCAGACGGAAATAGGGCGGTTGGTAATGGTTCTCGTTGACCTTGCGATCGATGAACGTGTCGCGATCCTCGATCTGGAGCATGGGGCTGTTGCGGCGCTCGTGACCGACCGTCGAAAACTCCCTGTCCGCCATACCCGATCCGCACACCGAACCGGCACCATGTGCGGGATAAATGATCGCCTGGTCACCCAGATCGCAGATCTTGTGCAGGGAATCGAAGAGTAGGCCGGCAACTTCGCGTTTGCGGTCGGGATAAAAATCGGTCCGGCCAACATCGCCGACAAACAGCGCATCGCCGGTAAACACGCCTACCGCTTTTTCGGGATATTCGCTGTCAAAGATTCCAAAAGCTAGGTGATCGAAGGTATGGCCGGGGGTCTCGAGAACGCGGATTTCAAGCTGCCCGATCGCATAACAATCGCCCTCTCGCGTGGTGGTTGCATATTCGACTTCACCGTCTGCATTAGGGCCGTGAAAGACTTGCGCTCCGGTCATTTCGGCGAGGATCGGGCCTCCCGAAACCAGGTCCTCGTTGCGGTGGGTTTCGAAGATATGCGTGATGCGCAGCCCTTCGCTTCGCGCCTTCTCGACATAGATCTCGCAATCCCTGCGAGGGTCGATGACGGCAGCCTTGCCACCTGCTCCGATGAGGTAGGAAAGGTGGGAAAGACCGGGGGTCTTGATTTTCTCGAGTATCATCGGATCCTCCTTGTGATGGACCAACGAGACGCGATGGGAGCCAGTTCCTTTTGACTGCCGGGAAGGGAACTCCGTGATTGTCATTTCACGCTATGCGTCATGCTGCTGCTTCGCTTTTCATTGAGCAGGGTTGGCCGCCGAAGAAGATCCAGACCATGCTCGGGCACTCGTCGATCACCATGACCTATGACGTCTACGGCCACCTGTTTCATGACCCCGCGAAAGACGTGGACCTCATGGGAGAGATGGAGCGGGGATTGTTAGCGGCGTAGTTGACCAGATCTGCAAAAGGCGGCCTCGCAGCTGTCCAGCTGAATAAGGCCTGCTAAAGTAGCGGGGATCGTTTTCGACAGCTGGGCCTTGCCGTGCAAAGTAACCGCGAGGCTCTCACCTCGCGCTCCCTGTTTTATCGAATTACTCGGCCGGTGCAGTCGCTTCTTTAGTCGGCGCCGCCGTTTCGGTGGCGGCTGCTTCGGCGTCAACGGCATCCGTCGCGACGTCGCCTTCAGCAGGTGTTATCTCGGTCGCGACCTGTGCTTCTTCGACAGGCGCAGGTGCCACAATTTCCGTTTCGACAGCAGCAGGCTCTTACTGCTGGCGGTCGCATGCGGCAAGGGTGAGCAGACCAGCGCATGCGCTGATGGCCAGAACAACGTTCTTCATGTTCGTGTATTCCCTCATGCCCGACGTCACGATGGCGCGGGACGGTCGCAATCATAATCTGATTCTCATCGCCGCACTATATGGATTCATCCGGGTCACTTCACCGACTGTGCACCCTGAAGCTCGATCGAGAGCCGTGCGGTGCGTTTGTTGCGGCGAGAGGCTTCGACAGCCCTGCCATATTGCTGGCGAGCATCGCTGAGTGCGCTTAATGCGCTCGCAGATCTAACATTGGACCCTCGACAGCTATGACGCTCTCTCTTTCCCCGCTTCGCATCCCAGATGAAGCCAAGCAGCGCATCCGCATGCTGTTCATGGCCAAACACGCGCTGTTCGGCGGCGGCATGCATCCCGAGGACGGCAACCACGCGATCTACCATCATGAAGTGCGCTCGACGCTCGAAGGGCTCGGGCTCAACCTCATGCTCGCGAACCAGTATGACGTGCTCTATAACAAGCCCGAGGTCGATTTCGTCTTTCCGCTGCTCAATCGCGGCGGATTCGTGAACAGCGAGATGCTGATCCCGATCCTGTGCAACAAGCACGGCCTGCCCTATCTCGGCGCGATGCCCTTCCTGCGCGGACTGGGCGACGACAAGTCGGTCTCGAAGCTGGTCTGCGAACATGCCGGCGTGCCCACGGCACCGTGGTTCTGCTATCGTCGCGGCGCTCCGGTGCGCGAGGCCGATCTGCCCGCGAAGGATGCGGGCCGCTGGGTGATCAAGCCCAATGCCTCCTCGGCCAGCTGGGGCATCACCGATGCCGCGAACTGGCAGGAAATCGCCAATGCGATCCTCCACATCCACAGCGAGGGCCACGATGCTATCGTCGAACCCTACCTCGCCGGCTACGACATCCAGTGCGCCTTCATCACGCTGCGTGACGAGCCCGTCGCGCTCCCGATGCTGTGGTATGAGCGCGAAGACACGCAGCGCCTGTGGACCTATTACGAAAAACGCGATCTGGTCGAGAACAAGGAAAAGGCTGCGCTCAAGCGGTTCGATAACCCCGAACTCGCGCCTCGGATCGAAGCGATGGCCAAGCAGGTCGCGCGCGAGTTCGTGCCCTTCGATTATGGAAGGATCGAATTCCGCCTTGATCTCGACACCGGCGAAATCAATTTCATCGAGATCAATCTCAACTGCAATTTGTGGTCGGAAAAGGTCATGGCCAAGGCGGCGGCGCAGGCCGGCTTCAGCCATGCCGATCTGATCGAGACGCTGCTGGCCGAGAGCTGGCGGCGCAACGGGCTGACACAAGCCTGACCTATTGCTAACGAGCTCAGCGACTGACCTATTATCCGGGGAGAGGCTTGGTTGCCCGAAGATGAAAGGACACGCGCTTAGTGGAGCCCGACTGAACGCCGATATGGGGAGAGTGTGCTCTGGTGGGCACTGGGCCTGACAATCTTGATTTTCGCCGTCATTGCATGGTTTCAATCCTGACCCGAACCGCGGAACGGGAAACCTAGGTTACGCGTAGCGAGATAGGGTGGTGCTCGAGTTGTCTTTCCCCAAGCTTCTGCATCGCCCTAACTGGTGCTGATGGACGAGAGCGCGCGGGCGCCAATGCGTCGAAGATGACAGGCCTGAGATCTACGGTGTCTGAGGACGCGATCGGACCCGATCGCCAGGCCATTCAATGATGGGCGCAGCACCGCACTTGCTGTAACCGAACTAACGCAAACCCATCAAACGAGATAACAATGGCGCGTGAAGCCCAGAAGCCCATCCAACGCATTCAAGAGAACCTGCTGGCAACTAGCGAGCGGCGCCTACTCAACTGGCTCTGCGCACGGATGCCAGTGTGGGTTGCGCCTGACATGCTGACCTTCGTGGGCATGGTCGGAGCATTCCTGGTCTTCGCAGGATATGTTGGAAGCAACTGGGGTGATCACTGGCTGTGGTTGGCGATCGTCGGCTATGTCGTCCAGTGGTTCGGGGATTCGACCGATGGCAGTCTCGCTCGCTTCCGCAAGATTGAGCGACCTAGATACGGCTACTTTCTGGACCACAGCTGCGATGGTCTCGCCACGACGCTCGTAGTGGTTGGGATCGGTTTGGGCCCATACGTGACCCTTGAAGTCGCTCTGATCGCCCTAGCGGGCTACCTCCTTCTTTCCATCCATGCGTTTCTCTCAGTCCGCGTCCTCGGAGAGCTGAAGCTCTCATATGCGAATGCGGGGCCAACTGAATTGCGCTTCGTTTTGATTGCACTGACCTTGGCTATGATTGGTTTTGGAACCGGTCCCGGCATCTTCGGCACCATTAATGGCTTCGATCTATTCGTTGGTGGAGTGGGCTGCACTCTGATTGCGATTTTTACGGTTCAGACGTGGGTTACCGCACGCCGCCTCGCGATTGAGGAGCCTTCTAGAAACGCGGAGTGGACGGAACGTAGCGGTCAATGATGGAAGCCGTCTGTCATAGCGTGAGTTACTCACCGCTGCTCTTACCGTTACAGGAATGAAAAATCACGCCATCTGCTAGTCCACGTAGACGCGTCTACGCTCCAATTCCGTTGGAATCATAATCCGCGTGTCGGGGGTTCGAGTCCCTCCTCCGCTACCATAGTCGAATCCGCATGGGTTCGCATGCTTCCGTATCATTCCAAAAAACAAATTTATCTCAACGGGTTGCGTGTGATTCGCGTCCGCTTGCTTCCGCATGGGTCCGCATGAAGCTGGAATTGGTCCGGGGTATTTTGGGGGTACTTTCGTAAAGAAGGAAAAGGAGTGATACCCCCGATGCCGCTGACGGACATGAAGATCAAAAAGGCGACTCCTGCTGAGAAGAACTACAAGCTGGCCGACGGAGAAGGGTTGTTTGTGCTTGTGAAAGCCAACGGCTCCAAACTGTGGCAAATGAAGTATCGTTACCGCGGCAAGGAAAAGCTCTTGTCCTTTGGTGCCTATCCCAAGGTCGGGATTTCCGCCGCGAGAGAGCTGAAGAAGATCGCTAAGGGAGCGCTTGCCGAAGGCAAAGACCCGATGGTGCACAAGCCTAGCCGCGACTACTCAGCCGAGAAGACTTTCAGGGTCATAGCGACAAACTGGCACAACAATCGACTAGACAGCATAAAACCAGCCCACGCCAAGCGGGTTTGGTCTCGTCTGGAACGCGACGTACTTCCTGCGCTGGGCGATCTCCTACTGACTGAAATTACTCCTCCCATCGTTCTCGGTGTCATCAAGAAGATTGAGGAAAGAGGGGCTCTCGATATCAGCCGCCGCGCCAAGCAGTGCATCGGTCAAGTGTTCCAGTTTGCTATCGCAAGCGGACTTTGTGAGCTTGATCCGACTTCTAATCTCGGGGGTGCTCTGAAACCCAGACCGCGCGTGAAGCACATGGCGAAGGTCCCAACCAGCGAGTTGCCTGAACTGTTGTGTAAGATCGAAGGGTACAAGGATGAAGTTGGCCGACGTTCGGACGTTACGAAGGCGGCGCTTTCCTTTGCCTTTCTAACCTGAGTGCGCACCTCAGAGCTTCGCTTTGCAGAGAGAAATGAGTTCGAAGGCCTCGACGGACCAACGCCGATCTGGAGAATTCCGAAGGAAAGGATGAAAATGGAGAGGGAACATCTCGTTCCACTTTCATCACAGGCCGCGTCCATTGTGAAAGTGATGATCGCGCGTTCGGAATGTAATTACATCTTCCCCGGCACTAAGCCTAACAAGCCCATATCCGAAAACACGATGATCTATGGGCTAGATCGGTTGGGATATCATTCCCGCCAAACGGTGCATGGATTTCGGAGCCTGGCCAGCACATGGGCCAATGAGCAACTGGTTCCGCTCTCCGGCTCATCCACTTGGATGCGCAAATATGACAAGGATTGGGTGGAGATGCAGCTCGCTCACAGTGATGATGACGAAGTGCGAGATGCCTATAATTCTGCCGAGTATCTCGTTCCTCGTCGAGGCATGATGCAGGACTGGGCTGACTACCTCGATCTGTGTCGAGATGGGGAAGGGGCGCTGCGCTTGGTTGATGCCGCATAGCCTAGCTTGACCGTGACAGCTTTGCGCCCTCATTGCGGTCACTGCGGT
>Ga0163111_10003375_pt1 | contig 10306 bp, 6 predicted proteins | sample CRUFie1St18metaG_FD_109645 | JGI IMG/M metagenome (GOLD analysis project Ga0163111, IMG submission 109645) | Marine microbial communities from the Costa Rica Dome - CRUD Field 142mm St18 metaG | ecosystem: Environmental > Aquatic > Marine > Oceanic > Photic zone | place: Costa Rica: the Eastern... | reverse complement strand
TTAGTTTAAATTTTTATCTCATGGTTAGGATTCTCACGCGACGCTCGCCGTCGTCTCGCTCGCGCTCGCCTCGCTCGGTCGCCGCACACGGTGACGCCGATGCTCGCCGCCGCGCGTCGCCGCGCGTCCGCCGCGCGAGCGTCCACGGTCGAAGCGTGCGCGCGAGCGCTGGCGTCGGGGTCGGCGACGCGCGCGCGGGCGTCGGCGTGCGCGAACGCTGCGCGCGGGACGTGGGCCGAAGCATCGACTTCAACGCCGCCTCGCGCCGCGCACGCGAGCTCTTTCGTCGCTCGACGACCGAGAACGGGCGATGGTGAATATTTCCGTTCGTTCGCCGCGTCGGCGTCGACGTCTCACTCGTCGAGGGTGAAGGCGGACGAAGAAGCGTCGTCGGCGTCGTCGGCGGCGACGCCGGCGCCCGAGGCGGAGAACACCTGGGTCGATCGCGTCGTTCCCTCGTCCTTGGTGCCGTACGCCAAGCTCGTGAGATTGGACCGACCTATCGGGACCGCGCTTTTGGCGTGGCCGTGCTTCTGGTCGATCGCGCTGGCGGCGGACGCGGGCGCGCTTCCGGACGCGCGTCTGCTCGGACTGTTCGGCGTCGGAGCGCTTCTTCTTCGAGGCGCGGGGTGCACGGTGAACGATCTGTGGGATCGAGACATCGATAATAAAGTTTCGCGCACGCGTAACCGCCCGATCGCGAGCGGGGCGGTGAGCGTTCCGAAAGCCATATTGTTTTTAGGCGCGCAACTCGCGCTCGGACTCGGCGTGTTGGTGCAGCTGAACGATTATTCAAAAATTCTGGGCGCGAGTTCGTTGGCTCTCGTCGCAGCGTATCCCGCCATGAAACGCATCACGAATTATCCACAGGCGTTTCTCGGGTTGACGTTTAATTGGGGGGCTTTGCTCGGCTGGGCCGCCGTGCACGGCTCGTGCGACTGGGGCGCGGTGCTGCCGCTCTACGCCTCAGGCGTGGCGTGGACTTTGGTGTACGACACTATTTATGCGCATCAAGATAAGCACGACGACGCCAAGGTCGGTATCAAGTCGACTGCGTTGCACTTTGGTAAAGACACAAAGAAATATTTAGGAGCGTTCGCGCTCGCCGGCACTTCGGCGCTTTGCGCATCTGGGGCGTACGTCGGTTTAGATTATCCGTTTTACGTCGGCGTCGCAACCGCGACGTCACATTTGTTTCGGCAAATCGCGACGGTGGATTTGGACGATCGAGAAGACTGTGCGGCGAAGTTTCGCAGCAACTCGACGTACGGCGCACTGGTGTTCGCGGGGATAGTCGCAGGAAAGGTGTTTTGATAGTATCTAGATAGATGAAATTGTTTATACGCGTATTCGGTTCTCATATTTTTCATCACGCCGACAGAGACGCATCAATGCTCTCGATACGCTCCTCGACGTCACCCCCCGCGGCGAGAGCGGCCAATTTTGCCATCGACAACATTCGTCGTTTTTCATCCTCAGCGGTACCGGCACGATTACCGATGGACGCCAACGTCTCGCTAGCTCGAGCGTACTTACCCATGCGAAGCTCCATCAACCAACGAAGATCGGGATGGGACGACAAGAATCGTTCCAAGTCGCCGTGGAATTCTACCGGTAGGTCGCGCAACAACGCCGCTGCACGATCTTGCACTATGGCCAACTTACGATAGACAAAGTGCGCGAAAGTCTCTTCGCCGTCTTCTTGGGCACCTAGAAGCGTGCGCATGTAATGATGAAGACGGCCCGTAGCATTCGGCGCGTCACAAATCTCGAAAAGCTCGGCGTAGCCAAAGTGAGCCTCTGCCACAGCGGCGACGGATTCGACGGACACATCAACGCCTTCCGTCAGGGAGCCACGTTGAGGACGATCTTGCTGTGGTACCGTTGTACTGTGCGTGGCGCACTCAAGAAGTGTGGGCAGGACCAACGCCCGATCGGCCACGTACTCATCGTGCGCTTCAATGCGGTCTGTCGAACTCGGCAGCGCTGCGTTGAGGTTTGCAGCCGAGGCGTCGAGCAACGGCGCCGCTGAAGCCATCAAGCGTGATCCTAGAACTGGAGCTAGCCCAACATGTGTCTTACTCAGCGCAGCTTCTTTGTAAAGAGTAATTGCCGTTTTCGACAGCGCGCGAAGGGCTTCGCGTGCTTCAATCTCACACGTCCAATTCACGCCAACGCTCGATGAAAACGGTGGATATAGCCCAGTACGTCGCCTTCTAAAATCGTTCGCCGCCTCCAAAGCCACTAGTAACCCGCGAGCACAAGTATCGAGCGTGATCGCACGCTTTTCTAATGCCTTATTTTTCGCAAGATTCTTTTCTAAAACGTACACGACGGCTGGGAACATCAAGCGTGCTTCGCTCGAACGGCTGAAACAAACTTCCACATCTGATCTTTCATCCAACGCGCTGTCGGTCTCTTTGATCGCAGCACCCGCATGCGTGACAATTTCTTCTAACATAGGTTTCATCTCATCGTCGACGGTGTGTTGCAAACCACGAAGCTGTGAAAGGGCTGCAATCATTTCACCGTGCATCAGTATCTCTGAGCGTTCCTCGGCGTTGATTTCGCTCCAGGCTCCGCTCTCGGTCAAGAAATCTAGAAAGAGTAGATGTCTGTTTAACTTTTCAGCACCGTGCTCTTCAATGGTTGGACCACCGCCACGGGTGGATTTGCCCGAAAGCTTCTTTGGCAACGCATCGACGAGACCTTTGCTCATCGTTGCAAACGGCGCAGCGTCGCTCACAAACGCTCCCGACGCTCGCAGGCGGGACTTCGTCTGACCAAGAGGACCACTTTGCCCGGCGAAGTAGTTTTCAAATTCTACGCGCACGCACTCACTCGCGTTCGTATCGTCCACCGGATTTGCACTGGGACTAGTCACGTGTGACGACGACCGCGTGGTGCGCTTCGGCGTCTCCTTTGCAGAACGCCGCGGGGTCGTCTGCCTCCCGCTCGCGTGCGGTTTGAACGTAGAACAACCACTCTCTTTCGTCAAAATAAGCCACTCACCCGTACCGACGCGTTTAATGTCGATGATTGGTTCGTGGTTGGATGCGTCCATGCGCGCCGATACTCGAGAATAATCCACGCCTGAGAACATCACGGCGGAACCGTCGCCAGCGAGCACGAACGTATCCTCTCCATCGACGACAACTTTTGCGTGCAAGAAGTTATTGGGCAAAGCACCCGCGGGAGGCACGGCGGAGGCGATGAGGTTCATCGTATCCGTGCCGTGAGCGCGTTGAAAACGATGGAGCGATCCTCTACCGTCGCACTCGACGAGCACGGTGATGTCAACGCCAGCCTTCGTCAGCGTCCAATCTGCAGAAACGAAGACGATATTGGAATACACGCGCAACGATTTCTGAATTTTCTTACCGAGCTTGTGCACATGCGCCAAAGTGGGCGACTTCTCCGACACCGAAACGTCGAGCGACCATTCCTCGAGCTTTCCATCCGCCACGCAAACGAGCAATCGTCGCTTCGTTTCCGTCGAACCATCGACAAAGCTGAGCGATCGCACGCCCCCCACATTCACTCTTCGACTTAAAAGCGCACCAGCCGCCATCGTGGCAGACCTGATCGCTCCCCAAGCTCGACTCTTTCCCGGAGTTTTCATCGGCGAGCCCGGCGCGCTCCCTCCGTTCCCCTCCTCCTCTTCTTCGTCGTGCATATCATCCACCCAATGACTCGTATTCGTTCGATCAAACACTTTCCACGTCACCCCATCCTTTCCATCGCTCTCGACCGCGTAGAGATTCCCATTAGAATCCCCCACCACCGCGCGCGCCGTCCCGCTCGTCGTCTCCGTCGCCGCGCACCGCGTCGCCCTCGCGCGCGCCCCCTTCACCTCCACGTACGCCGTCTCGATCGCCGTCGCTCGCATCGTCGGCGAGTACACATCTCTCACGTACGCCCCATCCCCCGCCTCCGTGAACACCACGCACGCATCATCGTCGACGAACGTCGCGACTTCGCACGCGTCTCGCAAGCCCAAGTCCCGCGCCGCGTCCAGCGCGCGCCACCGCATCGGTTCCCGTCCCCCCGGGCGCGCGCGTTCGACGCAGAACGCGTGTCCAACGTCGCGCGCTCTCGTTTCATCGTCCTCCGCGCCGTGCGCCCGCGTCAGCGCTCCGTCGCGTCGCTCGCCGCGCATCCAGACGTTTGTCCCATCGCTCGCGTTCGCGCGCGATTTCCGCGCGTCCAGCCCCCCGCGCGGGCGCGCGTCGGCGTCGATCGCGCGCGCGATGCCCTCGCGCGCGTCCTCCGCGCGCGCGGCGTCGTCGCGCGGCATCGCGACGACGCGTCGGCGTGTGCGGCGTCGTCGGCGCGCGCGCCATCGCTCCGCCGAGACATCCGCGCGCGGAGGACGCGCGCGGCGTCGATTCGTCGCGCGGCGACCGGCGACGTCGAGCGATGGGGCTGTACGACGACTTGCCCGAGGTGACGCGCGCGGAGGCGGGCGCGCGCGCGCGAGAGGGCGGCGAGGGCGCGGCGGGCGGTTGGGGCGGGACGACGACGACGACGACGACGGAAGCGACGACGGAAGCGACGACGACGAAGGAAGGAGGCGCGAGCGAAGCGATGCGCGCGAAGGGCGCGATCGGGGGGAAGGCGGGCGTGCTGCGCGCGCAGGCGAACGCGCTCAGGGCGGCGCGGTCGAGGACGCTTCGGGACGCGGAGGCGAGACGCGCCGAGTCGAAGAAACGCGCGCGAGAGCGAAAAGAGGACTCGAGAGGAGGCGAGGACGAGGTAAAAACGATCGAAGTCGCCGTGGCGAGCGATGAGGAGGAGACGGATGATGTGGACGATGGGTACGATCCGGCGGCGCCGAACGACTACGAGCGAACGCTCGCGGAGAGAGCGGAGCGGGCGAGACGGAGACGGGATTTAAACGCGAACGAGGAGTTGCGAAAGGAGTTAGAATCGAAGAGAAAAGCGATGGAGTCGCAGAGATCGGCGATGGATCGCGAGGAGGTGTTGGGGGTGGATGGTCGAGAGGCTCGGCGACGGCGGCTGGCGATGGGCCGAGACGCGGGCGCGAGTCGAGATACAAACAGCGCTAGTGGCGCTCAGAAGGCGAACAAAGGGAAGAGCGCGGCGGAGAAAATGATGGAAAAAATGGGTTGGACGAAAGGTCGAGGCTTGGGTAAGTCTGAGCAAGGGATGACGACGCCTCTGGAGGTCCGAAAAGACTCGGCGACGAGCGGTAAAATCGTCAACGCGGCGCCGGTGATTTTCGAAAAGAAAAAAGTACCGCTGCGCGGTAAGCCGACGACAGTGCTCTTGCTTCGTAACGTCGTGCTCGCGGGCGAAGTCGTCGATACGCTCGAAGACGACGTCGCCGAGCACTGCGAAAAGTTTGGCGACGTGGTTCGAGTTTTCATCTTTGAGATCGAAGAAGAGGGTTTCGCCAAAGAAGAGACGGTTCGTATATTCGTCGAGTTCGTCGACACGAAGACCGCCATAAGCGCAGGTGCCGAGCTCGATGGTCGCGTGTTCGCGAACCGAGTCGTCAAGGCGAGCTATTATGATGTCGAAAGATTCGAAGCCGGCGATTTGGGCCCGCAAGCGGGCGAAACGTAATCTAGGAGCACTCCTCGCATAGCGCTAGCAAACACATAGACGCCTTAGTTTTTGTCTCGATGACGCAGTTGATTGATTTACACGCAACAAGCCAGTAGAGCTACGACTCGACTCGAATTCTTCTTCTCATTCCGTCTTCGTCTTTCCCCGCGTCGACTCGCGCGTCGGAAACGTGACCACAGCCAAAACACTCGCCGTGACTATTATGACGCACCCGACGATCATTAAAAGCAACCCGTACTCCGACGATGAATTCGAAATCGCCTTCTCGACGTGCTTACGCGCAGCCTTGAGCCCTTCTCGCGAAAACGCGCGTCGAGCCGCCGCGTAATCCGCCGTCAACACGTGCGTCATCTTATCCGTCTTCGAGTACAACCGCACCATCGCCAACGCGATCGCGCTCGTTATTCTCGCGAATTTCTTCTGAATGTACGTCAACGGCACCGGGACGTCGTGCTCGGCGCCCTCCGTCCCGAACGTCTCCGTCGCGAACCTTCGCGCGCTGTCCCCGTCCTCCTCCGGCGTCACCTCTCGCACGTACGCCTTGCCCCCGCGCAGCAGACACCAGCTCGGTGTTCTCTTCACCACGAATCTAAACCGATCGTACGTCTCCGGGGACTCTCGCGCGTCGATCGTCGCCGCGACGACGCCGTCGTCCAGGAGCGCGTCCTTCGCCAGCGCCAAAGCCCTCTCCGCGCGCGCGCCTCTCGGACCGTCGCCGTCGGTGAACAGCACCAGCCACGTCCCCGCGGTCTGCCCGCTCGACGCTTGCGTTTCGCGCTCGAACGAGGCGTCGTCCAGGCGAGGAAGGCCGCGAAGGGTGGGGACGACGGCGAGCGCGCGGGACGCCGACGCGAGGACGAAGACGACGGCGAGGGCGACGCGCGACGCGCGACGGCGGCGCGCGCGGAACGTCGTCGTCGTCACCGTCATGGACGCGTCGCGCGCGCGAGACGTCGTCACCGCGCGCCGGAGCGCGGATCTGTGACGCGTCTCGCGCGCGAGACGTCTCGCGCGCGTCCGCGCCGAGATATTTTTAGAGACGTCTGATATTGCATGTTGTACTTCTCGTGTCGATCGCCGCGAACGAGCGCGCGATCACTCACTCGCCCGGTCCTCGCCCTCGCCCTCGTCCTCGTCCTCGTCGTCGACCTCCTTGCCGAACCACTTGGCCACCATCGGCGTCAGCGCCACCGTCGGCCCGAACCTAATCGGCGAACTCGCCTTATGCGCCGCGTACGCCAGCGCGAACGTCCCGAACTGTTCGCTCGTCGCGTTCACGCTGATCCCAATCTTATCCAACAGGCTCGCCACGTCCACCCCGCCCGCGACGAGAAAATAAAACACCGTGATCGAAATCAAGCTCAGCGAAATCGACGTCGCCAGATACGCCGACCCGTACCGCTTGAGCAATTTCTTCGCCATGTCCATGCGCGACGTCCCGAGCTCTTCCGCGCCCTCGCTCGCGCCCTCGCCCGTCTCCGTCCCTCCCGCCGCGCCGCCGCCGTTCTTGAACACCTTCCACAGCCCCGCCTCGAGTCCCCACTTTCGCGTCGTCGCGTCGATCTCTCGCTCCTTCGCGTTCTTCGCCTTCGCCCGCGTCGTCGTCGTCGTTCGCGCCGTCGCGCGTCGCCGTCGCGTCGCGCGTCGCGCGCGCTTCGCCGTTCGCGTCGCGTCGTCCATCGCCGTCGCCGTCGTCGTCGTCGTCGTCGTCGTCGTCGTCGCGATTCGCGTCGTCGCGATCCGCGTCGTCGCGCGCGTCGTCGCGCGTCGCGATCGCGCGCCGTTCGCGACGGGCGCGATTCTCGCGCGGTGCATCGCGCGCGCGGCGTCGCGCGCGCGGCGCAATCGCGACGCCGCGGATCGCGACGACGCGAATCGCGACGACGCGCGCGCGGCGGACGATGCATAAAACAATACGCGCACTGTTTGCGCACGCGTATGTAGACACCGAATGTCCGAATACACACCTTTCGCATAATAACCACACAAACGCCCATCGAGCAAACGCCGCCGCGACGCCGCGTCGGATTCGCCAACCGCCGGCGGCGGCGCGCGATCGCACACGACGCCGCGCCGCGCGGACGCCGCGATGTCGCGCGTCTCGAGCGCGACGCGCCGATGCGTCGCGCGACGCCCGTCCGCGGCGACGCTCGGACGCGCGACGCGACGACCGCGCGCGACGACGCGACGACGGACGACGCGCGGTTGCCCTCGCGAGGACGCGCGAGGACGCGCGACGCGCGCGCGAGCGACGACGCGGGACGCGCGCGCGAGCGACGACGACGAGGGACGCGAGGGCGACGCGCGCGACGACGTCGGGATGGGCGCGGCGCGCGCGCACGCGGAGATCGGGCGCGAGGAGGATGAGGAGGGCGACGCGGAGGCGCTGCTGCGAGAGATTTTCGAAGACGCGGGCGTCGACGCGAGGTGGATCGCGCTGGAGGACGACGAGGACGTGGAGATATCGGGAATAGCGAACGATGTGAACGCGCTGTTGAGCGGGGATCTGTTCGTGTGCGGGTCGGCGCGAGAGGGAGGGGCGATGGAGGACGCGGCGAGGGAAGCCGTGGCGGCGGGCGCGGTGGCGGTGGTTTCGGAACGCGCGATGGAGGGGTTGGCGGATGTCCCGATCGCCGTGGTCGAGGACGTGGACGAGGCGTTGGCGGATATCGCGAGAGTGTTTTACGGCGATCCGTCCAAGGCGCTGACGGCGATCGCGCTGACGGGGAGCGTGGGGAAGACGACGACGTCGTACCTCGTGAAAGCCGTCTTCGAGGAGGCGGATATTCGCATGGGGCTCGTCGGGTCGAATGGGAATTACGTCGGCGATGAACTCAAGCTCACGGCGCAGGGTGGAGTGTGGGAGAGCGATGAAGAAGACACCACGCGCGGTCGCACGAGCACGGCGCCGGGGTGGTTGGCACCGTATCGAGGCAAGTACGAATTCGAAGAGCGCGGTTCGGACGCGCTTCAGTTTCAGCAACTCACCGCGGGCATCGCCGATAACGGCGCGCAGGCGGCGGTGATGGAGGTGAGCGCGGAACAAGTGCGGCGAAAGGCGACGCGTGGGATGAACTTTGACATCGTCGCACTGACGTCACCGCTCGAAGGCCCGGACGCGATGAGCGATCGGCGTAAGGATTATCGAGGGTTGGACGCTGAGTACTCGTCGCACGTCGCCGAGGTCTTCAAAGCGCTCGAAGACGCCGAGACGCAGCGAGCGGTGATCAACGTGGATGCGATTGATGACAACGATAAGACCCCTTATCACGAGTTATGCAAAGAACACGCCAAGGGCGTTCCTCAGTTGACGTATTCTGTGGATCCCGAAAACCCGAACGGGGCGGACGTTTACCCCGCGCGCGTCGACTATTCCCTCTTCGAGACGGCGGTGTCGCTGAGCACGCCCGCTGGCAACGTCGAGGTCGTCGTCGGTCTCGTGGGTGAGCATATGGTCAACGCGATCTGTTGCGCTACCGCGATAGGTCTCGCGGCGGAAATTCCCCTCGACGTCATCGCCGCCGGATTGGAGGCGACGGATTCGATTCCAGGGCGCATGGAGCTCGTGGACGCGGGTCAAGATTTTTCGGTGTTGGTGGATAGCGCGAACACTCCCGAAGCGATCAGAAGTGTGATTGATAGCGTCAAAGCGACGAATTGTAGGCGAGTCATCACCGTCATCGGTTGTGAGGGCGAAATGGCGGAGAGCGAACGAGGGCAGCGCGCCGTCATCGGTAAGACGGCGCACGACCATTCGGACGTCGTCTTCGTCACGAACGATTCCCCCAAGGCTGAGGACCCGTACAAAATCCTTGAAGACATCTGCGCTGGATTTAGAGACGAAATTTATTCCAAGCCCGGCATGGAGGACGAGGCGCTGTTCCCATTCTTGAAGGACATGTACGAGGTGCACGAAAACGCCCAATACGAGTGCATGCGGCTTCAAAACTTAGTTCGTAGATACGTTATGGTGGACCGGTACCACGCCATTCGCGCCGCCATCGGTATGGCGGAGCGCGATGACGTGGTGCTCATCCTAGGTCGCGGCGCGAAGGATTACTTTGTCGTCGGTCGCGAGAAGCATTGGTTCGACGACGTCGTCGAGGCTCGAGACGCGCTTCAGAAAATCGGCGCCATTCAGGACAGCGGCGTCGACACCCACAACCTTCCGTGGATGTCCCTCGCCGCTCGAGCCACCAATCCGGGCGCGGGTAACTTACTCGGATAACCGCGCCGACGCGCCGTCGCGCCGACGCGCCGACGCGCCGTCGCGCCGTCGCGCCGTCGCGCCGTCGCGCGCGCGCGCGCGCGTCTCGACGTCTCGACATCTGTATCACACGACGCGACGCCGCTAGCTTGTCACCGACATCGCGCACCCTCACCGTCTACTCGTCCTCCGCGAACAGCTCGTTCGCCTTTCGCATCACCGCCGCGACGTTTTCCCTGATGCACGCGCGCTCCTCCGCCAGTTTCGTCACCCGTCGTTCCATCGCGTCGCGCAGCTTTGCCCCGCTCGCGCGCGCGCGTCGCGCGTCCTCGCCCGCGCGCACGCACGCGTCCGCCATCTCGCGCGTCGCGCGTTCGCACGCGTCCGCGAGCGCCGCGCGCGTCGCTCGCTCGCTCGCGTCGTCGTCGTCGTCGCGCATCGCGTCGCCGTGTCGCGTCTCGGACGTCTCGGACGTCGCGACACTTCGCGACGCCGACGCCGCGCGCG
>Ga0163111_10003372_pt1 | contig 10311 bp, 6 predicted proteins | sample CRUFie1St18metaG_FD_109645 | JGI IMG/M metagenome (GOLD analysis project Ga0163111, IMG submission 109645) | Marine microbial communities from the Costa Rica Dome - CRUD Field 142mm St18 metaG | ecosystem: Environmental > Aquatic > Marine > Oceanic > Photic zone | place: Costa Rica: the Eastern... | reverse complement strand
GTTTAGAAGATATCATCGTAAGACTCTTTCCCAGGGATTTGATTTCAGCTTCGTCAAATTCGTTTCCAAAAGACTCAATTAGCCAAAGATTGTATTCAAGAATGTCTTTCGACATTTTGGCAGAAGAATCTGCCATAGAGATGGCATCAAGAATAATGCGAGAAACCTGACGTCTAATACGAATGTCGGAAGTGCTCCGTTGAAGGAAAACTCTTTGAAACGCACGAAGTATCGAATCGTCTGAAATTAAAAGTATTTTTGCTTGTTTTGTAACATCGTTGGCCCTTTTTGACATAATATCTTGATCGAATGCAGCAAGAATTCCCTTCGCAGCTTCGAGAGATACTGTACAATTAGAATGGTGCAGCAAGGATCCAAGTCCTTCTACAAGTCGAATAAAAGTAGAACCCATTTCATTGGATACTCGCAGTTCTTTTGCTGCGTAAGATGCAAATCGACAGGAGTGTGTAAGAAGTTGTTCCTGCAATTTATCTTCATCGGCTGGACTTTGAGCCCACTTATATAGTGCTTCTAAAGCCCCCTCCTTCAATTCCGCTTGTCCAATGAAATCTTCAACTTGGTTACTGCTAGAATCAAGTATTTCGTTTAGCGCTTCGGCGGCAGCGAGTGCAACTTCTTCATTATCGTCTATTGTAAATCGTCGAAATAAAGCCAGTAAAGCATTCTCTCCTTCAGGTTCTATATCGCTATCATCGATATTCATTCGATCTTCTTCGACTTTTGCTTCTTCGAGCAAAGCTCTTATCGATTCTAGTCGAATCTGAGAATCAGCGTGCTCCAATCCTACCCTAGGTGGGAGACTTATTGAGGTTGAGGCGAAGGCGTCTTTCTCTTCACTAGATACTCCACCGACACTATCACCGATTGATTTCGACTTTGCTAGGCCAAGATATTGTGCAAGTGCCATTCGATCTTCAATCTTTTTTGTCTCTACTAATGCATGAGCTGTCCCTTTTTCGTATGCTAATCCATCCAGATTTCGGCATGTCTGTAGAATGGCATTCACGTATTCTTCCTCGCTGAATCTAGAGTCATCGGTCTCTGTTACATCATTCTTCATGGCAATGAATACTGCGATTGGTGTATTCAGAAATAAAAATGAAACAAATGACGCGACCCACTGACCTTCCCTTTGTTTCCATAGCTTCTCCAGGTGTGGATGCTTCACCAAATTAAGGACCAAATTCAATATTTTGCAACGGTTGACGCGGGTTTTCTCACTCTTTTTATTTGCCTGTTCATTAAATTGTTTGTAATACTTTACAAAGCGCTTCCACCCAAATACAAGAATACTAGCCACCCATTTCTCAGAATCTACGATACCGTCCTGATAGTAGAGATTCGCTATAGAAGCTGCAACTCTACTTTTGCTACTGTTCTTAATACTCTTGCTTTTGATGTCTTTTGCGTCGCTCTTGCTATTACTATCAGTGCCATGATCTTCGAGTCGCAGTAAGGCATTATAGATGCCCTTATCCAACACTGAAAACCCACAAAATCTCTCTACATAAGAAGAAGTTGGAGAAGTCGCAATTGACTGCGATATCAAGGGGAGAAAGCTGCTTTCTTTCGAATCTGCTTTCTCGATCGTAGAATTTTCGGTAGAAGGTTGAGCCAAAATGGTCAAGCTTACAACAAGACCGTTAGAAATATTAGCTATAGCATCGTCGTTTTCTTGTCTTTTCTCTGCCGGAGTCTTTAATCCATGCTTCTCTGTGTTCGTTGCTATTGCCTCTTGTTGCAGTGATAATCCATGTAATACATTTGTCACTAAGACGCTACGTGGTTCCGATGCGAGAATACCAGTCTCGACTAAAGTCGATGCCATAATGTAGCCCCAATTTTGCCAAACGCTACCGTCGTATTTGTCCACGTGTTTTGTTCCATTCATTATTCTCTTGTAATACTGTTCATTACGGCAGGCGATCACGACAAAAGGTAAAATAGCTTGGCACGTTCGTTCTTCCATGGACCCCTTGCGTTGAGTTTGCAATGTCAAAGCCTCTACCAAAACAGCCGCGGTGAACGAAAGACTCTGTTGTGAGAAAGGTAGGTTTGAATTGCGCTGTGAAAGACGACATAGGGCTCGAACCAATGAAATATCTTTCGATGCCTTTTGTGCCAAAATAGAACGGCCAAGTCGAGCTCCCGGAATCGCATATGGTCGAAGAAAGGCCCATTCGGACAAGCTAGCAAGATCAATCAACTGCAATAATCGTAGAAAATACGGTTCTTCATGATGGGGAAGCATTGTCAAAATCATTGTGGAAGCTGTTTTGGGACGAATATGGATATCGTATTTCCTGAGCAAGAATTCAATGACATTTAGACAAGATACAAGATTATTATTCTTGCTTCTGTCGTATTCAATCACAAGAGAAATGCGGTGCAACAAATCTTCGATGTACTTGTCGATCTTATCATTCTCAGCAGTTGTTAAGAGGCCTCTTTCTTCTATGCTAGCTGTACACAGAACTCCGACAAACCTCCCAAATTCTACATCGAGTGTTTCCAGGTGTCGCAAAGATGCCACGCAGTTTTCTCGGATCGTGGCCAAAGGAACATCAGAAGCTTTTCTAGCATCTTCGTGAATTATAGACGCTTTGTACTTGTGAACCTTGTTGTACAAAGCATGACCCACCTGGACGGAGTGAGCAAGACCTCTCCCTATCGCATCTTCGTGTCGTCTGGACGTGCCCAAAATAGATCCGGTATTTTTCCCCGGTCCATTGATCGAGGCTAACTGCTGGCCCAGCGAAGACATAGACATGATGCTTTGTATATATTACTTGATCTACGTGTAAAGCCTGATTGGATTTGTCTATTCTGCTTGGTAGAGATTGAGGGCGCGTATCGTCAAAACGGTATTTTTCAAAAACCCAGAAAGGCATCAGAGTGGAGACAAAATTTTTAGCTCCGTCTCGGATTTTTGTAGTTTTCGATGGTCCAGATTCCATTTAATTGTGGGTCCAAATCTGGGGGATTTACTCCGCGACTCGAAAACGTCTCTGGCATCCCCTCTTTCACACAACGGAAAGTCTTGGCTTCGACAAAAATTTGCAGCTTCTCGAGCCCTTCGAAAACGAAGACGAGGAGAGCAGCAACAACGTCTGATCAACACAGTTCGAGAGGAACTTAATTGATACCATGTCCGGTATCAAGTCAAGCCCTGTTGCATTTGGATTTGGGAAAAATTACTATCACAATTTCGGCCCAGCACAACCATCGCAACTAAACCACATACAAGATAATCAAGCGGTTTCTACGAATCCTCCGCTATCAAGCGTCTGTTCGTACCAGTTTATTCAAAGTGAAGAATGCAATGATGACGGAAAAAAGCTGCCATCTCAAACTCCATGGGAACAAGAGGATGACCCGTTGGTTGACGTAAAGTGTACAATTGCAAGCACTCACTTTTTAACACGCAACGGGAAAATCTATATATGCGGTACAATCCATGGCCAAGTTAGACAATCTCTTACCCAAATAACGATTCCCTTACCACTAAAATGTGTTCAGTTAGCCACTGGTCGCCATTTCTGCCTCGCGCGGATGGAGGGTGGACTAGCGGTGTGTGCTTGGGGTGCAGGACATTTTGGACAACTGGGTCTTGGTGGTGGCTACGATGATAATTACGCTGATGGAAATAGAAACTCTCCGTCATCGTCATCTACGTCTCCACCATCATTTGTGCATCGACCTACCGTTATCGAGGGTCTGCTGCCGCATATGGTAGGCGCTCCAATAAGTAGTGTCGCAGCGGGTTATTGGCACTCTATGGCCCTCACAAAAGAAGGGACCGTCTTCGCATGGGGCTGTAACCGAAACGCTCAGTGTGGAAAAAAACCATCAAGTAAAGACCCGCCAACGATCTGTCAACCACAGCGAATATCATTTGATGACACTGGCTCTTCAAACAAAAGGATCAAAATAAAAAAAATCGTAGCTGGTCGCTCTCATTCAGTGGTACTCGATGAAGGAGGACAATGTTATACGTGGGGAGCAAATCAGTATGGTCAATGCGGAATATTATCTCGACGCCGTATCGGAGGAATTTCTTCTCCAAAACATGTCGAGGCGTTAGCAAAAGTTCGCATTGTCGATATTTCAGCGGGTGATGTCCATACGCTGGCTTTGACCGGCGGCGGGAGAGTCTTTGGTTGGGGAGGAGGATTCGAAGGCCAGTTGGGCACGGGATATGTTTACCAGATGAATCCGAAACCAAAATTAGTAAATGACTTAGACTTTATTGCGATCGAGGCAGGGCAAGAACACAAAGCCAAGCTGAAAGAAAAGTCGGTACCTCAAGCAAACGGTACTCCCTCGCGTACATTAAATCTAGACGGCACACCTAGAATCATATCAGTAACGGCGAAAGGTAATTCCTCATTCGCCATCAGCTCCTCTGGTCACGTGTATGCATGGGGTTGTAATGATGTCGGAAATCTAGGCCTGCCCAAGCCAGATTTATCAGCTTTGACGTACTCAGATCCGGGCCAAATAGGTGCGAAAACGCCATCGATCCAACGACAGTTTCAGACGTACTCATTTGATTCCTCGCACAATATTGCGCTTCCGCAGAGGTTAGATTCTCTCAGAGACTATCATGTAAAGACTATTGGTGCGTCTTCCACATTTTTGTGGTGTCTCGGAACGAAGCGCAAGGATCAAAAGGATCCAATTGGAAGAACGTTGTACGAAGTTCAAGAAGTGAAACGACAAACTTCTCTTCGGGGACAGCATCTCGAAAATAATCTACCCTTATCTCAGTCAGATGTTTCTAATATGGAATCTGAAAAAATAATTCAAAATGGCCAGCACGCCAAACATTCTTCAGATGTTGACAAGAATTCGGGGGGAGGATCCACTGGATGGAAAAGAACTAAAAAGATGCCTCTTGTCTCGCCAGTGGCAGGAAAATCAAACAGAGATTCTCTCACTTCTTCATCCAAAGAATTTAGGGGGTCACAAGATTCAACAAGTTTTCGTCTTGAAGAAGGAGAATTATCACAGGCATTTTCGGTGACATCAGTAACAGACAAGAAGCCATCTGTTTTTTCACCGAGTAGAAGGAAACGTTTATTTTCTCCTAAAAAGCTTGTACAAGCATTTGTGCGACGAGCGTCGGGTGCTCATATTTCTACCAAGACAGAGAATTCAACTTTACCAACTGTTGATATTGTTAATTCGAACCAAAATTCGCCCCAAACTAAATAGCCAAACAGATCGTACGAAAAGATGCTACTACGAATGTTGGATAATTTGTGATACGAGAAGATTGGAGAAACACGTTGATGCCCTAACTAATTTGAGTTGAAATAGACACATTATAAAACCGCATTAATATATCTGTGAAGTTGGGGTTATATTGGTGTAGGTTGTTGCCTTGGAAGTCTCGTATGTGTCGATGGCTACTGTTCTTTCTTATCGACACCCAACGACGAAGACTCCTGAATTATCAGTTGCTCTTGCTTACACATAATCCTTTTTATTTGCCGCCATGTATTCGGCCGAGTTACACAATGTGCATGACCCCCCTCTTTCCATAGTAGGTAGTCCATCTCAATGCTACTTGACCTTTTGTACCGGGTCAATTGCTGCTGAACCTTTTGCACAGGAACAATGGGGTCTCTTTCAGATAAGCAGACTAGAACTTTGGCATCTTTCGGTAGATCTTCAAGCCATAGCTCACTATTATACCAGGCAAAGTGCCGCCTTAGATAGTGCTGTGTAAAAATTTCACTGGAGATCACTCCGATTTTAATAGGAATTCTGTTTGTAAAAAGAACGTTTCGTTTGTACAAAAAGTTCTGCATTACATCGGGCTCGCTGAGGCATATAGAAACAGGATCAACGAGGACAATCTGTCGTATCCTCACATTGTTTGAACTGTGGACTAACCACGTGATGGGACAAGATCCAAAGGAATGCCCGATAACGCTCACGTCTTGACCCGAGCTAAGGTGATGATCCACGGCTTCCCAAATTCCATTCACTGTGTCATGCTCTTTTAATGGATTTCCACCAAATATGCAAAATGCAATATCGGGATTCTCGAAAAAGAAAAGTGAGCGGCCATTTCCTCCCAGATAGAGCAGCATGGGTAAATACAAGGCCAAACCTCCTGGCGCAATACCGTGTAAAAAAATAAGAGGAAGTTCGTTCACATTTTCATTTTTAGATGGTCTGTAGAAGTATCTGAGGCCGCTCTCAGTTCTGCAAGCGTAGAACCCAGCTGCTCGTAGTAGTAATCCACCCATAATTTTGATCAACAAGAACAATGCGTAAATAATGAATGGCCGATAGTGCGGATTCAGATCATCTAGTGTTAGGCGCATGGGCCTGTATTCTGGAGTGAACCCCTCTTGGAAACTGAAGTTGTAATCCGATTTAAGCAACTCATACATACGGTCTAAGTCTAAACGCATCCACGGTTCTAAATCATCAACATGTTTTCCAAAGAAGGCCCACGCAAATAATTGATCAGCATCTCCTTTTTTGGGGCAAAATTCCTCATGTTGTATCGCGGTATTACTTTCGCTGTTATGTACGGGATGAAAATAGCTTCGAACGAAAGCCTGGATATATGGCAAAATTGGCTTGTTGCAAGCTTGACAGTCGGCCTCAATGCGTTTTAAAATTCTTATCAGTAGTTTCAGGCGGTCTCGAGCATAAGGTTTTCTGTATTCTGCAGGCTGTCGGAGTTCTTGAAATCGTGGCAACCAAAGCCGGTAAAACACAACGGCAAAGATCAATTCCGCTGCGAACCAGGGTATTAATAGAAAGGCGGGGATATTGAATGTAGCCAAAGGCCACATCATTCATTGATGATGACTGTTTGAGCGGAATGTCTCGAAATTTTTTAAGAACAATCAATCAAGACACTTCAAGACATCACAAATATTCTTGCCGTTTTTGAGTCGTGTGAAACGGAACCCGAATTCTTTTTAATTGATTGATTCGATTACCGTTGCGCTTTACGCTCTCTTTCTAGTCCCGAGCATGCCAGCTTGAAAGCCAAATACCAAATACAGTTCACAAAAGCAATGCCATATTGCGGAACGTCTTGGCTATCCATTGCCTCCATCGTGTTGCTTAAAAGTTGATTGAACAAGACACTTCATTCAAGTCGTCATGATTGTATACGTAGTCATTTGTCGTTCCAGCGATGCCGCAATTCTCTGTGAATATTCTACAGATGATTTGACGGGCAATGCACCCCAATGCACCGCAGCAATTTTAGAACATCTGCGAGATCACCCAAATATTTTGAAGGAAGGAGATCTAAAGACATTCCGAAACTCAAACAAAGCTTCAAATGGAAGCAGTGGTTGTTCGGACGAAGGAGACTATTTAAGTCAATTTTTACAAGCATGCACAGTCGCAATTACCACGGCAGAGGAGATGGACTTGGGTTCGATAGAGGAACATTTTTTTCACTTGTGGCATCAAGACGGTGTCTTCTACTGTTGTCTCAGCGATGACAAAGAAGCACGACAACAAAAAGTTAACTTCGGTTTTTTGCAGTCACTCTCTCATGACTTCAAAGGACGATTTAGTCAACGTCGGATAAAGAATGCAAACAGTTACGCGCTAGACAAGGAATTCAGACCCGTATTGCGATCTACGATGCATCACTACAATGTTCACCGAAAAGAAATTTTACTTCAAGATAATGCACAGATCGATCAATTATTGACCCAAGTCGACGATCTTAAAAACGTTCTTGGTAGAAATCTAAATCTCTTGCTCGAGCGGGACCAGCACTTAGATAGCCTTATGAATAAAGCAACGCAGGCACGACGAGATAGTTTGGTCTTTAGGAAGAAATCCGTGAAGGCCAAGAAACATTTGGAAATCAAAGCCGTCAAAATGTGGTTTCTGGTTGGTTTCTCTGTGTCAATATTTCTATATCTCGTATTGATATCAGCTTGTGGATTTAATTTTCAGTATTGTCGGGGTGGGGAATAATTTTCATTGCGTTGATTGACATTGCAATTGTATGATTCATGCCTCGCTCTGTGCAGCAGTAGATATGAAGGAAATACTATGAGGGTTGGCCGAACAAGATGCCCTAACATAGCAACCTTCGAGTGATAATTTAAGTTGCTGAAACTTCATCAAATCTTCAAGCACCATCATATTTGTACGAAGTATTTGAAAGTCAAGAAAACGATTTCCTACAGAGTCATGATACTATGTTTGAAATTTAATCCTGATTGTATTGTCGAAATATCATTTTAAAGTTTAAGTAGCTCATACTCCGAGTGAAATTTAGTTTTGCAAACATGAATCTTTTTTACACTTCGTTTTGTAATAATATCAATTTACTTGTAGCCTAATCAATGATGTCTGGAGTACGAAGTTCGTCATCAAATATATAAACAGATTTAAATGTTCTGTGTCGAAGTGGTATTGGGTTCGTATGATACGGTGAACACATTATAAATCTCTCATGAGCCACAATTGTACTGTTGCAGTAATTGTTTCCAGAAATTAATCTTCAAGTGTTCCGCCCTTGTACATTTCAGCATCAGAAAGCCCAACAATCTCTTTGCTGTAATCCCACATCATTTTCGATTTTTCCGCATCTGTGACAGCATCAGATTGTTCATTTTCAAAAATTTCTCCGCCGGCTCCTCCAGCCCCTTTAGGTTTGCCATCCGCTGACCAGCGTCCGACGGACTTAGCACCTCCATTCCAACTCCAGTAAACTCCGGATTTGTTGCATTGAGGATCGTCAATAACCTGCGCCAATCGTTCTCCGGCTTCGGTCTCGCCAACGTATCCACCTGTCACATATTTCATAAACGCGGGGAAAAGTTTGCGAAACCATTCTCTTTTTTCACGGAAAAGTGCTGTCTCCGCGATACATCCGGGGTACATACTCGAAAAGACAATTCCGGTGTCTTCGTGGTATCGTCGGTTGAGTTCCGACACAGTCATCATGTTGCAAACCTTCGAATCTTTGTATGCCTTGGCCCCAAAAAATGGTTTTCCATCAACCATTGCCACAGGCTCAACACCTCCCGCTTTGAAACCTTCCAAATTTCCAAGATCAGCACGGGGGTAGACAAGACCTCCTCCAACAGTGTTAGTGTTGCCAGTAATCGATCCAACAATACATACCCGAGCCCCTTTAGCGCGACTCATGTCGTCTAACAATAGATTAACCAAAAGAAAGTGACCAAGGTGGTTAACGCCCATGGACATTTCGAAACCATCATCGGTCCATGCGGGTTCTGGATCGGTTGGACGGTACACAGCAGCGTTACAGATTAAGTGGGTAAGGGGTCGGGCACTCTTGAACGCTTTGAGGTTTGCAACAAAATCACGGACAGATTGAAGATTCGCAAGCTCTAATTTCATTACTGTGTATGAGTTTGAAGGCAAGCCAACTTCCTTGGCAACTGAAGAAAGTATTGATAACAAAAAAAAATATTGAGCGACAATTTCGTATGTAATCATTTCGATTGGATTTTAAAAAACTAAAAAAGTAAATATGATGCCTTTGGTTTCTCACCTCTTTTCGCCTTTTCAATGTCTCGGCACGCCATCACAATATGATATTTTCCAGTCTTGGCCAGAGCAATAGTTGTGCTAAGTCCCAAACCAGAAGAGGCCCCAGTGATCACGACGAGTTTCCTCAATCCAATCTTCACACCACCCAATACCTTGGGGGTTTCTTTCGAATCCGTACTATAGATTTTTCCAGTCGAGGTCTCAACATCGTTGTCCATGACCGCACCGAGTCGAAAGCTCGTAGCAGCTGCGGAACGAGGAGCTAAAGCTGCCGCATTCGTTGCCATCGTGTTTCTTTGGACAAGTGCGGCGGGGCCAAAAGCAGCCGCGAGTGGTACTGCGAGGCATGCAGTCGTAAGAAGAAATCGCTTGACCATTTTGGTGTATGTGTGTGTGAGAAGATGATGCAATGTGTACCTGATACGGAAGACGCTGAGAGTGCGAAATCAAATATGCTTGGTCAACTGGAATTTATTTGTGGAAGAGTTCGGGCTGTTTCAGAAGAATATGAGTTTGAGGTGGAACTGATGCATCAAAATCATCCTGATGGGTGCACGCGCATTTCACCTGTTATTCTTGGTGGGCTTTTGGGAGGTGAAAGCACGTCATTCACTGACTCTATCGTGCAGCTGGATTGGAAGAGACGTGAAAGACGAATTGTTCTTTTGGTTCGACCTGAGGAAGATTCAACTTGCATGGATCGTCCCCGTGGAAGCCTCTGCGAGTCAGCTGAGTCATATCTCGAATAAAATTTGAGTCGTTCGACTC
>Ga0163111_10003371_pt1 | contig 10311 bp, 9 predicted proteins | sample CRUFie1St18metaG_FD_109645 | JGI IMG/M metagenome (GOLD analysis project Ga0163111, IMG submission 109645) | Marine microbial communities from the Costa Rica Dome - CRUD Field 142mm St18 metaG | ecosystem: Environmental > Aquatic > Marine > Oceanic > Photic zone | place: Costa Rica: the Eastern... | reverse complement strand
ACTAAAAATTAAAATAATATTGAAAACTATTTTTTCATTTTTTATTTTGGATATAATAAACTGAGTAAATAATATTGAATAAATAGAGTTAAAAAAATAAATGAGAAGCAAGTAGAAAAAAAAATTATAACTTATTAAACCATTAATTTGCTGTTGATTTTCTATTGTTTCTTGTATGACGGGTAACGTGTAAATTGCGATAAAATTCATCAAAAATCCATAAAATAAAATATATGGCAATACTTTTTGAATGCTTGTAGTAAATAGATTGTAACTACTAATTAAAATTTTTTCCACGAATACTTTCCTGTAAAATACATTATAATTTATTATATATTATCACTACAATGAATATAAAAATTTTCAAGTGTGACGGAACAAAAAATAACTTCATTTTAATTGTTGATAACGATAATCATCATATAATTAGAAAAAATATTGTACGTATTTGTAGAAAATTTCAAACTGATGGACTGATAATATTATCTAATCATAAAAATTATGATTATAAAATGGACTATTATAATAATGATGCATCCTGGGAAACGATGTGTGCTAATGGTGCAAGATGTGCAGGTTTATTAATGTATCAATTGAATAATTGTGGTAAAAAAATAAATTTCCTTGCTGGTGATGGAAATCATTTAATAAATATTAATGGTAAACTATTATCATTGTCAATGAAACAGCCAATATTTAAATCAAAAGAAATTAATATTTTAAATCATAAAGGCAGATATATTGATTCAGGTGCAAAACACTTTTCTATAATTACAGAAAATTTGAATGCTATAAATATAAAAAAAATAGGTAGTGAAATAAGGCAACATCAATTCTTTAAGCCAGATGGTGTTAATGTGAACTTTATGGAAATTTTAAATCAAAATCATATTTCTGTAATCACTTATGAAAAAGGAATAGAAAGTACTGTGATGTCATGCGGTACTGGGTCAGTTGCATGTGCGTATTATGCAAATCATAAAAACTTAATTAAATCTCCAACCAAAATATCTGTTCCTGGTGGTGAACTACAATTAATTTTTAACAAAGACTGGAGTGACGTTTGGTTATCGGGTCCTGCAAAAATATCTGAACCAATAATAATTGAAATTTAATTTGCTAATGCTGTAACTGTAACACCTATGAAAGCCGTAATAACCGATAAAATTTTTACCTTTGAAAATTTTTCATTCAAAAAATACCAAGATAAAATCGAAATAAATACAACTGACATTTGAGATATAATACTTGCTACTGATGGTTTGTCTATGTAGGCATATCCTAAAATCCAAAAAGCTAAAGCTAAAAAAGGTCCTAAAACTGAAGCAAGAATTAAAATTTTTATATTTTTATATTTTTTAAGTGGCTTGACTAATTGTTGCTTATTTGATTTAAATGAAAAAATTAACCAAGAAATTACTACTCCAGGAAATAATCTAAAAACCGTTACCCATAAATTAAACTTTATATTTTGATCGTTTATTTCATTCAATACAGTCTTAAGTAAAACAACACCAAATCCTGTGCAACTCATTGCAAATAATACTAGAAGAATACCTCTTGTCTTTACTTTAAAATTAATTTCATCATAATCTTTTTCATATGTTAACATAATAATTGCAAAAATTGTGATTAAAAAACCTAGGAATTGCATTGCAGATAAGGTTTGGTTTTGTAACATTATAAGAGAGTAAAAGTAAATTATAAATGGAGAAAATGAATCAACTATTGCAACTCTATTTGCTCCTATAGTGCTCAAAGCATATATAAAAATCGTATCTCCTAATGCCATTCCAAGAGCACCACTTACTAAAATTTTTATATAATCTGATGAAAAATTTAATTCATACCAAAATGGAATTTCAAAAAGTTGAAAACATATAAGAAATAATAAAAAACCGATAGTGTTTTTAATTGGATTGATTAAAAAAGGAGTTATCTCGTAGGTACTTTTTCTAAGTAATACTACTGTTATACTCCATAAAATCGCAGCAATTAAACCACAAAATTCACCGAAATATGGGAATATCATTTTTGTATTTTCATATTTGAATCTATTTCTAGGGCCCAATTGATAATTCCGCCCTCAAGATTATAAATATTTTCAAAGCCATTTTGGATTAAATATTGACAAACATTATAAGATCTTACTCCAGACTTGCACATTACTACAATATCTTTAGAGTTATCTAATTTAGAAACATTATCAGGAATTTGATTCATTGGAATATGCATCGATCCAGAGATTTTAGATATTTTTACTTCACTATATTCTCTAACATCCAAGATTACAAAATCTTCTTTTTGTTTTATTTTATCATTTAATCTATGAACACTAATTGTTTTCACATCATTCATTAATCATCTCCTTAAATTCTGACTCATTAATTATTTTAATTCCTATATTTTGAGCTTTATTGTACTTTGATCCAGGATTATTTCCAGCTAGTAAAAAATCAATTTTTTTACTTATTGATGAAGAAAATCTTCCTCCGTTTTCTAAAATAATTTTCTTTACCTCAGATCTAGTTATACCATCTAATGTTCCAGTTACTACAAATGACTTTCCTAAGAATATATCAGTTCTAAGATTGGAGACTTTAAATTGAACACCCAAATCAAAACAATCTTTAATTAATTTGATATTTTCCGTATTTTTGAAAAATTCTACTATTGATTTTGCAACAATATCACCAACCTCATTTATGCTAATCAAATCATCAAAATTAGCTCCTATTAAATTATCAATATTTCCATTAAATGAAGTTTCTAATACTTTAGATAAATGTTCACCAACATTTCTTATTCCAAGAGAATTAACAAATCTTGACATTGAGGTTCTTTTTGATTGATTAATTGATTTAAGTAAATTATTGGAAGATTTTTCCCCCATTCTTTCTAATTGAATCAAATCATGAAAACTAATTTTGAAAATATCAGAAAAATTTTTAATTAAATTATTTTGAATTAAAAGTAATATAATTTTATTTCCCATTCCATCAATGTTCATACAATTTTTTGATACAAAATGTGTAATCTTACCTTCAATTTGTGCTGGACATTCATTATTAATACACCTAGCCTTTGCTTCGTCAGATGATTTATTTATTTTTGAATCACAACTAGGACAATTATCCGGTATTGTGTATCTAATGCTTTGATTATTTCTTTTTTCTTTAATTACTTTGACTACTTCAGGAATTACATCCCCAGCTCTTTGAATTAATACTGTATCACCAATATGTATGTCCTTTTTATCAATCTCATCCTGATTGTGAAGTGTTGCATTTGAAACAGTTACGCCGGATACATTAACTGGGTGTAATTGGGCTACAGGAGTAATTGCTCCAGTTCTTCCAACACTAATGATTATATTATTAATTTTTGTTGTAGACTGGGTTGGTTTTAGTTTAGCTGCAATTGCCCATCTTGGTGATTTGCTTCTACTGCCTAATATTTTTTGTAATTTAAATGAATTAATTTTAAAAACCACCCCATCAATATCATATTCTAATTCGCTTCTAATTGATTCAATATAATTAAAATATTCATTCAAAAATTTTAACCCTTTACCAATTTTTGACTTTGAACAAACAGGTAGTCCCCATTTTGGTAATAATTTCAAAAAATTTGATTGAGATTGTAAATCAAGCCCCTCATAATAACCTATTCCATAACAAAAAAATTGCAACGGTCTTGAAGCAGTGATTTTGGAATCTAATTGACGTAAACTACCTGCAGCGCAATTTCGTGCATTAGCAAAAACTGTTTCATTATTTTTTAGCCTTTGTTTATTTAAGTTAATAAAATTTTCTTTTGTTATGAAAACTTCTCCTCTTATTTCAAGATAATCTGGATAGTTAATATCATTGTTGAGTTGTAATGGTAAACTCTTGATTGTTCTTAAATTGGATGTAATATCTTCACCAATGTAACCATCTCCTCTAGTTGAACCTTTAATGAAAATTCCATTCTCATATATTAATTCTACAGCTAAACCGTCAAGTTTAGGCTCGCCAATATACTCTATATTATTTTCGCTTAAAGCTTTAATCATTTGATTATCAAATACTTGAAGTTCATTTTTATTCATTGCATTTGCTAGAGATAACATAGGCACTCTATGTTCAATCTGATTAAATTTTGATGTAGATTTAGTTCCTACTCTCTGAGTAGGACTGTAATTAAATTTATATTGTGGATTTTCTGATTCTAATAATTCTAATCTTTTTATTAACAAATCATATTCATTATCAGATATAATTGGATTATCATTCAAATAGTAATGAATATTATGTTCATTGATTTGTGAAATTAAATCATTAATTTTTTTTTTTATATCTTTCATTCAAAAATTAAATTTGATAATTCATCAAATATTGAATCACTTAATTTAAAATATTGTTTGCTAGAAAATTTGAAAGTTTTGTGTTTGTAATCACCGTTAACTAAGACATTATATTGTGACTTGTAAAAGTCTTTATTTTTGGTAATATCAGTCAAGGATTTTACAAAATAATCAATATCATTTTTTGAATTATATATACCAAAGCTTGCTCGAACCATACCCATCCAAGATTCAATGTTCCATTCTGATTGGTTTGCATTACATTTTGCTGCTTGTTGCTCTTTACTATGAGTTAATTCTAACATTTTTTCAACATATGGATGCGCACAAAAGCATTCATTTCTAACTGCTATATTAAAATAATCATTTAAAACTGCTGCAACTAAACCGTGGTCCATGGATTTAATGTTAAACGATATTGTCCCAGCTCTGGGACATTTTTCAGTGGAAGTTTCACCATATATTACTAAATCATCTATTTGAAGCATCTTATTTAAAGCATAATTAGTTAATTCTATATCCTCTTTAAGAACAGTATCCATTCCAATTGAATCTAAAACATGGATTGCTGCACCTAATGTAATCGCTCCAAGAATGTTTGGTGTACCAGCTTCTTCTCTGTCTGGAAATTTTTTAGTTATGAAATAATTATCAGGGAAAACTCTATCAACCATTCCTCCGCCAACTTCATCAGGATCGACTGCTGATAGGAATGATTTCTTAGCAATTACAACCCCGGGTGATCCAGGTGCATAAGTTTTATGCCCTGAGAAAACTAAAGCATCAATATCCATAGATGAGTCTTCAAAACCACTCATTTTAATTGGTACATGAGCCGCCAATTGTGCTGCATCGACTATTATATACGCTCCATATTTATGTGCTAATTTGGCAACTTCATTGATTGGGTTAATTATCCCAGTTACATTGCTAATCCCAGTAACAGAAACATAATTTATACGATTTTTATACTTAACTAAATAATCTTCAAGTAAGTTCATATCAATGCAACCCATTTTGGATTCATGAGTGTCAACAGGAATGTGCATAACTTTACCACCATGTTTTCTGTGAGGTAAATCATTTGAATGGTGCTCCATTATAGAAACTAATACCATATCTTTGGATGGTCTATATTGATTTAAAGTTCTAGCAATTCTGTTCATACCTGATGTTGTTCCTGAGCCAGAGAAGAAACACGTGTATTCTTTTTCATCAGCACACACAAAATTTAACATTCTCTCATGTATCCAATCATATGTTTTGGTAGCTATTTTTGCACTAAAATGCATTAGTGAATGTGTATTAGAGTAATGATTTAAAAATTCGGTTGCTACTCTATGTGCAGGTCCCATCATTAAAGTGGATGCCGTAGAATCTAGATATGTTCTCTTTATTGATTTACCTGACACAACTGTATATTTTGTATCAATACCAATAAAATCTTTCTTTATTTTATCATGAATTAGTTTTTTGGGTAGTTTAGTAAGTTGATTTTCAAGAATTGTATCAAATTTCATATTGAAATGTACTCCTTTTCTACAATTTTATTATACTCATTTTTTAATTCATTAGTAACAATATTTTTACTCTCCCATTTTTCCCAACTACAAGCCAATATTCCCACAGAAGCAGAAGTAACAAAAGCTTCATCCATATCATCTATCTCAGAAATTTTAATTTTCTTTTCAAAAACTGAAAGATTTAATTTTTTTGCAATTTCAAAAACTTTTGATCTTGTGATGCCATTTAAAATACCCAAATCTAAGGATGGAGTTAATAAAATATTATTTTTAATAAAAAATATATTTTTTATAGCTCCACTTGTAACATAATTATTACTATTATAAAATATTGGTTCAAAAATATTTTTTGATTTTGCCTCATTAATTGCTAAAAAATTACCAAAATAAAATAAAGATTTATATGCTGAATTAATTCTTAAAATAGGAAAATTTGTCTCATTATAAAAAGCTACTTCAACTATTTTTGAATTGATAGAGGGTAATTTTCTTAAAAAAATATAATATTCAGTATCTTGAAAATCTTCACTTGGTACAAAGATTATTTTAGCAAGACCTGTATTTAATTCATTTTTTTTGATAGTTAAATAAATATGATTTAAAATTTGGGATTTATTGAGTTTTTTAAAACCAAATCTTCTGCTATTTAGTAAAAGTCTTTCAATGTGATCCTCAAAAAAAATTAACTTTCTATCTATGAATCTAATTGTTTCAAAAATACCAATTCCACTGAAAATATTTTGATTAATATTTAAGTCAGAATTTTTAATAAATTCATTTTTGTAAAATGATATCATAATAATTCTAAAATTTTACTTTTCTGATTAGCTTCATTCCATTCGTCTTCTGGATTTGAATCCCAAACAATGCCGCCCCCAATTCCGTATTCATAAATATTTTTATGTTTTAAAAGTGTACGTATACAGATATTAAAATACATGTCTCCATTATTACATATATAGCCTGCTGAGCCAGTATAAATATTTCTTTTTTTTGATTCAAGAGTATTAATTATTTTCATAGCACTTTCTTTGGGCGCCCCAGTAATAGAACCTCCAGGAAATAGAGCTCGAATTATATCTACTTCATTAATATCTTCAATAATTTTTCCTTTAATTTCACTAACCATATGGTGAACTGTTTTAAAAGATTCTATGTTATATAAATTTTCTACAACTACTGAATCTATTTCACAAATTTTTCCTAAATCGTTTCTCATCAAATCAACTATCATCAAATGTTCTGCTCTATCTTTTTCACTGTTAACCAATTGCTCTTTGAAGTAAGAATCAATGTCTAAATTGCTTGAGCGAGGACGTGTTCCTTTTATAGGAAATGTAGAAATATTTTTGTTTTTAATTCTAATGAAAGATTCTGGAGAAAATGATAAAATATCATGATTATTAGTTTTGAAATATAACCCCTCTTTTGCACTAATTTCATTTCTTAGAGCCTTATATAAATCAAAAGAAGAATCAAAAGTAGATTTAAATAATTTATTTGTAGTAAAATTAATTTGGTATACATCTCCGTTTCTTAAATAATTTTTTATAGATTTTATTTGATCAGAATAATGGTCTAAGGGCATCAAATCTTGAACTTGTCTTAATTTACCTTTTTTTGATTTTAACGAATCATCATATTTATATTTTTTAATTAATTTAGGCTTACAAAACCATAAATAAGGGAAATTGTGATTTGATATTTGATTTTTAAAATCAATATTTTTATAAATTATTTTATTTAAATCATAAGATAGAAATCCTAAACACGAAATTTCATCATCAGGATTTTTCCAATTATCTAAAATTTGTTGAAAAACTTCAAGAGGTTCGCCTTTGACTAATTCATTATTTAAAAAACTTCCTTTATCATTAATTTCAAAGATATCACAATACCCCCAAACTGCATACCTTGATCTTTGTTCTTCTGAACTATCAATTAGTATATCTGGAGTACCGTATTTATTTTCTAATTCCTCTAGATTATTCATTGATTACTCTTTTTTTTGTTTTTCCAAATGAGGTATAACTGAAAATTTTAGGAGAAGTTATTGCATAAGAGAAAATATTATGCTTATTAATCATTTCATTAAGTCCTATTTTTTTAACTAATGAAAGATTACACTTATCTTTAACTCCATCAATTCTTTTTAAAATTTTAGGTAAGCTTGGAGCGGACCAATCTAAATGTTGACTTATCATTTGAAAAAAAAGTTGAATTAAATCCTCATCCCAATCTGGATTAATAATAAACTCTCTATTTTTAATATTTAAATGCTTACTAGTTAATTTACCAAACTGTTTAAGCTTGCTAATCGATAAAAGTTCTGGATATAAAATATTATCAATCTTTTTATCAAACAATTTAGAATCAACATTTTGGAAAAAAGTATCCCAATTATAATTACCTAATTTATTTATCCACGCTTTACAATTATCTTTGTAATGTTGCCATTTCAACCAGGATGCATCACTATTCAAAATTAATAATTTTGCAAAATCACTATTTGGTATCTGAATATTATACATCCACATTAAAAATATTAATGTTGAAAATGGAAATTTTGAATCGAAGTTTTGTGAAGTTAGTCCATTTAAAATATTTGGATTGCATGAACTCTCAAATCCATCTGGAATATAGCCATCTACAGATACAATATGACCGCCAACACCTTTGCCTTGTTTTGGTAATATATTTAGATCAACCCAAATTATTTCTTTTTTATTTTCAATTGCTTTTTTTGAAATCCATAAACTTTCATGATTATAATAACCTACTAATTTCCAATCAAGAAAATGACTCAGTAAAGAAGCACAAATCATACCATCATAATTAGATGAAATAATCATAGGCATATTTCTTTGTTTTAGCCAAGGATAATTAATAAAAATTTGTTTTGTGTCGAAAATCATATTTTAAGATTGATGAATATCATTAAATTAACGTTATAAATATAATTGATTATTTACTATAATAAAAAAAATGATATGAAAAAAATTATAATTTTTGTGCTTGTATGTTTAATTAAACCTCAAGAAGTAATAGGCGAAGGTTTATCTGGAGATGCGTTAATTCAATATGTAGTTGATAATTATAAAACTAATAATGTTTTAAGTTACAACAATGCAAGAGATGTATTGTATTTTGAAGTAGATAGAATTGATGGGATAGTAAAAGGTGTTTATACAAACTATTCTGTTTCTTTGCCACAAGGAGTTGATCCAAGTAGTCATCTGTATGAATATGGTATTGATTGTGAGCATGTTTGGCCACAAAGTATGGGAGCTTCTCAAAATCCAATGAAATCTGATATGCATCATCTAAGGCCTTGTAAGACAAATGTAAATTCATCCCGAGGAAACAAACCATTTGGTGAAGCTATAGACTCTCAAGTTAACCATTGGTATTGGCAAGCATATGATTATTCAAATCCTCCCTCAATAAACATAGATGAATATTCTGAAAGTGCATCAGATGTTTTTGAACCAAGGGAAGATATGAAAGGAGACATTGCCAGAGCTATGTTTTATTTTTATACCATGTACGAAAATAATGCAAATAGTAATTTTTTTGAAATCCAAAAAAACCAACTTTACGAATGGCATGAATATGATCCAATAAATAATGAAGAAATCATTAGAACAAATAAAATAGCAGATATTCAAAATTACCCTAACCCTTTTATAATTGATCCATCATTAATACAAAGATGTTATTTCCCAAATGAATTTAACCAGGGAGATGTAAATCTAGATTCTGTTATTAATGTATTAGATGTAGTTTATTTAATGAATTATATTTTCAATCAAATTGAGTTAAATAATGAACAATTTGAACTTGGTGATATGAATGGGGATAACGGAATTAATGTATTAGATATAGTCTTACTAGTGGAGGAAATAGTTTCATGAAAAAATATTTAAGTATAACAATAATATCATTATTAGTTTTCAGCGCTTTCTTTTTTGCTTTTGATAAAAGTGGTGCTGAAAAAATGAAAAATAAAAAAGGTAATCATACAATGAACGATGAAAATATAAACGATAAAGAATTTAAAACCAAAAGCGGATTAATATATGAAATTATAAAATTAGGTGAAGGTGAAAAACCAAATGCAACCGACAAAGTAGAAGTTCATTATCATGGTACTCTAGAAGATGGTTCTGTTTTTGATTCATCGGTTGATAGGAATCAAACAATTACTTTTGGATTAAATCAGGTAATAAAGGGATGGACAGAAGGATTACAATTAATGCCTGTTGGGTCAAAGTTTAAATTCACAATTCCTCCAGAACTAGGTTATGGTGATCGAGATATGGGAAGTATACCTCCAAATTCAACTTTAATTTTCGAAGTGGAACTTTTTGATATTAAAAAACCTTTTGTAGATAAAGATTTTTCACTACCCGCTGAAGAAATTGCAACTGAAAGTGGATT
>Ga0163111_10003370_pt1 | contig 10311 bp, 8 predicted proteins | sample CRUFie1St18metaG_FD_109645 | JGI IMG/M metagenome (GOLD analysis project Ga0163111, IMG submission 109645) | Marine microbial communities from the Costa Rica Dome - CRUD Field 142mm St18 metaG | ecosystem: Environmental > Aquatic > Marine > Oceanic > Photic zone | place: Costa Rica: the Eastern... | reverse complement strand
TAAAATTAATTAAATTTAAAGTGAGAGAATACGTGTTTTTTAAAATACTTATCTTATTTTTGGTTTAACTATAACAAGCCTTGGGCACTTAATTATAATATGAGCAATTACAAAAATTATTTAGAAGAAATTGAAAATAGAAAAGATCAAGGTCTTAATCCAAAACCTATTGATGACGGTGTACTTCTTGATGAAATAATAAGTCAAATTAAAGATTCAAATCATCCACAAAGGGAAGCTTCCCTTGATTTTTTTATTTATAATGTTATACCTGGAACCACTAGCGCTGCAAAAGTAAAAGCAATTTTTTTAAAAGATATTATCCAAGGTAGGATTATAATAGATGAGATATCATCAGATTTTGCGTTTGAATTGCTTTCTCATATGAAAGGTGGTCCTTCAATTGAAGTTTTAATTGATTTAGCCTTAGACACTAATGTTCAAAATGCTGAAAATGCATCAAAAATTTTGAAAACTCAAGTATTTTTATACGACGCAGATATGATAAGGTTAGAGAATGCATATAGAAAAGGCAATCTTATTGCAAAAGATATATTAATAAGTTATTCCAAAGCTGAATTTTTTACCAAACTTCCTGAAATTAAAGAAGAAATTTTGGTTGTTACATACATAGCTGGTATTGGAGATATTTCTACAGATTTTCTTTCACCAGGAAGTGACGCACATTCAAGATCTGATAGAGAGTTACATGGTAAATCAATGTTTGAACATAATGTAGATAAACAGAATGAACTTTTGAAACTTCAAGAACAGCATCCTGACAAAATTGTAATGCTTGTTGCTGAAAAAGGTACCATGGGTGTCGGGTCCTCCAGAATGTCAGGTGTAAATAATGTAGCTCTTTGGGTTGGAAAAGAAGCTAGTAAATATGTGCCATTTGTAAATATTGCTCCTGTTGTAGCAGGAACAAATGGTATTTCACCTATTTTTTTAACCACTGTTAGTGTTACTGGAGGTATTGGACTAGATCTTAAAAATTGGATTAAGAAAAAAGATAATGACGGAAACTTGATATTAGATACCAATGGAGATCCTGTACTTGAACAAGTTTTTTCTGTTGAAACTGGAACAGTACTTAAAATAAATACTAAAAAAAAGAAATTATATAAAGATGATATAGAATTATGTGATATATCAGATGCATTTACACCTCAGAAAGTTGAGTTTATGAGAGCAGGAGGCTCTTACGCAATCGTTTTTGGAAAAAAATTACAATCATTTGCGTCAAAAGTTTTAGATGTAAAAATGGCAGATATTTTTGCTCCTTCAAAGGAAATATCTCATTATGAACAGGGATTAACAGCAGTTGAGAAAATCTTTAATAAAAATGTAGTTGGTTCTACTTCTGGAAAAATTCTTCATGCTGGCTCAGATGTTAGAGTTAATGTAAATATTGTTGGTTCTCAAGATACAACAGGTTTAATGACTTCACAAGAATTAGAATCTATGGCTGCAACAACCATTTCTCCAATAGTTGACGGTGCATATCAATCAGGTTGTCACACTGCTTCTGTTTGGGATGTAAAATCAAAAGAGAATATTCCTAGATTGATGAAGTTTATGAATGATTTTGGATTAATAACAGGCAGAGATCCTAAAAATAAGTATCATGCAATGACTGATGTTATTCATAAAGTTTTAAATGATTTAACCGTTGATGATTGGTCAATTATAATTGGTGGTGATTCTCATACAAGGATGTCAAAAGGAGTTGCGTTTGGTGCAGACTCAGGTACAGTAGCTCTTGCTCTTGCAACAGGTGAAGTTTCAATGCCTATACCAGAATCTGTAAAAGTAACATTTAAAGGAAAAATGGCTTCAAATTTAGATTTCAGAGATGTAGTTCATGCAACTCAATCTCAAATGCTAACTAAGTTTAACGGAGAAAATGTTTTTCAAGGACGCATAATTGAAGTTCATATTGGAACACTACTTGCTGATCAAGCATTCACTTTTACAGATTGGACTGCAGAGATGAAAGCTAAAGCATCTATTTGCATATCTGAAAGTAAAACTTTGATTAAATCATTAAAAATTGCAAAAAATAGAATTAAGATAATGATAGATAAGGGAATGGATAATGAATCACAAGTTCTACAAGGACTTATAAATAAAGCGGATAAAAGAATAAATGAGATTAAAAATGATGAAAAACCTCCATTAGCACCAGATTCAAATGCAAAGTATTTTGCTGAATTTGAAGTAGATTTAGATAAAATTTATCAACCAATGATTGCCGATCCAGATGTTCATAATGAAGATGTTTCTAAAAGATATACTCATGATACAATAAGATCTTTATCTTATTACAATGGTGATAAAAAAGTAGATCTTGGTTTTGTAGGTTCTTGCATGGTACATAAAGGTGACTTAAAAATTCTTGCTCAAATGTTGAGAAATCTCGAACAAATACATGGTGAAGTTACATTTAATGCTCCTTTGATTGTAGCTGCTCCAACATATAATATTATTGATGAATTGAAAGATGAAGGCGATTGGAATGTCTTGCAAAAATATTCTGGTTTTGAATTTAATGATAAGGAACCAAAAAATATTGCTAGAACAGAATATGAGAATATGATGTACCTTGAAAGACCTGGGTGTAATTTATGTATGGGAAATCAAGAAAAAGCTGAAAAAGGAGATACTGTTATGGCTACATCTACTCGTCTATTTCAAGGAAGAGTCGTAGCAGATTCTGATAGGAAAAAAGGAGAATCATTACTAGCTTCAACTCCCGTAGTAGTTTTATCTGCAATTCTTGGGAGAACTCCATCAATGGAAGAATATATTCAAGCAGTTAAAGGTATTAACTTAACAATGTTTAGTCCTACGAAAAATAATTTATACGCATAAAAATATAAAATTTAATAAGATGACTACTAATAAAAAAACCTTACCGAAGTAAGGTTTTTTTTAGAGCGGGATGGACGGGACTTGAACCCGCAACTTCCTGCGTGACAGGCAGGTGCTCTAACCAATTGAACTACCACCCCAAATTAATTTTTTGGTTTATATAAAATAGAAACAGGCATTATTACACAGTAACCAACAAATAATAATACTGGACCTATTTTAGTGCTGTAAATACTATCAACAGAATTACTTGAAATAATAAAATATCCTATAGCGATACAGACTAAACCAATGACAAAAAGCATATAATTCATTTTTTTAAATGGTGATTCCATTACTAAATATAATTCAACTTATTGAGCGTGAAAAGTTAAAATATTAATAATAATTAATACAAGTATTATTATTTATTATGTGTAATTAAATTATAACCATAAATGCTTATGAAAAAAAATAACGTATTATATTATTTAATTTTTTTAACAATTTTTATATTATCTTTATCATTATTTGTTAGTTATTTCTCTTTATTAAATCAAACTATAAATTGCAATAATTGTGAATTTGTTATAAATAAAAAAGATAATGCATTAAAAATTGGTAAAAGACTTCAGGATAGAGGTATCATAAAAAGTTATTTTTCTTTTATTTTATTATCAAAGCTATTGCAAGCTGAAAAAAAGTTGAAGCCTGGAAGATACGATTTGAAAAGAATTAAAAATCTTAAAAATTTGGTAGACAGATTAACGATTGCTGATAGAGATTTTATCAAAGTAATCATTCCAGAGGGGTGGACAATAGAACAAATTGCTCAAAGAATTTCTAATAAAGCAAATATTGATAAAGATAAATTTATCAAACTATGTTATGATAAAAATATAATTAAGAAATTTAGCTTCATTAAATCTAATAGCTTAGAAGGATACTTATTTCCTGAAACTTATTTTCTATCATACAAGCAAAGTGAATTTGATATAATTATGATGATGGTAAATCAGTTTAAAAAAGTGTTTGAAACTATTGACTTTGGTTCAACAAATTTTACACTGCATGAAGTTATCACACTAGCTTCAATAATTCAAGGAGAAGGAAAAGTTATTGAAGAAATGCCTCTGATTTCTTCAGTTTTTATTAATAGAATTAAAAAAAATATGTCTCTAGATGCTAATGCTACTATTCAGTATATTATTCCAGGTAAAAATAGAAGATTATCAAATAAAGATCTTGAAATTAAAAGTCCGTATAATACATATAAAAATAAAGGTTTACCTCCTGGCCCTATAAATAATCCGGGTATTTCAGCTTTAAAAGCTGCATTGATGCCGTTAAAAACAAATTATATTTATTTCGTTAGAGGTCTTGATAGTATTGGTAAACATGTTTTTTCCACAAATCTCAAGGATCATGAAATTGCTAAAAGAAAATATTTGAGGAATTTACGTAAATGATTGAAGATAACTTATATAAAGGTGAATTATTAGAAAATGTACTAAATGATAAACAGTTAGATGCTGTAAAGAGTATTGGCTCACCAAATCTGATATTTGCTGGTGCTGGAAGTGGCAAAACGAGGGTATTAACGCATAAAATTGCATATCTTATAAAGGAAGTCGGTATTCCACCTGAAAATATTTTAGCTGTTACATTTACAAATAAAGCGGCTCAAGAGATGAAATCTAGAGTTCAAGAACTGCTAAATTTCGATATTTCATCTATATCAATTGGAACTTTTCATTCAATATCTGCTCAAATACTTAGAAAAGAAATTCATCATTTAGGATTTTCAAATAACTTTATTATTTATGATCAACCTGATAGTATTTCTGTAATTAAAGAAAGTATTAAAGATTTAGGTTTGGATGTAAAACAATTTGAACCTAAGACTTTTAAAAACCACATAAGCAGTTTAAAAAACCAACTAATAAGCCCGTCTGATGCAGAATCAATGGCTGATGATTTTTTATCTAAAAAAGTTGCTCAGGTTTATAAAATATATCAAAATCAATTGCAAAAAAATTCTGCTTTAGATTTTGATGATTTATTATTAAAACCTTTAGAATTATTTAAAAAAAATAATAATATTTTAGAAAAATATCAAAATAAGTATCACTATGTTTTAGTTGATGAATATCAAGATACGAACAAACCACAATTTAAATTAATTCATTCATTATCAATAAACCACAGAGAAATTTGTGTTGTAGGAGATGATGATCAGTCGATATATGGATGGAGAGGTGCAGATATATCAAATATACTCAATTTTTCAGAAGCTTTTGGAGAATCAAAAATTTTTAAATTAGAACAGAATTATAGATCAACTCAAAATATTTTAGATGCAGCATATCATGTAATATCTAAAAATCATAATCGAGCTGATAAGCGTATTTGGACTGATAATAAAAATGGAGACCCAATTTATATAGTTGAAAATTCTAGTGATTTTAATGAGGCTGATAAAATAATTGATCTAATTACAAAAAACACATCAAATGAAAAATATAATTTAAGTGATATTGTTATACTTTATAGAACAAACGCCCAAAGTAGGATAATTGAAGATAAATTAAGAAGACAGAGTATCCCATACCATATAATTGGAGGAGTCAAATTTTATGAAAGAAAAGAAATTAAAGATGTATTGGCTTTTTTGAGGGTTATTGTAAATCAATCAGATAACGTTAGCTTGCTGAGAATTATTAATTTTCCTGCAAGAGGTTTAGGTAAAACATCAATTGAGAAGATTATCCAGTTTTCTAAACAAAATAATTTAACTTTATTTGATTCTTTAAATCAAATAGATAATATCCAAATTGGTCTATCACAAAAAAGCACAATCAAAGCATTTCATAAAAATATTATAAAATTATCAAATAAGATTGATTCTTTAAGCATTTATGAATTGACAAATGAAATAATTGAATTATTTCAAATAAAAAATCATTATGATAAACAGAATACAAGCGAATCTAATGAAAGATGGCTGAATATTCAGGAATTAATTAATGGAATAATTGATTACGTTTCTGAGAACGAAAAAAATACAATAATAGATTTCTTAGAAGAAGTTTCATTATTAACTGACATTGATAAATGGAATGACGAAGTCAAGCAAGTCACATTAATGACAATTCATAGTTCTAAGGGTTTAGAATTTCCAATTGTTTTTATAGCAGGATTAGAAGAAGGGTTATTTCCTATTTCTCAATACTTAGATCAAAATGATGAACTTGAAGAGGAGAGAAGACTGTTTTATGTTGGTGCAACTAGAGCCATGGAAAAACTTTACTTATCATATTCAAAATTTAGAAGAAGATATGGAGCAGAAATAACTCCAATGATAGTTTCAAGATTTATCAAAGAATTACCAGAAAAAAATATTAAATTTTTACAAAAGGATTTTAGAGCAGATAATAGATTTATTTCTAAAAATACTAAAGTTAAAAAAGAGCAGAATTTTAAAAATGGTTTAATTGTTCAACATTCGTTGTTTGGAAAAGGAAAAATAATAAATGTTGATGGATTGGGAATTAATGCTAAGTTAACTGTAATTTTTAATGGTAACGTTCAAAAAAAACTAATTGCAAAATATGCAAATTTAAAGATTTTAGATAATAACTAAGGGAAGACTCATGAGGAAAAAAGAAGAATACAGAAAAAAGTTTGAAAAAGCTTTACACAAGGAAAATCTTAAACTTACAACACAAAGGTCAGCTATTTTTGATGAAGTCATTTATGGAGATAAACATAGAGAATGTGAAGAAATTTGTGCTTCACTGAAAGATAAAGAATATAATGTGTCAAGAGCGACTGTATATAGAACACTTGATATTCTTATTAAGTATGATTTTATTCGTAAAATGGATATTGGTGATGGAAGCCTTAGGTATGAAACTAAAATTGGACATCCACATCACGATCATATGATATGTGTCGAAACCGGTGAAATTACAGAATTTGTGAGTGATGAAATCGAAGTTATTCAAGAGAAAATTGCTAAAAAATATGGATATGAAATTATTAAAGCAAACCATCAATTATTTGTTAAACCTTTAAAATAATGATTAAAATCAAAAATATTGATGATTTTAAAATTGGACAGAACATTTACAGCTTTGCCCAATGCCTTCTAAAAGAGAAAAAAATATCAAAAAATGGTGATGCATATATTGATGTGTTATTTAGAGATCAATCAGGTAAAATTAATGGTAAAATATGGAGTTTTGTTGATTTTTATGAATCAGTTTTTAATGAAGGCGACATAGTTGCAATAAAAGGAGAGATTAAAAGATTCCGTGGAAAATTATTTATTAATGTTAATAATATAGCAAACCTATCAAATGAAAGATATGATAAATATGGATTTGACCCTGAATTAATTTATCCATCAATTGATTATTCAATAAATGAAATTTTTAAAAATTTGCAAAAGATAATTTCTAATTTAGATAATCCTTACAAGAAATTAGTTGAAACAATTTTTAATAAATATGCGTCAGAAATTAAATTATTTCCTGATGATATGTATAATTACCAGTTTAATAAGAAAGGTGGTTTGATTTTAAAAATTTATAATGCTATTAACATTGCACTAAAAATCACTAAGAAAAGAAAAGTAAGTTCTTCTCTGATATTTGCTGGTGTTTTATTAAAGTATATCGGAAGAGTTAAGCAATATGAATACAATATTATTTTTAAAGAGAAAAATATTGGAAAGACAGAAAATTGTTTGATATTATCTAGAGATATAATTAAATCTTTTTCAAAAGAATTAAATTTAGATAAAAATACTTTTAATGAAATTATTGACATCATACTTTACGAACCTAGCATTAGTTCTAATTTAAATCATTTAGGTGCTTTAGTATATCATATATTTGAAATTGACAAATCAATTTCATCGCTTGAGTATGAGCTATAAAATGATATTTATTGCACTATTAAGTGTAAGCTTTATTTTACCAAACAATGAATTGAATTCATACAGCAATTTTGGTGAAATTACATCGAGTCCTATAATATCATATGATCATATAAATAACTCTGGTTTTTATGTAAATATATTTAATCCTTATAAATTTAATGATGAAATTATTTTAGATTTAAGTATTAATACTTCAACTTACATTCCAATTGGAACTTTTAACATTCATAAATTCAAGTTGAAGGTTAAATCTGATTCTACATCTAACAATTCATTTAATCACTCTAGAGGTGATTATGGTTATTACGACAATACAATATCTATTAAAAAAAAACATAATGAAATTTCTAGTATAATTTTATTACACTCAAGATCTCAACCAAGATATTTTCTGCAATCAACAAAAGGTATTTCACTACAAAACTATTTAATAAATATTTCAAAAAAGAACGATAAAAGTATCGTTAATAAAGTTAGTTCTACTTTTTTATATCATAAAGAAAATTTAGTTTTTTCTAAAAGTAGTAGCGAATTTAACAATAGATTTTCTGATTCGTACCATTTTGGTATATCTTTTGATTTAGAATTAAGTAGATTTCAACTAAATGCTAATTTTTGCAATCAGTTCACAAATGGTAATCATTTTAGTAGCGAGATTTTGGATGAATATAATAACTGGATTAATATTTTAAGTTCTTATAATATTAATAAAAAAAATACAATATCACTTAGAACAGTATCCAAGCAAACAATACATGATAAATCAACTGAAAATTCAGTTAATAATTATCTAGATGTATTTTTTTACAACAGATATATCAATGATCAGTTGTCAATTGAGATTGGTTTTCAAAGTTCAAATTTTAATAATAGCAATAAATATAAACCTTATATAAATATGTCAATTAAAGATTTATTTAAATGTATCACATTAAGTTATATTGACTTTTATGATAATCAATTCAGTTATAGTCAAGCAGCTGATTTAAATTCAATAAGTCATATTCAAAAAGGTATCATAGATTATAAAAAAGATAACATATCTATTATTTTAAATCCTTTTAAACTTAAATATGATAATAATCAATACAACTTATCAGGATTTTTAGTGAAAACTAAATTAGTTAATAATAACTTCAAATTAAAAATAATTGGTGGTTTTTATGATAATGATAATAAACAAAAATCATCTATTGAGTCTTATTTGAATTATGAATCAACATACGCATATCCATTAGAAAATGTAAGATATAAACCCTTTGTATCTTTAGGTGGTAATATTTTGAAAATTAATAATGAACAAATGTATATGTATTTTAATTTTATAGATCAGTCTCTTTCTCATAAAAGTATTAATAATTCATTTATAAAATTCGGTTTTCTATTAGAAAAATTTAAAATTTCATTTAGATATGACAATTGTTTTAATAAACAAAATTTTAGTTTTTTTAATAATAACGATTTTTCGCTAGATAAGTTCTTTAGTTTAGAGGTTGATTGGAATTTTTTAGATTAAAATTTTATTTATAATATCTAAAAATTTTATCTAAATTAAGAATATGTTTTGGTATATAATTAAAGTACAGGAGTATTAAAATGAGTGAAAAAACCATTGAAATAACAGCTGAAAATTTCGAAGAAATAGTTATTAAATCAGATTTACCAGTGTTGGTTGATTTTTGGGCTGAATGGTGTGGTCCATGTAAATTGCTATCACCAACTATTGATAAAATTGCAGCAAATTTTGATGGTAAAGTTAGGGTAGGAAAAGTTAATGTAGATCATCATCCTTCATTAGCTGCTGATTATAAGGTAAGAGGAATTCCTAATATTTTAATTTTTAAAGCTGGTGAAGTTAAAGAGCAGCTTGTTGGTAATGTGCCAGAAGATAAGATAACTGAAGAACTAAATAAAATTATTTAAAAATATGATTCATGATGTAATAATTGTAGGCTCAGGTCCTGCAGGTTTAACCGCAGCCGTTTATGCTGCGCGAGCAAACTTAAATCCGCTTGTTTTTGAGGGATCTCAACCAGGTGGACAATTGACAATAACAACAGATGTTGAAAACTACCCAGGTTTCCCAGAAGGTATAATGGGCCCTGAATTAATGGATTTGTTCAGAAAACAAGCTCAAAGATTTGGTGCTGAAACATTTTTTAAAAATGTAGATGAAATTAACTTAAAATCTTCTCCTTTTGAACTTAAAGTTGGAGATGAAATTTTTAAATCTAAAACTGTTATCATTGCAACAGGAGCCTCAGCAAAATTACTTGGGCTTGAATCAGAGTCAAAATTGATGGGGCACGGTGTTTCAGCTTGTGCTACATGTGATGGTTTTTTCTTTAAAGATAAAGAAGTTGTTGTAGTTGGCGGAGGTGATTCTGCAATGGAAGAAGCAACTTTTTTAACCAAATTTGCTAGTAAAGTTACTATTGTACATAGAAAAGATGAATTTAGAGCATCAAAAATCATGCAAAAACGTGTTTTTGATAATCCTAAAATTGAAG
>Ga0163111_10003369_pt1 | contig 10312 bp, 3 predicted proteins | sample CRUFie1St18metaG_FD_109645 | JGI IMG/M metagenome (GOLD analysis project Ga0163111, IMG submission 109645) | Marine microbial communities from the Costa Rica Dome - CRUD Field 142mm St18 metaG | ecosystem: Environmental > Aquatic > Marine > Oceanic > Photic zone | place: Costa Rica: the Eastern... | reverse complement strand
TCGAGCCGCGCCAGGATGAACGTCGACGACGCCCGCATCGCCTCGCCGCACGCGAAGTCGAGCGCGGCCGCGCCGAGCGCCGCCTCGGTATCCGTCACCAAACGGTGCGCGCGCCCCGCCGTCCCCCCCAGCGCAAAACCGAGCGCCACGCCGGCTCCGCGCGCGCCGCGCGCCCGGAGGCCCCTCGTGCGCCGCGCCCGCCCTAAAAATTCGCCCCCGCAATTGCGCAGGTTGCAGAGCGAGTTGATGAGCCTCATGATGGGCAGCGACGGCGGCGTCTCGGCGTTCCCGGAAGGCGACAACATCTTCCAGTGGACGGGGACGATTGACGGCGGCAAGGACACGGTACGCGCGCCGCCCGCGCCGCCGCAGCTCGCGCCGCGCCACCCGTCGCCCCGCCGCGCGCGCCGCTCCGGCGCGAGGCGCGCGCGCCTCGCCCATCCCCCCGCGCGTCCGCCCTCTGCTTGACCGCGCTCACCTCTGCGCCCGCAGGTGTACGAGGACATGCAGTTCAAGCTGGCGTTCAAGTTCCCGACGAGCTACCCGTACGAGGCGCCGCAGGTCACCTTCGTGACGCCGTGCTTCCACCCGAACGTCGACCAGTACGGCAACATCTGCCTCGATATCCTGAAGGCGAGCGCCTCTCCGCCGCCCGGAGCCGCCGCCCGGAGCCCCCGAGCCGCCCCTCCCTCCCCCCTCCCTCTTCCCCGCCCCTCGTCACCCGCCCGCCGCCGCCGCCGCTCGCAGGAGAAATGGACGGCCGCGTACAACGTGCGCACCATCCTCCTCTCCATCCAGAGCCTGCTGGGCGACCCGAACCTCGACAGCCCACTGAACGGCCACGCCGCTGCGATCTGGCACAAGACCGCAGAGTACAAGGCCGCGCTGCAGAAGCACAAGAGCCAGCAGGCGCCCGACAGGAGGGCGTGAGCGGGCGGCGCGCGGCCGCCCCCGCGCGGCCGCCCCGCCCAGCTCCGCCCTCCCGATAATGTCCGTGCGTCCTCCCGACTGCTTGTGTGCCAACCTCGCGGCGCCCCTCCCGTCGCCGGGCAGGGTGCCGCACCACCCGCCGTCGGCACATCTATGTGCCGATCTAGGGCCCTAGGCATGACCTGTAAGATTTACAGTAACCCCGAAGGTTTTAATCGCCTACAGACCGCACCACGCCGACTAGTTGCCGTAGAAGCCCAAGTAGACCGACTTGTGCTTCATGGCGTGCTCCATGTTCTCAAACTTGGGCTCGGGCCCCTTGGAGAAGATGTGCGGGCAGTCGTAGTTGCGGTGGCCCTGGTGCTGGTCGTTGATCGTCGTGCCGTACAGGTTGCCCTTCCAGTGGCGCCCCTCCGACAGCCGCACCGCCGAGTAGTTGCGCGAGCCGAGCATGCCGGCGTTCCACTCGCCCTGCATCCGCTTCTGGTACATGAAGCCGTCGGGCTTGAACTGGATCATCCCGAGGTCGGGCGCCGTCGTCGGCGGCGGCGCGTCCTTCTTGTTCTTCGCGTTGTACTCGTCCTTCTCGCGCTTCGCGTTCGTCATCGCCGTCGCCGTCGCCTTGTGCGTCGTGAGCCCGAACATGTTGCGGCTCTGCACGTGGGGGACGAAGCCGCCGTAGCCGGGGATGTGGTAGTCGCCGACCATCACGGGGTTCTTCTGCTTGCGGTAGGCGGCGTCCATCGGGTTGTTCGTCTCGTGGAGGTAGGTGATGTGGCCGTCCTGGATCTTGGCGGCGTGGCCGAAGTTGAGCATCTCGTTCTTCGCCGACGACTGGTACTGCTCGTCCGTCGTCATCGGCCGCCACTGGAAGCGGCGCGCGGGGGCGCCCTTCCCCTCGATCGCGACGTGCGACGCGTGGCCGAAGGTCATCCCGAAGATCGACTCGGACTCGACGCCGGCGATGAAGCCGGTGTACCCGGGGAGGTGCTTCGAGTGCTTGTTCGGGCCGTCGGGGCGCGTCGTCTCCATCTCGCCCGAGCGGAGCGCCGGCGGCTTCGGCGGGTCGGAGGGCAGGATCATCTCGCCGTTCTTGCCGTACGGCCCGATGTTCTCGATCTTGAGCGAGACCTCGTCGGGGCGCTGGCGGTCGCGGATCGTCTCGGCCTTCGCGGTGGTGCGCGCGAAGGTGTCCGAGAAGATGTTCTCGGCCTGGACGCCCGGCACGAACCCCGAGTACCCCGGGATGTGGTACACGCCCTCGGTCTTCGTCGTCGTCTTCTTCGCCGGGTCGGTCGGGTTGTGCGGGTCCTCCTTCCCCTGGATCCGGATCGCCGGCTCGCTCGACGCCGAGTAGTCCTTCCCCTCGTGGAAGTTGTGCATCAGCACCGACGTCTTCACCGGCTCCTTCCCGCCCGCGATCTGCACCGTCGACGGCGGCCACTGGTTCATCGGCTCGAGCTTCTCCGCCGTCGCGTCGGTCTGCAGGTTGTACGGCGACGCGCCCGCCCACGAGACGCCGCCGTGCGCGATGTCGGACGGCTTGCCCGGGTGGCCGTTGTCCATGTTGAACGCCACCTCCATCGACGTCTTGTACTGCTCGTCGGCGTTCTGCTCGACGCCGCGCGGGAACCGCCCCTCGACCGCCTGCAGCGTCGCCTTGCCGTAGGTCTTCGCGTACAGGTTCTCGGCGTACATCCCCGGCACGACGCCCGAGTAGCCGGGGATGTGGTGCCCCTCGCTCGGCGTCTTCGCCGGCGTGAACTCGGCGTACGACACGTACTTCCGCCACTTGAGCGGGTCCTGGTCCGCCGTGCGCTCGTGGATCGCCGCCTCGCTCGCCTGGCCGAACGTCTTCCCGAGCTGGTTCTGCCCGCCCGCCAGGTACCCGGTGTACCCGGGGATGTGGTGCGGCATCGCGCCCCGAAGCAGCAGCGCGCGCGCCTGCGGGTAAGGGCGGGTGGGCGGTCGGGCGGGCGCGCAAATGGGGGTTCGCGCGCGCGAATGTTGTGTGCGCAAAGGGAGGAACTGACGCGGTGGCGCCGGACGCCGCGGCGTGCGGCGGTCGACTCGAGGCGGGCGGGCGGTGTGCGGTGCGTGAAGAAAATTATTTGGGCGGTGCGGCGTGTGTGGGTGTCGATGGGTGGTGGTGGTGGGACGAGAGAGGAGGCCGGCGTACTCTGCGAAGGAGCTTGTTGGTCTGGGTGGTAACCGAAAGATTTCGACCTGGCTTCGTACTCGGCTCTATGAGTGCTGCGGGCGTGCCCAGGGGCGCCGCGCGTACGAAAATCTTTTCAGTCCCAATCGCCATCCGAGTCGGCCTCCGAGTCCATCTCGCGCTGCCGCTTCAGGTGGCGGCGCGCGTAGTCGGCGACGAAGCCGCCGTGCTCGGTGTCGGCCAACTCGGCGGGCGCGCGCTCGCCGTCGGTCCAGCCGCACGCGAGCGCGAGCGCGAGCATCGTCCGCTGCGCGCCGTTGGCGGCGAGGGCGGAGCGCTTGTCGGCGCACGCCGCCGCGACGGCGCCGAGCATCGCCTTCGGCAGCGCGCAGCGGCGCGCGCGCACGAGCGCGGGGCGCAGCCGGCAGAGGCGCTTGAGCGCGTGGAGCGCCGAGCAGCGCACCTCGACGACGCGGTCGCCGAGCAGCGCGGCGAGCGCGGCGGGCACCGACTCGGGCACCGCCGCCGCCGCCGCCTCGGCGAGCGCCTCGTCCGCCGCCTCGTCGCCGCCGGCGGCGTCGCCGTCGCCGTCGTCGGCGGGCGGCGGCTCGGCCATCGCCGCGGCGATGCGGGCGAGCGAGTGCGCGGCGGGCTGGCGGAGCTCGGAGCGCTCGGAGGCCGCCGCCTCGAGCGCGCCGGCGAGCATCTCCGACAGGCCGTCGGCGAGGGCGGCGGGCTTGAGCGCGCGCAGCAGCGCGAGGTGGGCGCGGAGCTGCGCGAGCTCGCCGCGCCACGCCTCGCCGCTCTCGTCGCCGTCGGCCGCCGCCTCGATCGCCGCGAGCAGCGGCGGCAGCGGCAGCCAGAGCCCGAGGCCGCCGAGCGTCGCCGCCGCCGCGAGGGCGACGCCGTCGTCGTCGACGGTGAGGAGCTCGGTCGCCGAGTGCTGGAGCGCCTGCAGCGTGCCCTCGCCCACCGCCTTCGGCATCCCGCGGAGGACGCCGGCGATCGCCGAGAGCAGCGCGTGCTGGACGCCGGCCTCGGCGGCGAGGAGCGCGCCGTTGAGCTCGACGAGGAGCGGCTCGACGCGCGTCGAGAGCGCGGCGAGCTTGTGGAGGGCGGCGGCGCCGCGCTCGCGCACCGCCTTCGTCGCGTCGGAGAGCGCCTTGACGAAGGTGGTCTGGAGCTGCGGGACGAACGGCTTGAGGAGGACGGCGCCCTTCTCGATGAGCAGCCGCAGCGTGTGCAGGATCGCCGCCTTGACGCCCCACGGGAAGCGGTCGCCGACGATGCGGATCAGCGGGCCGGTGATCGCGATCACGCTCGGCTTGAGCGCCTCGGCCGACGTGAGCGAGATCGCCTCGCCGAGCGCCGCCGCCGCCTGCTCGCGGAGCTCGGGCGACGCGGTGAGCAGCCCGTGCTGGAAGACCGCCTGCAGCGGCGTCAGCCCCTTGGGGAGGCAGAGCCCCGGCAGCAGCAGCGGCGCGTCGCGCGGCGCGCCCGCCGCCCGCCGCGCGAGGCGGTGCTCCTCGGCGACGGCCTGCAGCTGCTGGCGGAGCCACGTGACGTGGAGGGCGTACCGCTCCTTCGGGATCCCCTTGACGACGGCGTCGAGCGCCGCCCACCCCGCGCGCAGCACGGCGGGCTGCGGCGCGTGGAACATGCCGAGCGTCATCGCCATGAACTGCGGGTGGTACTCCGACAGGTCGTGCGGCGAGTCGGCGACGAGGGCGGCGACGAGGGCGGCGGCGGCGACGCGGACGTGCGGCGCGCTCTTCTCCATGCACGCGCCCGAGAGCACGGCGAGGAGGTGGTGGAAGCCGTCGTCGTCGACGGCGACGCCGACCGCGCGTGTCGCCGCCACGAGCGCGTCGCGCAGCTCGGGGTCGTACGCCGCGCCCGCCGCCTCGGCGAGCTCGGCCTCGGCGTACGTCCCCTCGAGGAGGGCGGGGACGACGGCGTCGAGGTGGTTGTACAGCGCGGCGCCCGCGCACGCCGCCACCGCCGCGAGCGCCTTCGCGTGGACGAGGGTCACCGGCGTCGCGCACAGCTTCGGCACGAGGAAGGGGACGACGGCGGCGGGGCGCTGCGCGACGACGACGCGGAGGCCGTTCTTCGCCGACTCGGACTCGTCGCCGCCGCCGGAGCGCAGCAGCTGGAGCAGCGACGGCACGATCTCGTGCACCGCCTGCTGGCCGATCAGCCGCTGCAGCGCGTTGAACGCGCCGGCCGCCGCCTCGCGCACCGCGTCGCAGCCGTCGCACAGCGCGAGGCGGACGGCGGGGAGGAGGTCGTCGAGGAACTGGAGCACGAGGTCCTTGCCGGCGGCGCCCATCAGCTCGGTCAGCCCGAGGCAGACGCCGATCCGCTCGGCCTCGCCGCCCTCGCGCAGGTTGCGCTGCAGGTTGGGGATCAGCGTCGGCAGCACGCGCTCGGCGAGCTTCGAGACGAGCTCGCCGAGCGCGCGCGCCGCCGTCTGCTGCTCCTCCTCGTCGTCGGCGGCGAGGCCGCCGATGATCTTCTCGGTGAGCGTCGGCAGCACGATCCGCAGCGCCTTCGGCGCGTTCGAGACGAGCGACTTCCACACGAAGTTGGCCGCCTGGCGCACGCCGACCGCCTCGTCGTTGCGCGCGATGTAGAGCGCGGCGAGGAGGGCGTGCTGCGCGGCGGGGGCGATCGACGCGAGCGGCGAGTCGGGCGCGTTCGCCTCGCCCTGCTCGAGGATCGCCATCGGCTGCGAGTCGGTGAGGCGGAGCATGAGCTCGCCGAGCAGCTCGGCGCTCGACTGGCGGATCCGGTAGTTGGCGTCGGTGAGCCCCGCCTGCAGCGGCGGCAGCAGCAGCCCCGCCGACGCCTCGCGGTACGTCGCGATCACCGCCTGCGCCGCGCGCATCGACGCGTCGCGCACCGGCTCCGCCTCGTCGGCGAGGCCGCCGAGCACGCGCGGCAGCACGCGCGGCAGGAAGCGCTCGAAGCGCGCGCCGAAGACGGGCGGCAGGTGGACCCACAGCATCGAGTACCCCTCGCGCGCGAGCGCCGCCGGCAGCTCGCACCCCGCCTCGAGCGCGGCGAGCATCCCCTCGAGCTTCGCGTCGCCGAGCGCGCCGAGCACCTCGGAGAGCCCCTGCGCGGCGCCGGCGCGCTCGACGGCGGACGACGCCTCGTCGGCGAGCGAGGCGGTGAGCCACGGGATCAGCTCGGGGAAGTGCTCCTCGCCGAGGCCGGCGCAGAGCCGGCCGAGCGCCTTCGCGCCCGTCGCGCGCACCTCGGGGATCGGGTCGACGAGCACCGCCTTGAGCTCGGGCAGGATGAGCTTGAGGTACGGCACGATGTCGGTGCGGTCGGCGAGGAGCGAGCACATGTTCCCCGTGATGTGCGCCGTCTTCCGCTTCGCCTGCGCCGCGCGCTCGCGGAGGCCGCGGTGGAGGACGGGGACGATGAGCGAGAGCGACGGCGGGTCGACGCAGTGCTCGAACTGGCAGTGCGCCAGCGCGTCGAGCGCCGCCGTCGTGTGCTTCGCCGGCTGCGAGAGCGCCGCCAGCAGCGTGGGCACGATCGCGCCGATCTCGGGGTTCTTGATCACCGCGCCGACGCCGGCGAGGGCGGCGTTCGCCCCCTCCTGGACGCGCGGGTGCGAGTGGGTGAGCACCTCGGTGAGCGCGGGCACCACCTGCGGCAGCGTCGACGAGAGCTGCTTCGGCGCGCAGTGCGCCATCGTCGCGAGGATCTCGACCGCCGCGTGCTTCGTCCGCCACTTGTCCTCCTCGAGCGAGCGGAGCAGCGCGGGCAGCACCATCTTGACGCCCTGCGCCGACAGCTGGCCCATGATCTTCTCGGCGGCGGCGACGGCGGCGTGGCGGACGGGGCCCGAGCCGTCGGCGACCGAGGTGAGGAGGAGCGGGAGGATCGCGACGACGTACGGCTCGAAGAGGCGGCCGAGGAACTCGCAGAGGCACTGGAAGGCGTGGAGCGCGCCCTCGCGCGCGTTCGACGCCCCCTCGCCGCGCGTCTTGTCCTCGACCGCCGCCTGCAGCGCCGTCATCACGCCCTGCTGCTTGAGCGACGGGATGCCGAGCCCCTTGACCACGCCGGCGAGGCCGAAGGCGGCGCCGCGGCGCTCGGCGTACGACGTCGTCGTGAGGAGCATCTCGAGCAGCGCCTTGAGCTTCTCGGGCGCCGTCGGCTTCACCGCCGCCTTCGGGATGAGCGAGGCGAGCGAGGTGGCGACGGCGCGCTGCACCGCCTCCGACGGCGTCGAGAGCGCGTCGATCAGCCGGACGACGACGGCCTCGACGCGCGGGTCGTCGGGCGGGATGTGCTTCGCGAGCGCGCCCGTGTACTGGATCACGCCCTGGCGGACGCGGTCGTGGGTGGCGGTGGTCGCGGGCTCGGCGAGGAAGGCGTCGAACATCGGCGCGAGCAGCGACACCATCTCCTCGGGCTGCGCGTTCTTCTCGATCAGCGCGCGGCCGGCGGCGATCATCTGCTCGTTGACGGCGTCGTTGCCGTCGGCGAGCGCCCTCTTGAGGAAGGCGAAGACGAGGGGCGCCTGCGCCTTCGGGTGGAGCTGCGGCGCGAGCGCCGCCAGCGCGAGGCCGACGGCCTGGCGGCTCCGCCACGCCACCTCCTCCGCCGCCTCCGCCTCCGCCTCCGCCGCGCGCGCGCGCGACGGCTGCCGCGCCGCCTCGGCGCCGCCGTCCTCCTCCGTCTTGTTCGCCTTGTACAGGTCGAAGAGGCTCTGCAGCAGCGCGGGCACCTTCGCGCCGCCGGCGGCGGCGACGGCGCCGACGGCGCGCGCCGCCTGCGCGCGCACGCGCTGCTCGGGCTCCTCGAGGAAGGGCAGCAGCCGCCCCTCGAGGTCGGAGGGCATCCCGGCGCCGCCGCCGCCGCCGTCGCCGCCGCCGTCGAACGCGGCGCCGTCCGACGTGAGCACCGCCCACGCCGCGGCGCCGGCGTCGGCGCACTTGGCGTCGTCGTCGTGCGCGAGGAGCCACAGCCGCGGCGCGAGGCGCGCGGCCGAGTCCGGGTCGAGCGGCGGCGTGCGCGCGAGCGCGGCGGCGGCGGCGAGGCGGGCGGCGGCGGCGGCGGCGTGGAGCGCGCCGTCGACGAGGCCGTCGAGCGTCGGCGGCTCCAGGGACGGCGCGAGCTCGGCGAGCGCGGCGGCGGCGGGCGGCTGCCAGCGGTCGCCGCGCGCCATCGCGCCGAGGAGGAGGTCGACCTGCGCCGCGCGCGCGTCCTGCGAGAGCGGGAGCCGGTCGGCCGCGTGGAGGCAGACGAGCGCGAACGCCGCGTCGTGGAGGGCGGCGAGGCCGGCGGCGGTGTCGGAGAGCGCGCGGCGCAGCAGCGGCAGCAGCACGGCGAACGACGACGCCGGCAGCGCCGAGCCGCCGCCGCCGGCGGCGGCGCCGGTCGCGGCGGCGACGCCGAGGACGAGCGGGGGCAGCAGCGACGGCAGCGGCGGCGCGGCGGCGAGCGGCGCGGCGGGCGCCGCGAGCGCGAGCGCGAGCGCGCGGCCGAGCGCGTCGCGGCGCACGGCGAGGAGGGGGCCGGCGCAGCCGGCGACGGCGGCGAAGACGCGGGCGAGGAGGGGGCCGTCGGCGGCGTCGGCGGCGGCGAGGACGGCGGGGAGCGCGGGGAGCGGCAGCAGCAGCGGCAGCGCCTCGCCGACCCACGGCTGGACGGCGCGCGGCGCCACCTCGCAGAGCGTGGCGGCGAGGGCGAGGAGGCGGCGGAGCTCGTCGAGGACGGCGCCGAGGCGCGCGCGGCTCGCGTCGTCGCGCGCCTGCTGCGCAAGCCGCATCTGCTCCTGCTTGTCCGCCTTGCCGCCTCCCGCGCCGCCCTTCTTCGCCGCCGCGCGCTCCGCCTCCTTCTTCTTGAGCGACGCGCGCACCGCCCCCTCGAAGTCGTCGTCCGCCCCGGCGCGGGGCGCGCGGGGCGACCCGCCGTTCTCGCCGGCGCCGCCGCCGTCGCCGTTGGCGGCGGCGGCCGGCGGCCCCGCCGCGGGCCGGAGGGCGCGCACCTCCTCCGGGGTGGCGGCGGCGAGGACGCCGGCGGCGGCGCGGAGGGCGTCGAGCAGCGGCGGCACGAGCTCGGGCACGCCGGCGTCGGCGAAGCGCGGGAGGGCGGCGGTGAGCGCGGCGAGCGCGGCGGCGCGCGCGGCCGCCGACGGCGCGAGCGCGCCCTTCGGCCCGCCGAGGAGGGCGCAGATCGGCTTGGCGCCGCGCGCGAGGAGCCGCTCGACGGGCTCGGCGCGCGCCCACCGCGCGCACAGCCGCGCCCACGGCCGCGAGGCGGCGGCGCGCGCGCGGCGCGCCGCGCCCGCCGCCGGCGACGGCAGCCGGCCGCCGGCGGCGGCGGGCGTGCCGGCGAGGGCGGCGGTGTGGCAGAGGAAGAGGAGGCGCGGCAGCAGCGCCTCGTCCGCCGCCGCCGCCGGCAGCGCCACCAGCGCCGCGCGCGAGAGGCGCGCGGCGCGCGCGCCCGCGGCGGCGGCGACGGCGGCGGGGTCGGCGGCGGCGGCGGCGGCGGCGGCCGCGGCGGCATTCGGGTCGGCGGGCAGCTCGACCGGCTTCTTGGCGGCGCCCTCGAGCGCGGCGAGCAGCGCCTCCGGCGACGGCGCGCGCTCCGCCGTCGCCGGCGGCGCGCCGCGCGCGAGGGCGGCGAGGAGGCGGGCCGCCGGCGCGCGGCAGCCGGCGGCGGGGTGGGTGGTGAGGAGGACGAGGGCCTTGAGCGCGAGCGCGCCGCCGTCGCCGCAGAGGGCGTGCTGCGCGGGGGCGTGGAGGTGGAGCACCGTGAGGAGGCGCAGCAGCAGCTGCCCCTCGCGCTCGGTCGCGGCGAGCACGTTGTCGACGGTGGCCCAGACGAACGAGTCCTTCGGCTTGAGGGAGAGCGCCCACACCTTCTCGGCGGCCGCCGCCTTCTCGACGGCGGCGCACGCGACGGCGCCCTCGAGCACGCAGCACAGCGCGCCGAGCGCGTCGGCGCGGGCGGCGCCGCTCGGCCCCTTCTTGAGCGCGCCCTTGACGGCGGCGATGCACGGCTCGACCAGCTTCGGCAGCGCCGCCGGCAGCGCGCACGCCGCCGCCACCGCCGCCGCGTCCGCCTTGAGGCAGCGCACGCCGCCGCCGCCGCCGCCGCCGCCGCCGCCGCCGCCGCCGGGCGGTGGCGGCGGGCGGAGCGAGGGCGGGGAGCCGACGCCGGGCGCGTCGTCGTCGACCCACAGCGGCGTGA
>Ga0163111_10003368_pt1 | contig 10315 bp, 13 predicted proteins | sample CRUFie1St18metaG_FD_109645 | JGI IMG/M metagenome (GOLD analysis project Ga0163111, IMG submission 109645) | Marine microbial communities from the Costa Rica Dome - CRUD Field 142mm St18 metaG | ecosystem: Environmental > Aquatic > Marine > Oceanic > Photic zone | place: Costa Rica: the Eastern... | reverse complement strand
TTTCAAAATCTTGAATATTATCTGCTTTTGACCATGACTGAAGATTAATAAGTAAAACTAAAATTGATAAAAATATCCTCATAGAATATTTTCTCACTGTAATATTATGGTGTCAAGATTTCTAATTTCTAATAATTAGACCATACTCGTGCGTATAAACTCCTACTTTAAGTCTAGTATGATTGTTTATAAAGTAACAACCTACTTGTGCTCTAGATTTATCATCAAACTCATATGTAATTGGGTGATAATATGCTTCAGGATCCAGATCTTTTAAAGCTGTTAGCATTAATTTACCCCAGTCTACTCTTTCTAAATTTTCAAATAATTTTGATAATTCTTTATCGATTTCTTTCTGTTTTTTTCTACATATTTTATGAGCTTCTTTTTTATAAATAATTTGTCCTTGTATGAAATCTATTGTCTTTTTTTTATCTTTTCTTTTATATCCAATACAAACTCTATCGTAAGTAGTGCCCATATTACCAAAGCAACTTTGGTCATATTCTGTATTTTCTAAATTAGGAGGAATTGAGAGATTATTTTTTAACTCATTTAAGCTAAAAAAATTTAACGCACTAGCGCCAATGCTTAATTCTTCTATTTCAAAATCTCCAATATCATCTGCTTTAGACCAAGATTGAAAACTAAAAATAAAAGTAATTAAAATAATTACTATTTTTATTAATTTTTTTTGATTATTTATAAGCAACATTTACCAACCAATAATTATATTCTGCATTAAAAATATTAACCCTTAAAAAGTGATTTGCATTTTTATTTTTTCTATCTTCTTTTGAAAATTCATATGATTGTACTCCAATAATATCCCCATCAGTAAATTCCATGTGAGTTTGAGTGGTCGTGCTTCCAGTATTTGACCAACTTAAATCTTTTTTAACTGGTCCATTCACTTCTAAATTTGTAAACATTTTTTTAAGATCATTAATAATTTCATTTTGTTTTTTATAACATTTTTCAATATTATTTTTACAAGAAAGAGCCCCACCAAGACCAACAATTATATATTTTTTATCTGTTGTTTTATAACTTACTGTAATTCCCTCATATGTCTCTAGAGTGGATGGATAAAAAGTAGTTTGAGTATAGGTATTATCTTTAAATTCTATAGCATGCGCACCTTCTCTTATTTCCTTTTCACTGTAAAATTTTAACAAGCTATCTCCAACCCTCCTTCCCTCTATTTCAAATTCACTTATATCTTGAGCTATAGATAAAGATTTAAAGCTTAAAATAAAAACTAAAACTAAAAAATTTAGAAATAAGATATTTAAAAATATTGATATCTTTTTCAAAAAATTACCTTCTAGTTTTTTTTCTTTTTTTTTTTCCAGGTAATGATGGCATTAGAGCTAAAATTATAAGAATAATAATTGGTGATAGAAGCAGGCCTGCCAAAATCCAGCCTACAGGTTCTCTATTCTTTGATTTAGCGACTTTAAATATAAAGTAAGCAAATAGTAAACCGACCAGCAAAATTAAAAAAAGTTCCATCTTTTATTCCTTTCTAATTATTTACAAAAATTGCTGATAAAACAACTACTGAAACAAAAACTAAAGTTACCAAATATGAATAAAATACATCTATATTTTCAACTCTTGCTTTATCAACTGACTCTGTAATTTTTTTTAATTGATCTCTTCTATAATAATAAATAATACCTACTACCATAATTAAAGTTAAAATTGGAAAAACATCGTATGCTTGCAAATAATTATATGATCCATGAAATAAAACAGGAAGTGCTAAAGATAAAATCAACATCACTTTTCTTTTAAAAGAACTTCTTTCTTCAAATAAGTTTTGGCTAAGCAACCATCCCATCAAAACTCCAAATCCTAAATGCATTATTAGTGGATAATATCTTGCTTTTACTATAGTCATTGTCCAAGCTGTTTCTGGATCGCCTGTGTTTAAGTAAGGAATGTTTTCCATGGCAGCATAACCTAAACCAATTGCAGCTCCATAAACGATAGCATCCATTGGTTCATTTAATTCAGATAGTCTTACGCAGAAAAATATCAGTAACGCAAATTTTATACCTTCTTCCAAAAAAGCTGCTCTAAAAAAATGCATAAATGCAAGTTCACCACCTGGATATATGGCACCTTCTTCTTTCCAACCACCATCTCGATATTTTTCGATTGCTTCCAAATCTAAGCCTATCATTCTTGCAAGATGATCTTCGGTAAGCATTATTAAAAAATCCAATGGTAAATAAATGGAAACTCCCAATAAAAATGAAGCAATTAAAAATTTACCAGGCTCTGGAAATCTATCAGATTTCCAAATTGCCAAACCTAATAAAATTGGGGGTAAAATAGTTGCTAAATAGATAAATGATGGATCCTTAAACATTATTTAATATCTAATTGTTTGATTATTTCATAATTTTCAATACCAATATATTTAAAGAGATCTTCCCAAAGTGCTACCAATGAACTAGATAAACCATCTCTGGTTTCATAATCATGGTTTATGTAAAGCACTGTTACTTTGAGGTTAGTTAAAGTTTCTTTTCTGGGTTTTCTATCATCAATGTAACTTTTTACTTTTGACTTTTTTAATAAACTTTCAAAAGATCTACACTTATTAGGTTTTGCCATCTCTAAATTAGTTTTACAATGACTATAAAAAGAGAATCTTTTTGAATGTTGCATTAAATCTGAAACAATTATTAATTCTCTCTCTGGATATTCTGATGTAAAATCAGTTTTTGACTCTCTTAAGATATGAAATAAATATTCAAAAATAAGACTTCTTTTTCCCTCTTTATGATTTAGATGTAAAAATTCATTTTCAAATTTTGATGTAAGAGCAACCCATCCTTTATGAACTTCTTTTATTTGTTTTTCACCCTCACATCCAGAATTTGTTGCTTCACCTTCAAACTTTGATTTATTTCCAGTTTTAAATCTACATTTTGAATAACTTATTTTTTGAGATTGTGGTGCAGTATCATCTATTTTCATAAATGAAACTTTTTGGTATGGAGGAGTTTCCTTAACTAATGTTGCTCCGAATATTCTTCCTGAAATCCAATCAATCTGTGCTTGAGCTAATGGTGAGGTAAAATCAACTAAAAAAAATCTATGCCCCACTTTTGAATTTAAAGGACAAAATTGATTAGGACTTTTTGGATCAAGAACAATTGGATTCTTTGTATCCTGCCAGCATTCAGGATATCCTAACGGAAACTTTTTTGCATAAGCTGCGCTATTTATAAATAGCAAGGACACTATTAAAGAAATAATAAATCTAACTTTATTAAATTGCATACTTTGACCTAATTTCCTCAATTTTTTTATTAGTTTCATCACTATAAGAATTTATATTATTAATAAATTCATTAGCCTCTTCTTGTATTTTATTTTGATAATCCTCAATTTTCTTTTCTATTTGATCTTTATTTAAATAAAGGACTGCAAAATCTCTAAATACTTTATTTGGATCTTTTTTATCTTCACTTAATTCGTAGTATTTAGTTTTTACTTTTCCACTTTCATCTCTCCAGTATTTAGGCTCAGCATCAGTTCGAAACATAGAATTTACAGATCTATATTCTCCAACAGTATGGTCTAAAGCTTCACTAATTTGTTCAGAAAATCTCCTGTATCCCTCAAATGTATTTTCTAATGAAGTAATGTTTGGTATCCAATCTTTTCTCAGTACACTACTTATAATCATATCTCTATTTTCACTTGTCTTTTTAGTTTCACTATTAAAAATAGATCTTATTTCGGATGAAAGGTGTTCTCTTATTCTATTAATTTCTTTTTTGTTTTCGTTTCTATCTTTACCGACAGAACCATAACCTGGATAAGGATCGTTAAATAAATATCCATCAATTAATGACCCTATAGCAAATCCAATTCCAACAAAAACTAATATCAATGATGTAAATGTTAAATCTACACTCCATGGAACCGAAGCACTTCCTTCTGCAATAGAGCTTGCTGTGTTATTTCCTGTAATTACATCCATTAAATTTGCTCCTGTGGCCTCATGAATTGCCCTATAAGCACCTAGTGCCCAATTTAAATAAATTATAAAAATTAAATAAATCGTTAAACCAACTATTGAAATATTTCTTCTTATGATTTGCACGTGATGAAAATTTTTTAATGCATAAAAACCAACTGCAAAAGATACGAATACGTTAAGTCCTGCAACTGCTGCTGCAATTGCCATACCTTCCTTTTGACCACTTGCCATTGCAGGAGCCAATAAATTTCCATTAACTCTTAATTCAATTATGAATAAAACAGCTATCACCGCCATACCAACAATAACATTCATCATTGTTAATGATCTAGGCTCTCTATTTAAATTGTTTTCTAATCTAAAATTCTTTACTTCATTATCTTGTGTTTGATAAGCATCTTTTAAATTTGACAGCTTGCTTTCTGCTGTTGTTAAAGTTCTCTCGATTTTGTTTTTAAGCTCATCAATGAAAAAATGTTTTTGACCTAACTTAGCAGTACTATCTATTATTTTTCCCTTTATTGAATTTAAAAAGTCTACTGCTTTTGAAACCTGACTATTTCTAAATTCATCTGCAGTTATTATAGCTTCATTTTCACAGTTAGAAAAAGTTTCTGATGAAGCTCTTGGAAGATTATTTTTACCATCATTAGTAGCGGTTGATTTAAGATTAATTTTATCCTCTAGTTGCTTTACTTTTACATTTTCAAAATTAAAACTCATTTTTTTCCCCTTTAATATTTCCCTAATTCTTTTTAAAAAATTAAACTTGATCATAATTTTTATAACTTTAAAAGTCTCCTTTTCTATTGTTTATAGCCCTTTTTATACATGCAATAATTATACTCAGCATTATTTTGACCAAGGGCAGTTATGGCCGTACTAAGTTCCTCTGGTGAGCACATAAATGGGTCTTTACATATATATGTTGGTGCTTTTGCATTAGCAAGAGATCTGCAAAATCCACTATCGAACTCCAGATTAGAATTATTATTAGATTTATGAGTCCAAGAAGATGAAGCACATCCTGTAAGGAAAAACACTAATAATAAATTTTTAATTTTTTTCATAAGATTAATCTAAAACTTTTAATTTTTTTTTCTTGTCCAACTTCAAATTATTTTTTGGACAGAAGCATTTTTTGTCCAATTTTATTTATAAAGCTGGACAAGATTTTTTAACTACCAGCTCTTATGTATGAGTTATGACAACAAACAACAAAAGGAAAAAAAAAATGACACAAACTAAAACAAAAACTGATAATGTTTCAGTTCTACAAGTTCTAGGGGGAATTCTTCTAGTATTTGCAGTAACTGATTTCACATTATCTTGGATGGATATTAACTTAACTCAGTTTATGGGTCCTGCTTCAAGATTTTCACCAATCATTTTTGGTGTAATTGGTTCTGCTTTAATGAATATAACAAAGGAGGATGGCTAACTTCTAATTACCCCCTTGAAATAAAGGGGGATAATTAAAAACAAATTATGAAATTAATATTTTCTTCAATCTTTAGACTAATTTTGTCTTACAGTAAATTTTTAGCAAGTTTGGTTATTTTAAGCTCTCTCGGAACAAATGTTAGCGCATCTACTTCGGGACAAACATATTTAAAGTGTAATGACAATTATTATCGTTTAAATGGTTATTATTTTTCATCCAATTATAATGTGAGGACAAAAAAATTTCAAAATGATTGGAAAATTACAGACTATACTGCAAACTATATAAGAATAGAGTATGGGGCTAAAATAAATAGAAATACTGGAGAGTATAAAAGTTCACAAGGTAGATTAATTTGTTTTCTTGAGGTAATTAACCCTAAAGACCTACCAAAGTTAAATGACAAAGGAAAACTTTTTTGAGATATTTATATATAATTGTATTTTCTATTTTTTTATTTTCGTGTGACAATGTCCAAATTTCAAACCCAAATGTAAAAAAATCAGTAACTGGAATTTGTCATAAAAAAGGAAGTCAATATTATAAACAAACAAAAAATTTCGAAGCTTTTGATACACTTAGAAAGTGTTTAGATAGTGGTGGGCGTTTACCAAGATAAATTAGCAATTTAAAAATGATTTTTTTTTAGTAATATAACTTTATGTTAAAAAAATTATTTTTAGTTATTTTGATATTTTTTGGGCTTGTAACCTTTGCTCAATCAGAAAACTCATGGATTAAAAAAAAAGACAAATCTGAAATTATAGAGAAAACGGAGGAGAAAAAAACTTCAAATTGGATAAAAAAAAAGATTAAAGAAAATAAAAAAGTTTATAAAAAAGAAGAAAAAAAAATTACTAAAGAAGTAAAATCTTGGATAAAGAAAAAATCAAAAGATAAATATATTACTAGTATAAAAGATCTTCCTGAAGGTGCTATTTATTTCCAAGGGTATAGCGATATTAGCAATTCTTTAATTTATGGATTCATGACTCCTGATACTAATTCGAAATTAGTTGATGGTTATTATGAAACTAGTAAGGGATTTGGATATTTTAATGATGGAAAAACTACTTGCAAAATTGGATCTACTGTAATCAATGTTTCATTAGGGGAAGTTACAGCCAGAGTTTCAGGTGAGTGCACTAATGGTTTAAAATTTACAGGAAAAACCACACAAGAAAAAAATTCTGGCTGGGGTAGCGCAAGAACTTCTGATGGTAAAGAAAGATATTTTTTTGATTTTAATCAGAAAAAAAATGAAATTGCTAAACTATATGATGACAAAAAAAACAGTGTCGTTGCACACACAGTTGGAACTCTACCTAATGAAACAATTGATCTTAAACCATTAGGAAAATACTACGCACTTTTAATTGGCAACTCTAATTATAAAAACTGGACATCACTAACTTCACCAGTAAATGATATAAATGCAATTGGTAAAATTCTTAAGAGTAAGTATAAATTTGAAAAAGTAATTACTATTCAAAATGGAAATAGAAAAAATATTTTTAAAAAGTTGAAAGAGTTGTCAAACATCACAACGGATAATGACTATGTTTTGATTTATTATTCAGGGCACGGCGATGAAGAGGGTAATCAAAGATATTGGATTCCTGTTGATGGAGAAAAAGAGTACGGCTTTGGAGACTGGATTAACATCAACGATATTCAAGTATATATACAAGAAAAAATTAAAAACAGGCATTTGGTAATGATGTCTGACTCTTGTTATTTTGCAATGAACACCAAAGGTAATCAAATTGTAAAAAATCAAAAAACTGAAAGTTACCAGAAATTATTAAAAAGAAGGGCTGTTATTATTGTCGGATCAGGAAGTAATGAGCCAGTTGAGGATGTTGCTCAAGATAAGCATTCTATGTTTGGTATGAGCTTTATTAAATCATTAGAAAATAACTCAAATGCTATCCGAATGAGAGATGTAGTTGATAATATAATTCTTGCACATTCAGGAATGCAGCAACAACCCTACGGTGTTGGGATTGGTGCCTGGGGCCATAGTGGTGGTGATTTCATTTTTATAGCTAAAGAATAATGAAAAATTTTCTTCTATTTTTTTTTATTTTATTTTTCAACAATTCGGTGTTAGCCGAAAAATTTTCAGAAAAAATCAATGATAAATTAGATATTACAGGATCAGATAATATAGAAATTAATTCTACAGATTTATCAAAAGATGAAGAAATTCAGAAACTAAAAAAAGAAATAAGTGAATTAGTTGCTATTTCAAATGTGCAAAATTCGAGGATAAAAAAAAATAACAGAAATAGAAAAAAAAGATCGAAATTTAAAGGTACACCAGAGGAAATTTATCAAGAATTTTCAAATAATGTTGTTTATGTAACAGATAAAAAAGAAGGATATGGAAGTGGTTTTGTAATAAATCATAATGGTTTTAAAATCATAACTAATTGGCATGTTGTATCAAATAATAAAGATGTTCTTATTTGCTTAAAACCAGAGGTAATTAGTGATTATTGTAGCAATCAAAGATTTACCGGAAAGGTTATTAAGATTAATAAAAAAAAAGATTTAGCAATGATTGAAGTAAAGGGACTGCCAAATAATTTTAAAGATATAAGTTTTGCAAGTTTTAAGGATATTAAAGTTGGAGAATCCGTTTTTGCATTAGGTCATCCAGATGGTAAAGTATGGACATTTTCTTCTGGAATGGTTAGTCAAATAAGACCCGCATATAGTTGGCGTTATGAGAGTTCAAAACATTTTGCAAATGTGATTCAAACTGATGCATCTATTAATCCTGGAAATTCTGGTGGTCCGCTATTTAATAAGAAAAAAAAACTAGTTGGTGTTAATTCTTTTGCATCTGAGGGTGAAAATTTAAATTTTGCTATTTCATCTGATGATTTAATTGATTTTATAAATCAGGTAAAACAAACTGATGTTGAGTCTCCATATATCAAAAAAAAGAAAAAAAAAGGTAATACTTGGATTAAAAAAAAAACAAATAAAGAAAAAAATGTAAATACTAAAAAATATAATAACTCAAAAGAATTAGACTTAAATAAAAATGGTGCTACTGATACTTGGCTAATAGATGAAAATAATGATGGAAAATTCGAAAAAGCAATTTTTGATATAAATGAAGATGGAGTAATTGAAGCTGTTGCTTACGATGAAAATCTAAATGAGAATTTTGAAATTATTATTTATGATGAAGATCTAAATGGTTTTCCAGATAAAGCAGAATTTGATGAAAATGATGATGGAACCTATGATGTAACTGCTTTCGATTATAATGAAGATGGCGAATGGGATAAATTTGAAAAAATTTAATAAATTATTTTTTATCTATCGTTAATTTAATTTTTAAAATTTTATCTTCTAGATCTTTTATAGCTTGAAAAATTTCTTTCTTTTCTAAAATACTTATTTCTTCACCTTTTTCACTTTTTTGATCCTGTGCTTTATGAATAATTTCAGTTAGTTTACCGTGTAATATTGTGGATCTAATTAAGATTTGATCAATATCTCTTGTATTATCTTTATCTGCTTTTTCTAATTCTTGAGCAATCATATATTCATGAGATGTCAGCAATGGCGGGGCTTTACCTTTGTCTATACAAGCTTTATCAAGTTTAAATGAGTCATTATGATCAATCTGTTGTGGCAAGTCAGGATCACTACACTTTCTTAAATAAGATGAGCCTTTTTTGATTGCTAATTGAATTTCGTCTTCTGAAAGAATTCTTAAAACTTCCATTAAACCATTTTCAATTGATGCAGATTTTCTTATTTTTGCCATGACATTTAAATTATTAAATTATAGTCTATTATCATTATTTATTAACTTAAATTATAAAAATGATTAATATAAGACGCTTAATTATTGGAATTTTAATATCTATTTTTTCTATATCACTTGTTAAAGCAGATATTGGTCAAAAATTTCATGATCTTTTAATTGAAAAGTATGATTTTTCAAAATACCCATTTAATGAGAGCAGAAATGATATAGGATTATTTTTTGATTTTGACTTTAATAAAAAAGAAAAAAAAATTATAATAAAAAGAAATCAAAACAATTTTCCAGTTGTAAGATTCTCCCTTTTTGAAAAGGACATAAATCCTGGAGATGTAGTAATTAGTTTAGATAAAAGAGATTTATCTAAATTAAATGATGATCAAATTAAAAAATTAGTTAAAAGAAATAAAAAAGTAAACGTCAAACTTTTAAATAATAAATCTTTTAATTTAAAATCTTCCCCCTATAAATTTGATGATATAAAACTCGCAAATTTTTATCTTGATTACATTAATACTATTGACACTACAAAAGGTATTTTGGAAATCTCTTTTGTTTCAACTTTTTTTAATGAGAGACCAGATTTAGATCTTTATGCAAAAAACTTATTAGATGATAGTACATATGCTATCCAAGACAATTTATTTGATAAAGGTTTCTTTGCTCCAATAGAGTATGTAACATTCGATGAATATAAAATAGATGTAGATATTCGAACACAAGAAGCAGCTAGATTTACTTTCGATTATGGATCAACAAGAACACTAATGAATGATTTTGGTGTTGGACAATTCAGACAGAAATTTGATTTTTCTCAATTTCCTTTTGATGAACAAACTTTAAAAATTAAGATTCTTACTGATACTCAAAGTACTTCTGATACAAGTATAAATTGGCCTAAAGGTAACGCTTCAGTTTTTTTTGTTACACCTGATATTGGTGCTTTTATTGGCCTTGAAAAATATAAAGAAAAAAATATTTTAAAAGAATTAGGTTGGAGTATTATTTCTACAAATATTTTGAGTGATGTAATTATTGAAAAAGATTATTTTGATCCATACCTTAATAAAACGTA
>Ga0163111_10003367_pt1 | contig 10315 bp, 7 predicted proteins | sample CRUFie1St18metaG_FD_109645 | JGI IMG/M metagenome (GOLD analysis project Ga0163111, IMG submission 109645) | Marine microbial communities from the Costa Rica Dome - CRUD Field 142mm St18 metaG | ecosystem: Environmental > Aquatic > Marine > Oceanic > Photic zone | place: Costa Rica: the Eastern... | reverse complement strand
TTGATCAATACCGTCGTGGTTACAACCGCGGCGCGCGCTGCTACGTCGCGAGGTTCGGTTCGCTATTCCATGGGCTCGACGCTCGCGCACCCGTCGCTCATCTGCGACGCGCCGCCGAGACCGCATCGCGAGATGCCGGCGTACAACGCGTCCGGTCCGGTGTCGCTGAGACGCAACAGCGTCACTTCGTATTTCAACGCGCTGTTCGCGGGAATCGTCGCGTACGGCGACCGCGCCGCCGCCGACCCGAATCCCAACTCGGGCGGCACCTCGAACGTTCTCGTACCGCCGACGCGCATGCCGCGTATGCCCAAGCGCAAGCCCTCGGGCACCCCGGGCACCGGGGCGTCCGAGCTCAGATTGACGACCACCGGTCTCGCCGCCGCGGGCGCTATGCTCACCGAGCCCACGCCCGAGGAGCTCGTCGCGTACACTCGCCCGCCCAGGGTGGTGTCGAACACCGCGCCGTCGCTCGCCAGCGTGCCCTCGTACTTGACCAACACCAAGCTCTTGCTCGTCGCCTCCTTGGCGCCGAATCCCGCGACGTCGCGCACTATTTTCACCGACGCTTCGTCCGCGAAAGCCGCGCGGCGTCCCAACGCCGCGGCGACGGACGGGGCGAACAGCAAACACGCGCGGCGGGCGACGCCGCCGACGGCGTCGCTCGAGTCCCGAGCTCGCGTTCCAGCGCACGCGACGCGGCGTCGCGGCGTCGCCGCGACGGGCGGCGCGCGCGCGACGGGCGCCATGGGTCGAGGTGTGAGGCGTCCGAAAACGCACGCGCGGCTAACTAGGATTACAATCGCGCGTCGTCGTCTAAAACCACGGACGGGCTCGTTCCGTCTTCCGTCAATCGTCTTCCAAGGGAACCTTGACCGCGGGGAGCGTGTCGACGCGCGCGAGCAGCGCCGCGAACTCCTCGAACGTCACCCCTCCCGCGTCTTCCTCGCCCCCTCGCATCTTTCGCAGCTCCCCGAACGCTTTAGAGATCAATTGATCGAAGTCTTCCTGCGAAATCGAGCTTCCGACCAGGTGTCTCGTGATGGTTTCTAAGTCGCTCCTCGACACGACGCCGTCTCGATCGACGTCGTAGCAATGAAACATAAATCTCAATCGCTCCTCTCGCGTCGCCTTGGAGCTCAGAGCGCTGATCATGCGCACAAAGTCTTTAAAGTTTTGGTTTTGGAACATCTGCACGATTCTCGGCGCGAGCGGGGAGATGGCGAGCTCGGGAATAGCCATGAGTTCGTCCTCCGTGATGAATCCTTTGTGCTTCTTGTCGAGCGCGCGGAAGCGCTGATACAGCGCTTGGATCTCGCGCGAGGTGAATTTACCGCCGCAGTGTTGCTGAACGTCCTCGATGTCGTACTGCGTGAGATTGAGCGAGCTCGCGGTGAGACCCATGGCGGCGAGCGCTTTCGGGCGAGAGGCGCGCACTGCGGGACGCGCGTTCGACGACCGCGTTCGACGACGAGGAGGACTTGGGAGTTGTGTTATTAAAAAATAACTCGTGATTCGTTCGCGCCCGTTCGCTCAGAGCTTGCCCGTGATGGACTCGATGAAAATTTCCAAGCTGTCCGGGTCTCGGCGCTCCGAGCCGAGCTTGACGTACCCCGAGCGGCCTTTCGGGAAGAGCAAGAGCGTCGGGAACGATTTCATCGACAAGTTTTCTTGCGACCACTCCTTTTCGTCGCGATCGGCGCGGAACTTGGCGAATTTCACGCCCTTCGGCCCGAGACGCTCGGCGGCGGTTTCGAAACCGCTCACCATGCGCTGACAAAACGGACACCACGGCGCGTACAGCACCGCCAGAGTGGTCTCGCCGTGCGTCTTTTCGTCCTTCAACGCGGCGATGTCGTCTCGAGACAAGTTTCGAATCGAGTCGTGCTCAAAAATGTCTTCTTCCGTCGCCTCGCGATCGTCTTGCTTCGCCTTTTCCTCCGCCGTCAAGTTGCCGCTGTGCAAGCCGCACTCCTTGTCGCTCGCGTCTTCCCACCACCACCGTCCTTCGCGCTCTTGCTGTCCCGGAAGCACGGCCCGTGTGCACGGCGCGCATCCGATCGAGACGTACCCACGCTCGTGCAACGCGTTCACGGGCGTGCCCATGACGCGCAAGAAATCCCACACCTCTTGCGACGTCGCGTCCGTGAGCGGGTTAAACTTGACCAAACTTCCCGCGCCCCCGGCCGCGCCCTCGAACACGGGATCGATCTGGCACGCCGGCACCGCGTTTCGCGTACCGGGGCTCTGATCCTTCCGCTGCCCCGTCACCCACGCCGTGAGCGTCGCCAGCTTCGCCCGCAAAGGCTTCACCTTGCGCACGCCGCAGCACTCCTTGTGTCCGTCCTCGTAAAACGAAAACATCCCCTTCTCGTTCACCAGCGCCTTCACCGCCTCGCTCTCGGGAAAGCAATACTCAATCTTTATGTCAAAATGTTTCTCAACCTTATCGAACAGCTCGTACGTCTCCGGATTCAACCGCCCCGTGTCGAGCGAGAAGACGCGATACGGCCGCCCCGTGAGCGCCGCGTACTGAATCACCGCCACGTCCTCCGCCCCGCTGAACGCGATCGCCAGCCCGTCGCCGTGCGTTTCCAGCGCCTTATCCATGATCTCCAGCGGCGTCGCGCGCGCGCGCTCGAGCGCGTCGCGCATGCCGTCGACGTCCGCCTTCGTCGCGCGCGAGGGCGCGCGCGTCGTTCGCGCCTTCGTCGTCGCGCGTCGCGCCGCGCGTCGCGCGCTCGGGCCCCGGAGCGCGCCGCGCGCGCGCGCGCTTCGCATCGCGCGCGCCGTCGCCGTTCGCGCGCGTCCCGTTCGCGCGCCGCGTCGCCGAGTCGCGACGTCGACGGCGCGGCGCCGCACTCGTCGACGCGTCGCGACGATGGCGGCGTCCCGCGCCGCGGTCGTCGTCCGCGACGGCCTGCACGACCTCCTCGGGTACACCGCGAGCGCGCTCGAGGCGTTCGTGCTGGACAAGGCGCGAGAGAGCGGCGGCGACGCGCGCGCGCTCGAGGCGGCGCTGATCGAGTGCGGATGTCCCGACGACGAAAAGACGCGCGCGTTCGCGCGCGCGGTGTGCGCGAGCGCGTCCGACGACGCGAAAGGGAGCGCGGCGGACGCGCGCGGAGGCGCCGCGGCGTCGACGGGCGTCGCGAGGGCGGCGACGAGGGATGATTGGACGGCGACGCGCGCGGCGGCGACGTACGAGTTGTTGGCGGAGGAGAGCGAGAGCGAGCGCGAACGCGAACGCGAGGAGGACGACAGAGCGAAGCGAAGGGCGACGAAACGAGCGAAAAAGATGAGGAAGAAACGAGGGAAGGGCGAGGGGGCGAGCGAGAGCGAGGAGGACGCGGAGGCGGTGGAGACGCGTCGGCGAGCGCTCGCGGGGGAACGCGAAGACGAATCGTACGCGGCGCCGTCGGCGTCGGAGGAAGACGAAGAGACGAGGAAGGCGCGAGAGATGGAGGAAGATTTGCGAGAGCGCGATGAGTTTGAACAACGCCTGCGGGCGAAGGATGAGGCGAAGACGAAAAAGTTGAGCGGCGATCGAGGACCGACGGAGGCGGAGCGCGCGGAAGCCGAGCGTCGAGGCGCGCATTTGGAGACGGATGAACAGCGCACAGATTTAGTGCCCGAACTCAGAAAGGTATCGCGGCAAGAGTACTTGAAGAAACGCGAGCTTCAAAAGCTCGAGGAGCTGAAAGAATCGATCAAAGAGACGGAGTACTTTTACGAAGGCCAAGACGTGACGGAGGAGCAGCGCAAGGATTTAGAAAAGAGGAAGAAGGTTTACGAGCTCGCGATGGAGCAAATCAATAGCATTAACGACGCCTTAGAGGAGCGTTACTCTATACCCACGGCGTACGACGATCCGAACAAGCCGAAGTCCACGAACGAACGGTTCGCGGTGGCGAGACAACGATACAAGGAGCCCGACCCCGAGGACGACGCGAATCCTTTCAAGGATCAAGACCAGTGGGAGGCGCATCAAGTCAAACAAGCGCAGGCGCAGTTCGGAGCGAAGAATAAGAAATCTGAAGTCAAGGAGTACGACTTGGTGTACGACGATCAAATCAAGTTCATCAAGGATGAAATCATGGCGGGCGACGGCGTGTCGAGCGGAAGCGAGAGCGAGAGCGAGAGCGAGAGCGAGAGCGAGATGGACGAAGAGAAACGCACCAAGCTCGCTTTGGCGGGAAAACTCGGGAAAAGGGCCAAGATAGAAGCCGATCGCAAGTCGCTTCCGATTTTTCCATACCGCGAGTCTCTCATCAAGGCGGTGGAGGATCACCAAGTCGTCGTCATCGTCGGCGAGACGGGTTCGGGCAAGACGACGCAAATTCCGCAGTACATGTGGGAAGCTGGTTTCGGTGGCAAGACGCAAAAAATCGGTTGTACGCAGCCGAGACGAGTGGCGGCGATGTCCGTCGCGTCGCGCGTCGCGGAGGAAGCGGGCGTAAAGCTCGGTCACGAGGTTGGCTACACCATTCGTTTCGAGGACTGCACCAACGACAAGACGCGAGTCAAGTACATGACGGATGGGATGCTCTTGCGCGAATTCTTGGGTGAGCCAGACTTGTCGTCGTATGCGGTGATGATGGTGGACGAGGCGCACGAGCGCACGCTGCACACCGACGTTCTTTTTGGCCTCGTCAAGGATATCGCCAGATTCCGACCGGAGATCAAGCTTCTCATCTCCTCCGCCACGCTCGACGCGGAAAAGTTTAGCGAGTACTTTGATTTCGCACCGATTTTCAGAATTCCCGGTCGTCGATTTCCGGTGGATATTCTCTACACACAGCAACCCGAGGCAGATTACGTGGACGCCACCGTGGTGACGGTGTTACAAATTCATCTCACCCAACCCGAGGGCGACATTTTAGTCTTTTGCACCGGTCAAGAGGAGATTGAAAGTTGTGAGGAACTGTTGAAGACGCGCATCCACGAGATGGAGAAGAAACCTCCCGAGCTTATCATCGCGCCCATTTACGCATCGCTGCCAAGCGACATGCAGGCGAAGATTTTCGAGGACACGCCCAAGGGATCGCGAAAAGTCGTCCTGGCGACGAACATCGCCGAGACGTCGCTCACGATTGACGGCATCAAATACGTGATTGATCCTGGGTTTTGCAAGCAAAAGAGTTATAACCCACGCACGGGGATGGAGTCACTCGTCGTCACCCCCACATCGCAGGCGAGCGCGTTGCAGCGCGCCGGTCGCGCCGGTCGTACATCGGCGGGAAAGTGTTTCCGTCTATACACGGCGTGGAGTTTCCAAAACGAACTCGACCCGAACACCGTACCCGAAATTCAGCGCACGAACCTCGGGAACGTGGTGTTGATGTTGAAATCACTCGGAATCAACGATTTGATGCACTTCGACTTCATGGATCCGCCCCCGGCCGAGACGTTACTTCGAGCGCTCGAACAACTGTACGCCCTCGGCGCGTTGAACGATAGAGGCGAGCTCACGAAACTCGGGCGCAAGATGGCTGAGTTCCCTCTGGACCCGATGCTTTCGAAGACGCTCTGCGCGAGTGACAAGTACAAAGTAAGCGATGAAGTGATGACGATTTGCTGCATGCTGTCGTGCGGAAACACGGTATTTTATCGTCCCAAAGACAAGCTACAGCTCGCCGATCACGCGCACAAATCCTTTCACATCGGCAACGTCGGCGATCACATCGCGTTATTAAACGTATACAACTCATGGCGTGACGCCGACTTTTCTGTCACGTGGTGTTACGAAAACTTTGTGCAGCAGCGGACGATGAAAACGGCGCGAGATATTCGAGAACAGCTCGAAAAGCTCCTCGAGCGCGTCGAAATCGAGCCGTCGTCGAACACAAACGACCTCGACGGCATTAAAAAGTGCATCACGAGCGGATTCTTCTACCACACCGCCAAACTGCAAAAGAACGGCAGCTATAGAACGGTGAAGAATCCGCAAACCGTGGCCATCCATCCGTCGAGCGGGCTCGCGAAGGAGCTTCCGCGCTGGGTCGTGTACTTTGAGCTCGTGTACACGTCCAAGGAATACATGCGGCAAGTAATTGAAATCAAGCCCGAGTGGCTCGTGGAGATCGCGCCGCACTATTACAAACGGAAAGAAATCGAAGGAGAAACCATCAAGACCGGCAAGGCGGCCGCGGGGAAGAAATCAGACGTCGTCTTGGCGTGACGCGCGCGCGCAAAGTAGAAAAATTAGCGAAAATTTGTAGAAAACGTTGAAGGAATGTAGAAAGATATCATTACGGTGACGAAAGAATCGCTCTGCTGGTTGCATGGTGGTGGTGATGAAACCTAATGAATGAGAAAAACGATATCGTCTACTGCGCCGCGTTGGAGATCGTCTCCGCGAGCCCGAACAACACCGGCGGCACGGCCAGGCACGCGCCGACGACGCCGGCCCCGACGGCCCACTCGGAGGCGTTCTTCATCTCGCCTCGGAGCGCCTTGGCGAACGAAATCTCCGCCGCCGCATCGATCGTCGTATCGATCGGCTTCACGATGAACGGAATCGCCGCCAATCCCAACAACGTGGGCAAGATGCGTTCGACGTCGAGTCCCTGCGCCGCGAGCGAGTCGAACGCGCTCACGTCCGCCTTCGCCAACGCCAAATTCGTCGTCGCCACGACGACGCGAATGAACGATCCCGGCCAAAACACGCTCGCGAGCATTTGCCAAGTCAGGGTTTCCGTCGCCACCGCCGCGGCTTGGTTCGCGCGATCGCTCGCCCCCTCCGCCTTGTTCCAGCGCTTGACGCCCTTATCCACCGTGTCCGCCAGCACGTACGTCGCCGCGATTCCATACGTCGCCGGCACGCCCCAAACCGGCAACCACGCCACGAACGCTTCACCGCACTCATTCGCGTACCCCATGTACCGCAGCAGCGAGTCCCGGAACACGTCGTACTCCTTTTCCTCGGAGACTTCGTGCGGCGGCGCCGCGCCCACCGCGCTCTCCCGCGCCTCCCGTCGCGAGTCCGCCTCGACCTCGTCCTCGGTCGTCACCGCTCGCGGCGTCGCGCCGCGCGACATCATTCGCGTCCCGAACGTCGCGCGTCGATCGCGCGCCGTCGCGCCGCCGCGTCGATCCGTCGCGCATCGCCGCGCCGCCGCTTGGCCTCGAGCCCCGCGCGCCGTTCGCGTCGCCCTCGCGGCGACGACGGCGAGCGCGCGCGCCGAAATCGCGGTCGTCATCGAGCGCGTAATTCTCCCGAGCGCACCGCGGCGCGCCGTTCCCGATCGACGCGTCGACGCGCGCGCGCGGGTCTGACGACGCCCCGCGCCGCTTCGACGTCGACCGCGCGCGTTTTCACGAAGATCGACCGCGCGCGTCGTCGTCGCGCCGTCTCGCGCGCTCGAACGCGCGCGCGCGCCGGGAATAATTTTGACGCGTCGATCGGCGCGGCGCGCGCGCTCGGGCGCGGCGCGGTCGACGCGCGCGAGGACGCGCGCGGCGCGGTCGACGAATCTTAGACTCTCGTCGCGTATTGTAGCGCGCGCGTTCGACGCCGACGCCGCACTCGACGCCGCCGCGCGCGCGCGCGTCCTCGAGCGCGCGCGGCGTCGAACGCGACGGCGACGACGGGACCGCGCGACGGCGACGCGACGGCGCGGCGCGATGGCGACGAACGAGACGGTGAAGGTGGTGAGAAAGGTGCTGCGCGCGCGAGAGCAAAAGGCGACGCGCGCGAGCGATGCGGTCGACGCGGGGGACGCGCGCGCGCGCGCGACGGCGACGAACGATGAGTTGGACGCGACGGCGACGGTCGCGGCGCGGGAGGAGGCGTATAGGTTGGCGCGCGAACGCATCTTTGGCGACGGGGACGAAGGCGAAGGCGACGACGTCGCGGACGAGACGACGACGACGACGACGACGACGACGACGACGACGACGACGAACGATGGGAACGATGGGAACGCGCTGGACGTGAGAGGCGATGGCGCGGACGCGTCGATGGGGCGGGAGCGCGGCAACGGTGGGTCGGGGATGTCGGCGAGCGCGCGGGCGTTCGCGCCGAAGAAGGCGACGCGGAAGGATCGGTGGGCGGACTCGTTCGATCCGGATTTTATTCGCCGCGATCCGAGCGTGGGGTCGGCGAGGATGGTGCCGATGAACGTCCCAGGGGTGATGCCGATGATGATGCCGCCGCCGATGGGTGGGATGACGTGGCAACAAGCGGCGCCGAGCTATTTCGCGCCGCCCATGCCGCCGCCCATGCCGCCGGGACCTCCGCCGCCTCGCCCATCGCGGGAACGAGGCGACGACGTCTGACCTAGCCGATACTGTAATTTAGTAAGTCAATCTAGTGTTGTCGCGGTGCGTGCGCGCGTGCGCGCGTCAATGAAACAATCTTTGCGTTCCGTTACAAAGCGTCGAATCCGCGCCTCGCTAAGAGAGGGCGCGTCTCGTCGTGTCGCGCGGCGTGTGACTGTTCTGGTCCCGCGAGCGAATGTAGCGTGACGCGTCCGAGATGTTCGTCGTCCGCGTGCGCTCGCTCGCCGGTCTTCACCGTGCTAAATGTGTCGCCCCGTTTTGTACAAATGAATTCGCTACGTCGCGACGAATTCTCCGTGGAGAGCCCCGAGCTCTCTCTTTTCCCCTCAAACGTCCTCACTCACGCCTCGCGTCGCACATTCACGTGACCTTCACGAATCAATTCATCCAAATTCAACGTTTCGACGTCAGACGTCGCGTAAAGTACCTTGGCGGTGCGATTACGCTCGTTGAGCGAAATCACCTCCGCGCGATACCACAAGTTATCGTCCGGCCAAAACAACTGTGGAGGCGGCGCGCGCGCGCGATCACGTCAGTCTTCGCATCCTCGTTCATCTTCTCACGCGCATCGCGTCTTGTCGACGCGTGACGCGACGCGTGACGAGACAAATCGCCTCGAGTGGGCGTCGGGCTCCCTCGTCTCGAGGGTTCCGAAAACGACGGTTCGCGCTCGCACCTCAATTTGCGCGTTCTTCAGCGTCGTCAGCGCTTGATCGGGGTCTAGGATGAACCCAGGGGATGGTTTCTTAAAACCTTGTGCGTCCATCTGCGCATCGAACCGAGGCGTCGATCGCGTCGTCGTCAGTCGTCGTGGTCGTGGTCGTGGTCATCGTCGCGAAGGAGCGAATCGCGTCACGCGCGCATTCGTCACGAAATCGCCGCCAGCGCGCTTCGTTCGCACGCACCGGGTCCACTTTATGCTTCTTCACCTTGGAACTATTTCCCTTGACGTCCGCGAGCGCGGTTTTCGCGCCCTTCCCCGTCGCGTCGCGCCCGTTCGCCTGCGCACCGCCATTCTGACGCGCGCCCGCGCTCGTCGGTTTCTCTTCGCGTCCGTGCGCCGCGCTGAGCGTTTCGTACACCGTGGGCACGGCGTTGATCTGCGCGAAAAGTGCATCACTGATCGTCGTCGTCGTCCCGCGTCGCCGTCAGTCGCGCGCGTCGTCGTCGAACATCGCGTCGCTTCGTCACCCGCGAGGGTCGCATTCGCGTCGTTTCAGCGGCATCGGCATCGACGACGACAACGCGCTCGACGCTCGACGCACCGTTTCTTGGCGTCAAACTTGGCGCCGTAATAAAACGCCACCGCCATCAACCACGCATCGCTGTGCACGGCGACCAACGCGAGCCAATCCTTACGCTGCGTCGTCGAAAGCACCGCGCATCGCGACTTCGTCAGTCGGTCGTTCGCGCGCGCGGTCGTATCGAATCAAATCGCATCGTCGCGCCGCATTCGCGCCGCGTTCGCGCCGCGCGCCGCGCGGATTCGCGCGCATCGAATTTACCTGCATCCCATCGCGCGCGAAATTAATCCCGAGCGCCGGTTCCGGGAGCTCGGGCGGGACTTCTTCGGCGGGTAATTGCACGTCCCACGTCCCGTCGGGATTGCCGTACAGGCACAAGTTTTCCTTGTCCGGGTCGCACTGCGCGTAGAACGCCTCGACGTCTGCGTGGTTCGACGCGGGTTAATCGTCTGCGTCGTCGTCCGCGTTCGCGTCGCGCGCGCGTCGTCGCGCGCTTCGTCGCGCGACCGCGATCGCGTCCCGGTCGCGTCCCGGTCGCGCGGCGTGCGAATCCGTCGATCGGCGCGCGCGCGCGTTCGTACCGCGCGTCAGGGCCTTGACGAGGCCGTCGCGTCGACGGGAAAAGTTTGCGTGGACCTCATCGACCGTGCGCGGGGCCTCCATGGGCGCCGGGCAGGCGAGGCAGCGCGGGAATGTCGCGACGGCGCGGTGGGATTTGAAATACGTTTGGGAAACACGTGGATTCGCCATCATTTGGCGAAATGTCGATTTGGGACGGGGACTTCGCG
>Ga0163111_10003366_pt1 | contig 10316 bp, 8 predicted proteins | sample CRUFie1St18metaG_FD_109645 | JGI IMG/M metagenome (GOLD analysis project Ga0163111, IMG submission 109645) | Marine microbial communities from the Costa Rica Dome - CRUD Field 142mm St18 metaG | ecosystem: Environmental > Aquatic > Marine > Oceanic > Photic zone | place: Costa Rica: the Eastern... | reverse complement strand
CCAATGCTATAATTTCACCATTATTAACATTAAGAATAATACCAAAACTTGCTTCAGCATCATATTTTATAATTGCATCTTCAAGAATATTCTCAAGATGATTCTGCGCATTTAGATTAATTGTTAAATTTATTTTATCATTTTTAATTTCATTTTTATACAACCACCTCTCGAAACCAGAGGAAGATTTCTGATCAAAATCTCGGTTTGAATGACCAAGAATATGTGATGCCAATGACTTACTAGGGTAGACTCTTCTCCAAACTTTATGGAATTCAACTTCTGCAACACCGGTGTTTAGAATATCATATTGTTGTTTTTCACTTATATCATTAGCAATTTCGACATATTTTCCACTTGAAAGTCTTTCAAGTAATTCTTTCGGTTCTTCTTTTAAGTAAGGGGATAATTTATTTGCCGCTTTATGAATATCAAAATTATTAAAAGAAGATCTCTTAACCACAGCAGCTCTAGTAGTCTTAAAAGTGGTAACCAATAGATTCTTACCAGTTCTATCGTAAATATCTGGTAATGGTTTTTTCGTTGATAAAGCAAGAGAAAATTGAGGTTCACTAATTACATCTCCTGGAAAAACAGATAAGAATGTATTTCTGACAGAAAAAATTACAAAGAAGAAAACAAAAAAATAAAGTGCAATTTTTAGTCTTTCTTTTCCAATTGCTATAGGACTCTTTGATAAAGAAAATTTATTAACCTTCTGATCATTGATCAATAGGTGTTGAATATCATCCCCAACAATTATTTTATTATATGCTTTTGATTTAGACACCTTAATTAACCTCATCTTTATTTTGAGAATTAATTAAAATCTGATTACCTGTAACTGGTTTCAGGTTTAGGCTTTTAGAATATCTGTTTGCTAATTTCTCTAAATTCTTTGGACTTGTTATTATAGCCCATTCCGTAATTAACTGAGTTTCAAGATTCTGTTCATCTAAAATCTCATTTTCAATTTTATAAATTTTCTTTTCTAATTTAATGACATCATAACTAACATTGTAATGATAGATATTAATCATCAAAAAAATTATAAGGCTAAAAAATGAAATTATTCTTAGCATTCTATACCTCCATAATTAATAAAATTATGGGATGATTTTGATCGGTTAAATGTAAGCGATGACCTAAAAACCCACCTTAACTTTGCTGATCTAGATCTTCGATTTTTCTTAATCTCGCCTTCAGATGGCTTTATTACTTTTCTGTTTTTAAATACAAAGGTATTATCGGGATTTTTAGGATCGTATTTTTTTAAAGATATCGAATTTTCTTTAATAAAGTTTTTTACAATTCTATCTTCAAGAGAATGGAAAGAAATAATCACTAATTTTCCTTTCTCAGAAAGAACTCTCTCAGAAGAAATCAATGCTTCATATAGATCCTTAAGCTCATTGTTAATATATATTCTTAATGCTTGAAAAGTTTTAGTAGAAGGATGTATTTTTCTATTTTTTACTTTTTTTACATTTAAAATTATTTCATTTAAATCAAATGTAGTTTTGATTTTCTTAATTCTTCTTTTATTGACAATTGCCTTTGCAATTTTTCTTGAGCTTCTTTCTTCACCAAAATAAAAAATTATATCCGCTAAAGAACTTTCACTTAATGAGTTTATTATATCATATACCGTTTCTCCGGTCTGAGTCATGCGCATATCTAAAGGTGCATCAAATTGAAAGGAAAACCCTCTTTCGGGTGTTTCTAGCTGCATTGAAGAGGTTCCTAAATCTAGTAAAATTCCATCAATTTTGTTAATCCCTATGGAGTGAAGGTGTTGAGATATATCGCCAAAGCTTCCATTAATTGATAAAAATTTATTACCATATTGCTTTTCAAGATCTCTACACAGCTCAATTGCAGTTGGATCTTTATCAATTCCAACAACTCTACAATCTGCACTTTCTAAAATTTTTCTTGAATGACCTCCTGCCCCTAAAGTTCCATCTAGATATACACAACCGTCAGAAGGATTAAGTATTGAAAGAACTTCTTCACACATTACAGGTTTATGTTGAAGTTCTTTGTTTGACATCACTCATCAACCTGAGAATTTTTTGAAAAATTAACGGATGGACCTATCAAATCTCTATTTTGAAGTGCCTTTATTCTAGCATCATTTTTAAAACCCTCAAAAGCAGATGGTTCCCACATTTGAAATTTTTGTCCTATACCAGCGAATGTTACTCTATCTTTTAATCCCGCGTGCTTAATTAAAGAGCCAGGCAGAGAGACCCTTCCGTCCTGATCATAGTTAAGTTGATATGTCTCTGAAAAAAGGGCAGTGGCTAATGCATCAGTTTCTTCTGCAAAGAGCTGCATTTTTTCTATACTTTGGGCGATTTGATTAATTAGGGACTCACCCCCTCCATCAATGGATTGAGTTGTAAATGACGGATATAAATAAACTCCAGCAAATCCTTGGTTTTCAAGAACCGATCTAAATTGAGATGGAATTGAAACTCTTCCCTTAGCATCAATCTTGTTGACTGTATTTGACAAAAAAATATTCATTCATAATCCTATTAAACACACGCATTGCGTTATATTATGGGTTAACATGGGATTATATGGGAGTCAATGGTAAAAAGTGGATAATATATTAAAAATTATGGTTTTATGTGGATAACTTTTTGTTGGAATTCATTGAAATAATATATTTTTTTGTCAGATGGCTTATAAGCCGGGTTCTGTATCCACAAAGTGGTGATGATCATTCATCTTGGATTTATGTTGCCATAAATCTCTAGCAACCTACCCGAATAGTATAAAAAGAGACGTTTATATCACTATTCCTATTTGGTTTTGCTCCCAGTGGGGTTTACCTTGCCAAATATGTTACCATATTTGCGGTGTGCTCTTACCACACCTTTTCACCCTTACCAAAATGGCGGTATATTTTCTGTGGCACTTTCCCTGAGGTCGCCCTCGCCGGGCATTACCCGGCACTGTGTCTCTTGGAGCCCGGACTTTCCTCACATAAAAGTGCGATCATCCAGCCATCTGACTGTTTTTTTCTATTAAAAAACAATAATTTGGTCAAGAAATAATCTTAAGCTTTTGCACTTGATCTCGAATTGAGTCTCTCATAATAATTTTTAAGATTAATGCAGTCCTCAGGAATATCAATTTTTGGCCATTTAGCAAAATCAAAACAAATGAGCGCAGAAATATCGGCAATAGTATATTTGTTTAGACATATAAACTCTTTATCTTGCATTTGCTTGTCAAACCACCGAAGCATTTTTATAACTCTAGGACGGCTTGCTTCTGACCATTCTTTGACTTGATCTTCCAAAGCAGCCATTGCAGGATGTCCATGTCTATAGGTATTAGCAATACTTATCATAAGCAATAACTCTAATCTTCTTTGCCACATTTCAATAACAGCTATTTCCTCTGGATTACTTCCCATTAAACTTGGCTCTGGGTGCAAAGCCTCAAAATACCTACAAATAGCTATAGATTCAGTTATACATGTTCCGTCATCTAACTTTAAAGTGGGTACTTGGGATAGAGGGCTTAATTTTTTATAATCCTCTTTTTTATGATCTCCATTCATAATATCAATTTGTTTTGTTGGAACCTCTATTCCTTTTTCATGTAGAAATACTCTTACTCTTCTTGGGTTTGGCGCTGGAATAAAATCGTATAAAATCATCTAAACCTCTTTTTAAAAATTTTTTAATTCATTGTATTAAGAAAATTTAACTTGACCATAAGTTTTTCAAAATATTAAGAGTATATATATTCATTATGGAGGATAAAATGACAATAAGCTTCAAAGATAAAGTTGTGATTGTAACTGGAGCTGGAGGTGGGCTGGGTAGAAGCCACTCTCTAGAATTTGCAAAAAGAGGAGCAAAAGTTGTTGTAAATGATCTTGGAGGATCTGTTGATGGATCAGGAGGTTCATCTGATGCAGCCAATAATGTTGTAAAAGAAATCACTGAAGCAGGAGGAGTAGCTATCCCAAACGGTTCATCTGTAACTGATGATGATGGTGTAAAAAATATGATTGATCAAACAATGGATGAATTTGGTCGAATAGATATACTTATAAATAATGCAGGAATATTAAGGGATAGATCTTTTACTAAAATGACTATAGAAGATTTTACTCTTGTAACAGATATTCATTTAATGGGATCAGTCAAACCTACAAAGATGGTTTGGGAAATTATGAAAGAACAAAATTATGGAAGAATTTTAGTTACCACTTCATCTACAGGCTTATATGGAAACTTTGGCCAGTCAAATTACGGTGCTGCAAAACTTGGTGTTGTAGGGTTTGTAAATACACTTAAACTTGAAGGGCAAAAATATAATATTAATTGCAATGTCTTATGTCCGGTAGCATACACTAGAATGACAGAAAATCTTATGCCTCCTGAAGCTGAACAACTTTTAACACCGAGTAGCGTTACTCCTGCAGTTATTTATTTATCAAGTGAGAATGGTCCAACTGGAACAATTTTATGTGCTGGTGCTGGTGTTTATTCTGTTGCTAAAATAATGGAAAGCGATGGAGAAAACCTTGGTTTAGAAGCATCGGCCGAAGATTTAGAAAAAAACTGGGATAAAATCTCTGACTTCTCTGAAGCTAAGCCATTCTTTAATGGCGGAGAACAAACTGGTAAAGTATTAGAAAAAGCAATGAAAGGAATTTAGTTGGATATCAACTACTCAAATCCAGTAAATTTTAAACTTAAAGATTATGACGAAAAACCTGAAATATATGATTTAGGTTTTAGGGAGTATGATGCACGTTGGTTATATCCTGAACAAATTAATTTAGCTGGCGTTCAAAAAATTGGACTAGGTTTAGGAAAGCTTATTAAGCAATCTAATAATAATAGTAAAATTTCTGTAGGACATGATTTTAGATCGTATTCTGAAGAAATAAAAGAGGCTCTTATTGGAGGATTAATAGCCTCTGGAGTTGATGTTTATGATGTAGGCTTAACAATTTCTCCTGGAGCTTATTTTTCTCAATATTTTCTCGACTGTGATAATGTTGCGATGGTTACAGCTAGTCACAACCCTAATGGTTGGACTGGAATAAAAATGGGAAATGAAAAGACTCTTACCTTTGGTCCAGATCTAATTAATAATTTAAAAAAGGTTATAGAGGATAAAGATAATATTTCAAATAAGCCTGGAAACTATATTTTCAGAAATATTAATAATGAATATCTCGCAGATCTTATTTCAAAATATAAAGTAAATAGAAAAATTAAAGCTGTAGTAGCATGTGGGAATGGGACAGCAGGTCTTTTCGCGCCTAATGCTCTTAGTTTATTAGGTGTTGAGGTTATTCCGCTGCATTGTGATTTAGATAGCTCATTTCCCAATTATAATCCTAATCCTGAAGATTTAATAATGCTAAAAGATTTAGGAAAACATGTTTTAGAAAATAATGCAGATATAGGTTTTGCATTTGACGGTGATGGAGATCGCGTAGGTGTAGTTGATAATAACGGAAAAGAAATATTTGCAGATAAAATTGGGTTACTAATTGCTAGAAATTTATGCTTGGAAAATTCAAATTCAAAATTTGTAATTGATGTTAAGTCTACCTCTCTCTTTCTGACTGATGAAATTCTTAAAAAGAATAATTCTGAAGTTGTGTTTTGGAAAACTGGTCACAGCTATATTAAAAGAAAAACAAATGAGATAAATGCTACTGCTGGTTTTGAAAGATCCGGCCATTTCTTTTTTAATAAACCCATAGGCAGGGGGTATGATGATGGTATTTTGTCGGCACTTGAAATTCTAAAAATATTAGACAACAACAATAATAAAAAACTTAATAATTTATATGATGAGCTTCCTACCACTTTTTCTTCACCAACTATGTCTCCAAAATGCCCTGAAGAAAGTAAGTATGATGTTATAGAAAAAATAGAAAAGATTTTTCAAAATAAAATGAAAAACAAAGAACTTTTAGCAGGACAAAAAATACTATCTATTTTAACTGTAAATGGAGTTAGGGTTCATCTAGAGGATGGCTCATGGTGTTTAGTAAGGGCATCATCGAATTCACCAAATCTTGTTGTTGTGTGTGAAAGCACTATATCCGAGGTTAGAATGAAAGAAGTATTTCATGCTCTTAATAGTGAATTAATAAAATTTGAAGAAATTGGTGATTATGATCAGATGATTTAAAAAAGCTCTAGATACATCCTTATTGATGTAAAAAGTAAAAAAATTGCAAATAATCTGGTTAATGTTTTCTTAGGGAGTGAGTGTGCGTATTTTGCTCCAAGAGGAGCTGAGAGAGCAGCTAAAGGAGCTATTAATATTAAACCTAATAAATTTACATAGCCAAATGAACCGGGGGGTAAATCAGCTACAAAGAGACCAGTAATGATGAAAAATAATGTTCCTGGTATAGATAGAAAAAAACCCAACCCGGCTGAAGTTCCTACAGCTTTATGAATAGGAACACCATATAAAGACATGATACTTACATTAAATGTTCCCCCTCCAATACCAAGCATGGATGAAAATGAACCAACTAATAGAGGAATATTGTAACTAAAAAAACCAGACGGCAATTGATTTCCTAGTCTTAAATTATCATTTTGAGTTAATAAATGAATACAAACCAATAGAGCAATTGTTGCAAAAAATAATGTCAAATAAAAACCAGATATTAAACCGGCAATAGTTGCGCCAATAGCAGATCCTATTAGAGTTGGTATTATCCATTTTTTTATAATTGAGAAATCAACTGCTTTATTTTTTTTATGCGCTACATACGAACGCCATCCCGTTGGTATGATGATAGCAAGAGATGTTGCTACAGAAACATGCATTATAATTTCGTTTGAAAAACCAAGAGATGATAATACATGATAAAGAATTGGAACAATTATTATTCCTCCACCAACACCTAAAAGACCCGCTATAAAGCCAGATAATAATCCTGAAAGTATTAAAGCAAAGATAAAAGGTAGCAGGCCAATACCGTTGTAATACATTAGGCCACCTCTTTTTGAATTTCTTCAATTTTCATTAATGCTTCTTTAATAACATTTATATCCTGTTTTCTTTTTGGTGCATTTTCTGATAAATGACTTCTCCAAAACTTTGCCCCCTTAACTCCATGAAAAAGACCTAGCATATGTCTTGTTATATGATTTATATATGCCCCTTTTGCAATTTCAGATTCAATATAAGGTATCATTTCTCTAACAATATCAAATCTAGAATGATCATTTTTTCTATCTTCATAAAAAACATGATCTACATTTGTTAATAAAAATGGATCTGTATACGCTGCTCTTCCCATCATAACGCCATCTGGATCGTTTTGATTAAAATTTAATTCCTTTTTACCTTGCTCAATTGAATTAATGCCTCCATTCAAAACTAAATTTAATTCTGGCCATTTTCTTTTTATTAATCTCACTAAATCATAATCTAAAGGAGGAATTTCTCTATTTTTCTTAGGATCAAGCCCATTTAGAATTGCCTTCCTTGCATGTATAATAATTGTTTTAATTCCAATTGCTTCTAATCTTTCAATCATTTTTGGAAGAACTTCATAAGGATCATCATCATCCAGACCAACTCTGCATTTAACCGTGACAGGAATATTTACCGACTTCATCATTGATGTTAAGCAAGTCTCTACTATGTCTAAATCATTCATTAAACATGCTCCAAAGTTTCCTTCTTGAACCCTTTTAGATGGACAACCAAGATTAAAATTAATCTCATCATAGCCATAATCTTCACCGCATTTGGCTGAATATGACAAATTTTTAGGGTTACTTCCTGCTATTTGAAGCGCTACTGGATGCTCGGACTCATCAAATTTTAAAAAAAAGTCTTTATCACCATAAACAATTGCATCAGAAACAACCATTTCACTGTATAAAAAAGCCTTTTTAGTTAACTTTCTAAAGAAATAACGACAATGCCTATCTGTGTAATCAATCATTGGCGCTATGCAAAATTTATGCGGTATCATTAAAATCTCGTTTAAAAACATTTATTTATTAACATATTTTTGTTATTTTAGCTTGCGATTACAAACTTTAAGTTTAAATTGCAGTTTATTCAGCAATTTTATGTTTTTTTATCATACGAATCGTTGGATAAACAAAAAAAAATCTGGGGAGATTAATAATGAAATTTTTAACTAAGTCTTTGTTAATGTTTGCTCTTATTTTGACTATGAATTTAAATGTTCAAGCTCAGGAAAGCGCTCCATCGTTAGCAATTGAAGAAATAATTGTTACAGCAAGAAAAAAGGAAGAGTCAATTCAAGATGTTCCTATGGCTGTTACAGCTATTACTGATCAATTAGGTGAAAGCAGTGTAAGAAGAATAGAAGATATTCAAGCATTTGCTCCTAACCTATATATTAATAGAACACCTGGTATTGCGAGTGGTGCTGCTATTACTATTAGGGGTGTAGCCTCTCTTGAAAGTGATAAAAGTTATGAGCCATCAATTGGTGTTGTAATGGACGGAATGTTTTTAGGTACATCAAGTGGTGTACTTTTAGATAATTTCGATATTGAAAGAATTGAGGTTCTTCGTGGACCACAAGGAACATTATTCGGAAAAAACACTACTGGTGGTATTCTTAATGTAATTAGAACACCTGTTTCTTTGAATGAAATTGGTTTTGATGCAAGTCTAACGGTAGGTGATTTTGGAAGACAAGATCTTAAAACTGTTATTCAAGTTCCTATCATTGAAGATCAATTGGGTGTAAAAATATTTGCAGCAAATATTGAACATGATGGTCATGTATATAATACATATCTTGACAGACATGCGGGTGGTGATGATAAATTAAATTATGGTTTTACTGTTCTTTGGGAGCCTAATGATCAATTAAGCATAAAACTTCACCATGAAATTATGGAAGATAAAAGTGAGCAAGGTGTTTATGTAAATAGAAACCCAGTGGGTATTCTAGCATGTACAATTCATCAAATTGGTTTCGATCCTAATGAAGGTTGTGAAAAAGATGCTAATGATGGACCCGATACAGTTGAGTCCGATGGATCTAATTTTAGTGACAATGAATATGAGTCAACTATCTTCACTGTAAATTATGATACCGAAAATTTCCTTTACACATATATTTACGGTATGAGGGATATGGATGAACAAAATATGCAGGACTTTGATGGAGCTGCAGTTCGTATGTTAAGAATGAATTACTTTAATGACTGGGAACAAGAAAGTCATGAATTTAGAGTAACTTCACAATTTTCAGATAAAGTTCAATTCATTGCTGGTGTTTATGACTGGGAAGTAGACTATGTACAAAACTGGGATGTTTATGACCTATTTTACCAATTATCACGTCTTGGTGTTGGCGAATGGGGTCTTGGAGATACATTAACTGGATATGGTAGAGATAACTATATAACAGGTCTTCCTTGGGGACCTGGTCTTGCTAGTCAAAATGGTCAAAGACAAAAAACAGAATCTATAGCTGTCTTCTTTTCAGCTGACTGGTATATAACTGATCAGTGGACAATAACTGCCGGTTTCCGTTGGACTGAAGAGGAAAAAGACTTCCTTGGCGGTAATAAAGGGGTTGGATATTATCCGGCAAATGAGCCAAGGCCTCCTTTATATTCTCCAGTTCCTTATCAAGGAAAATGGGATGAAACTACTCCGAAGGTTGGTGTTAGATATCAACCAAGTGATGACTTGATGGTATATGCAAATTACAGTGAAGGTTTTAAAAGCGGTGGTTTCTTTGGTCGTCAAGCAAACTTTAACATCTATGCTGGGTATGAACCAGAATATGTTAAAAACTATGAGTTTGGCTGGAAGTCAACATTACAAGATGGAAGAATGATCTTAAATGGTGCTATTTTCAAATCTGAATACGATGATAAACAAGAATCTATTTTAATCCCTGTTGATCTAACTAATGTTGCAACTGTTGTTCGTAACGCTGCATCAATGGAAATGTCAGGTATAGAATTAGAATTAATGTATCAGGTTACTGAAGCTTGGGACCTTATGGTTACATATGGTTATCTTGAAGCAGAATATAAAGATTATCTTGCTGACCTTAACGGCGATAATGTTATTACTGATAATTCAGGATTAATTCCGCGTAATACTCCTGAAAATACTTTCGGTATTACAACATCTTATACTACTCAAATTGGTAATGGTGAATTAAAAGGAAGAGTTTCCTATCGTTTCAGAGATGAAATGAATAGTGATTCCTCTAATAAACCTCAAGGTGAATTGGATAGTATTGAAAATGTTAATGCTACAATAAGTTATTCTGTGGAAAATTACAGTGT
>Ga0163111_10003363_pt1 | contig 10324 bp, 9 predicted proteins | sample CRUFie1St18metaG_FD_109645 | JGI IMG/M metagenome (GOLD analysis project Ga0163111, IMG submission 109645) | Marine microbial communities from the Costa Rica Dome - CRUD Field 142mm St18 metaG | ecosystem: Environmental > Aquatic > Marine > Oceanic > Photic zone | place: Costa Rica: the Eastern... | reverse complement strand
CTTGAAGACTTAACAAAGGGATTATAAAATACAAAAACGTTAGTGTAATTTCAATGATCAATTCAAATCAGCCCGTAGCATATCCTATTTTCACTTTTAGATGGCTTGCTATCCATGCTTTAGCAGTACCAACGGTATTCTTCCTTGGTGCCATTACATCAATGCAATTTATTCAGAGATAGGAGATTTAAAATGAGTGCACCAAATCCTAACAAACAGCCAGTAGAATTAAACCGTACATCACTGTACTGGGGTCTACTACTAATCTTTGTTTTAGCTGTACTTTTCTCAAGTTACTTCTTTAACTAGAAGGCTTTAAAGAAAAGTCTGTTCTATTTACAAACCTTATTTTTTTGACATTTAATCAATATGAGTGATATCGGACGAGTACCTCTTTGGATGGTGGCTACAGTCGGCGGACTTGCCGCTGGAGGTTTATTAGTACTGTTCTTTTTCGGCGCATACTCTGGTCTGGGTTCGTCTTTATAAAAAGATTTATACAGTGCAAAATTTTATTTCCGAAGCTTTTATTTACGTAAAAGCTTCGGAATTTTATTGTATTATAATGTACGGGTGTGCTTAAGGTAGCTAAAGTAAGACCCTAAAAAGAAAAGACAATGTCATACACGAATAGGTGAACGAGACACGTTTCGTATTTAACATTGTCCATTTTTATTTAATACCCCCAGGGGAATTCGAATCCCCGTTACTTCCGTGAAAGGGAAATGTCCTAGGCCTCTAGACGATGGGGGCTTTTTTTTATCTACTAATAAATTAAAACAAATCCTTATAACTGTCAAGACCCTTTCATTGATAAAAATAAAAAAAGGTTAAAAATCCATCCATTTGGGTTGTTTTCTTTATTTCATTTAAAATACTAACCTATCAGAAACTATGATTTAACGCTGCGTTACTTTGCCAAGACCGCCCAATGTTTCTTTTATAGGTGCTGGGGCAACTAACATTTCAAGGATTTCTTCCTTAAAAGTTTGAGTTGCAGTGGAATGATAACGTTTAGGGCTTAACAAAATTGATAATGTACGTTTGATTGTTATGCCTTCAATTTTTGCCCATTGAAGCATACCTAATTCTAATTCCTTTGATATTGCAGAAACGGATACAAAAGCTGCGCCTAAACCAGAATGCACTGCGTTTTTAATTGCTTCAATAGAATTTAATTCCATTTCAATTTTTAAATACCGACTGTCCACACCATGTTGTGCTAAAGTATTTTCAATCACATTACGAATCGTAGATTGCGTATTTAATGCAATAAATCTTAAACGGTACAAATCTTCTTTTTGGATAAACTCAAGTGAAGATAAAGGATGGGTTAAGGGTAATATAAGGGCTAACTCATCCTCGGCATAGGGTACGATTTCTAACACTTTTGTAAGTTCTTGAGGGACTTCTCCACCAACAATAGCGAAATCAATGTTACCATTTGCAACACCCCATGAAACTTTTCTTGTTGAGTGTACTTGAAGTTCGATGCCAATTTGTGGGTATTTCTGTTTAAATACCCCAATTAAACGCGGCATTAAATAAGTTCCTATGGTTTGACTTGCTCCAATAGTTAAACCTCCTGAATCTAATGTATGTAGTTCATCTAGAGCTCGGCAAGTCTCTTCGCATAAACTTAAAATCCGATCACAGTACTTTATCAATAATTTACCTGTTTCAGTTAACCTTGCTTTACGTTTATCTCGATAAAATAAAGGAGTATTAACTTGTTTTTCTAAATTTTGAATATGAATACTTACTGCAGGTTGAGAAATATATAATTTTTCCGCTGCTTTTTTAAAACTTCCTTCATTCGAAATCGTATGTAAAATCTTTAATTGATCAAGTGTAAATGGAAGATAAGACATAAGTAGAAAAGTGGGTTTTTGGCGAACGGGTTAGATTGAAATTCGATTAATCAATAAACCAATATTGGAAAATTTCATTACTATATTAAAAATTCTAATTTTGTTTTAAGGACTAATGTTATAAAAGATGTATAATAGTATTCAAATAGAAAATATTTAATATATTGTAAACGAAATTTTACTTTTATGGCAGATACTAGACTTCTAGTTGTTTTTTTTCCACTATTAGCAGCTGCTGCTTGGGCTTTATTTAACATCGGTCGAGTTGCATTACAACAATTAAAGCGAATGTCTTAAATTCATCAATAGCGCTGAATGTAGAAGCTTGGGTATTTTTTACTCTAAATTTTCCAAAACAGGACCACAAAGCAATGTGGTCCTTTTTTTTTGTTAAGGGATGTAAAAGTGACTAATTTAATTAGTTAGAAAGTTAAATTCAACTTTTTCTAGTTAAAAGGTTGCTCAGAATTCGCTTTACGGGATTTTTTCCGTTCTTCTTGCTAAAATCTAGGAAATTAACCTCTTCCCCCATTAAACGCCTTGTTGTATTGTCAAAAGCTATTCGAGGTAAGCAATTTTTTGATTCTAGAACAATTGGTTCTCCTCGATTTGATGAAACGATAATTTTTTCACTATCGGGAATTACGCCTATTAATTTTATTCCTAAAATATTAGTGACGTCTTCAATTGACATCATATCGTCGGTTTTAACCATATTCGGTCGTATACGGTTAACAATCAGGTTAATCTTATCTATACCTTTCGACATGAGAATACCAATTACCCGATCCGCGTCCCGAATTGAAGGTACTTCAGGAGTCACAACTACTATGGCTTCGTTTGCGCATTCAATAGCTGTTTGGAATCCGTTGTCTATTCCAGCCGGGCTATCAATTAAAATATATTCATAATTATCTTTAACTTTTTCAATGAGAGACGTAACTTGCGTCGATGTTATTGGTGTTTCAACACGGTTGGATGAAAGAGGAAAAAAAGATAGCTTTGGTTGTCGTTTATCTTGGATTATTGCTTGTTTAAGCCTACAACTTCCTTTTAAAACGTCTAAACCTGTATAGATGATGCGGTTTTCAAGACCTAATAAAAGGTCAAGATTACGCAAACCTACATCTGCATCTATTAACAATGTCGTATGACCTAAACGGGCAAGTGACATTCCAATATTAGACGTTGTTGTTGTTTTACCGACACCACCTTTGCCAGAAGTTATAACTATAACACGGGCCATATATTTTTAGACTATGATTAAATAAGACTTAAACTATTATAACATTTTAATAAAGGTTATTTCCCTGTTCTAGTTGCCTGAAAATAAAAATGTAGGTGGCTTTATTACGTTAAATTTAAACTCTACTTATTACTTCGTAATAATTTTTTATTGAAAGTGATAGTAGGTTAATATATAATCTAAAACAAATATAACCTAATACATTAATTACTTCTTTAGTTATGTAATTGTCTTAAGATCAGTTATATTAATATTTAGTCCATGGTTTTGCATGCTAAATAAAAAAATTATAAATTAAATACTAAAAATGGTTACAGCTGAAAATATTAAAGTTGAAAACGAACGTCCCGTTTTTCCATTCACGGCAATCATTGGCCAAGAAGAAATGAAACTTGCATTAATTTTAAATGTAATTGATCCAAGAATTGGTGGTGTAATGATTATGGGTGATCGTGGAACTGGAAAATCAACAACGATTCGTGCTGTTGCGGACCTTTTACCGGCAATTGAAGTTGCTGCAGATGATCCGTTCAACTCATCAACTACAGATTTTGAATTAATGAGTGAAACAGTTAAAACTGCTGTAGAAAGTGGACAAAACGTTGATGTTGCTTTTAAAAAGGTGCCAATGGTAGACCTACCTTTAGGTGCAACAGAAGATAGAGTTTGTGGTACTATCGATATTGAAAAGGCGTTAACAGAAGGTGTAAAAGCTTTTGAACCAGGTCTTTTAGCAAAAGCAAACAGAGGAATCCTTTATGTTGATGAGGTAAATTTATTAGATGATCATTTAGTTGATATCTTATTAGATTCAGCTGCTTCAGGGTGGAACACGGTTGAACGTGAGGGTATTTCAATCAAGCACCCGGCACGATTTGTTCTTGTTGGTTCTGGTAACCCGGAGGAAGGAGAATTAAGACCTCAATTATTAGACCGTTTCGGCATGCATGCTGAAATCCGAACTGTGAGAGATCCAGAAACTCGTGTGCGTGTTGTAGAAGAAAGAAGTAGTTTTGACCAAAATCCTGAAGAATGTTTAAAGGCTAATGAAGAAGGATTAGCTGCTTTAAAGAAACAAATAACAGATGCCCAGGAGTTACTTCCAAACGTTGAGTTAGATTATGAATTTAGAGTAAAAATTTCACAAGTATGTGGAAGCCTTAATGTTGATGGATTACGTGGAGACATCGTAACAAACCGTGCAGCAAAAGCTTTTGCTGCTTATAGTGGACGTGATAAAGTTACGTTAGAAGATATCGAAAAGGTTATTACGCTTTGTTTAAGACACAGATTACGTAAAGATCCTCTAGAAACTATTGATTCTGGTGATAAAGTAAGCTCTGTTTTTGAAGAAGTTTTTAACTAAAACGTAAACTTTCTTCTACGCAAAAACGTACTTTAAAATTAACGCTTGGGTAAACTTTAATTCTATTAGGCCCAGTAGGATTCGAACCTACATTAGAGACTTAGAAGGTCCCTGTCCTAATCCCTTAGACGATGAGCCCGTTCTTAAAAAAGGTTAGAAGAAAGAAAATCAATCTTCTAACCAATTTTAGGGATAACTTGTTTTTATAAGTACACATGGGCGGTATAGGATTTGAACCTATGACCACCTGCTTGTAAGGCAGGCGCTCTACCGCTGAGCTAACCGCCCTATAAATATATACTAACAATATCTTGATATTTTGTAAACATTAATATTAAATTTAATTAGAAATTAATAACTAATTTAATTAGTATGCCAATAATAGAAAAGTGCAACATTAGTCGTTATCACAATCCGATAAGCGAATATAAAGGGAATTTTCAAACTGGCACAAAAAAATCAAAGGTTACCGAATATTTTGATTACTTATACAGTTATCCACCTAAATTTAAAATCAAATGGAATGCCGTAGATGAACTAAATAGTGATCTTTTTTTAAAACCTAATTATGGGGTATTGAAACATAGTTTCCCTTTTATTGATTTTATTGAGGATTGGACGTTTGACGGCACCGAAGATGAATTAGCATCAAGTAATTATAAAATATCCCAATATATTGATGGTTATTTAGATAAGTTAAATTCATCAAAATTTTATCGTCAGCAAACCGCTGATATACAAAAAGCATTAGCAAATGTACCTGTTTATACGGTATTAAATGGTCGGGGTGAAATTGTTTTAAATAAACCGACTAAAATTTCTGGGTCAAAAGAATTTAATTATATAAATCAAGTATTGTACGATTTTTGTGGTGCTTTTGACGCAAAAGTTGAGAAACGTCCACAACTTGGATTATTTTTTCTTAATTATGAAGATGCGAAAAATTATCTTCAAGAAGTTGCTAGGGCGGACATTGATGGTACAAAACGACTTGGCTTGTCGATTCATTGCGTAGGATTAGATTCAGCGTATAAAATAACTCGTGAGCACCATCCAGGAATTGATTTTAGATTTATTCCAAATTTTACGGAAGTAAAAGAACTCTTAACGAAAAATATCGCAGGATCTGATACTATTGTAGAAAATGGACAACAACAATTGCGATTCCGTCGTCGCACCGTAAATTTATTTCCTTACTTAGATAAAGTAGGTTCTTTAATTTCTCCCAGTTTTTCACTTCTACACGGAAATGATTATTTTAAAGGTGTGCCAATTTATATTGTGCAAATTTCCGAAACTTCGAGAAGCAATTTAACGGAACAATATTTAAAAACTCTTGGTATTTTCGATGTAATGTCTTGTTGCGCGACAAGCATAGCTGATATTCCACTTGGTTTTGGACATAATTGGATTTCGCAAGGCTCTCTTTCTGATATTACTAAATCTGAACAACTTACAAACTTTATCTTTTTTGAAAAAAGTGAGGCGACTAAATTTGTAAAGGAACAAGGAACAAAAGTAGGTCGATATCCAGGAAGTAAAACGGGGACGTTAGAAACCGTTGTTCAAAAACCTAAAATTTTTGTTTATAATTTAGAAGATTTTATTGAGTCGTGGGAAGATAAAATCTATACGGAATTAAACGAAAATAGTTCTCAAAATATTCAACCGGTTTTTAACGCAAAAGCTACCTACTTTATACCTCCAACTAATCAAGCTATAAATTCTAGTCAAAATTATAAAGTATCAAAAATTAACTCTGTTAAACTGGCGTTACGTTTAAAGTATCAAAATTTAAAACGATTTGTTGGTGTCTTCTTTAGTGTTAGTTAGAAAGACTAATTTTTCATTGTAGAATTTGAAGGCACAAATAAATTCGTATAGTCTAAGTACGGCAGAGAATCCAAACAGCCATTCAATACAGAATATACGTTATATGTTTTAGTCACAATAAAATGTTTGACAAAAATAATAGATTTTCTTATCATTTTTTAAAATGGGGGCTGTTTCGGATTCGACATTTAGACTTTATGCTTTTCTAGACTCGGCTTATAAAGTCGTCCATTATAAAAATAAGTGCAAACAACATCTTATCTTTTAGTACAAGAGCTTTAACAAAGCAGCCAGTAATGGCTTTAGCGTAAAATTTCTCGTATTGTCTGTAAGGTTTTTCTTTTTTACTTACTGAACTTTATTTCCATAAAAAGAAGCACATACAATTGTATAAGTTGTATGTAAAGTCATTATAAAATAATTTGTTTTTTCCCAAAGATAATAGAATTGTCTGTAAAACCTAGATGGACGTGGGTTCAAATCCCACCAGCTCCATTATTTTAACGCATCCGTAGCCAAGTGGCCGAAGGCATCGGACTCATAATCCGCTTCTCACCGAGACGTCGCTGGTTCGAATCCAGCCGGATGCATTACGTTTTTCGTTAATAGTGTAAAAGACTATAGGCTAAGAGGGATTCGAACCCTCGACACCCAGAACCGGAATCTGGTGCTCTGTCCACTGAGCTATAAGCCTATTCGCGAAGTTCTAAAAATATAACTTCGGAAAATTTCTTTTCGATGTTATCGACTTTTTCAATACTTTTATATTTTTGCCAATAATTAATTAAATCGGAAACAAGATTTAAAGTTTTTACTTTCTCCTTCTCTGGTAACCACATTCTTGAATCCAATTCTAGTTTTAGTTGCTCCCACACTCCGGTCTTGGGCCAAAAATAATAATTTGTTAATGGCCGATAAACTAAATTAGACGGGGAGCTCACAAGGGTTTGATTAAGTGCTAAACCTAATGAATTTGGCAACCAAAGAACCTTCAACTTTAATTGTCGAGATTTTAGACTCATGAAAATAACAAGATGAATATTTTTCCAGAGTTAATTTACTATAAAAATTAGAAATTTACGATCCAGTAGTTTCTATGAACTACTAACGTTCTTTTTCTAGATATCAAATTTATCTTAAAGTTGTTCGAAAACTTTCGCTCGAACAAGAATATTATGAACCGTTTCTGATGGTTGTGCGCCTTGCTTTAACCTATTAATAATTGGTTGCAGTTTTAACTGTGTTTCTTCAGTCATAGGGTTATAGTACCCTAATTCTTCAATAGATGCGCCATCACGTTTAGTACGACTATCCATTGCAACAATACGGTAACAAGGTTGGCCTTTACGGCCATACTTTTTAAGTCTAAGTTTTATCATTTGTTAAATAGCTGATTAAACCGTTAATTTATTTCTACCTTTTCTTCGTCTCGCGTTTAAAATTCGTCGCCCGGTTTTTGTTGCCATACGACTGCGAAAACCCGATACTCTAACCTTTTTCAGGATTGTTCCTCTAAGTGTTCTTTTTGTCATATTGAAATATAAAAATTTACCAACTTGATCTTGTTAAACCAGGGATAAGACCCTCATTACCCATTTCACGTAACACGTGTCTTGATAGCCCAAAATCTTTATAGAACCCTCTACTACGACCTGTTACCCAACAACGGTTTCGGTGGCGGGAAGGTGATGAATTTCTCGGTATACTTTCGAACTTTTTGTACAAAACTAACCGATCTTGGAAGGAAGTAACGTTTTTTAACTCTTCCTTAATAGATTGGCGTTTAATCGCGTATTTAGCAATTAAGCGCTCGCGCTTTTTCTCGCGCTGGATCATACTCTGTTTAGCCATAGATTACTACAAAATGTTAAATTATAGATTCTGCTAGTATATTATTAAATATTTAGATAAAAGTTAAAGGAATTTTCTTATTCTGTCAAATAAATTGTTGAAGTCAAAAGGCTTTTTAGTCGTACTAATTTGTATATTACGCAAATCTGTTATTTTAGTCCCAATACCTGCATACGACCAGGACTGGATAAAGTTTTAAACCTTACACATTTCAATACGCGTCAAGAGAAGGATAACACTCAAAGAGGCTTTTCACATTTTTTGGTATTTTTTCGCCGCTATATTGATTTGATTGCTGAATTTAAGAAAAAGTTTTTCTATTATATAAAAACGAACTAAACTTAGTTTAAGACTAAATGAGTTTCTAACAACTTTTGAATATTAAATAATCATTTACCCAATGAACCAAAAAAACGATAATTTTATTGATAAAACATTCACTGTTTTAGCTGATATTTTATTAAAAGTCTTACCCGTAAATAAAGATGAAAAACAAGCGTTTTCATATTACCGTTATGGTATGTCAGCCCAATCTAGTGGTGACTATGCGGAGGCTTTAGAGAATTACTATGAAGCTTTAAAACTAGAGGAGGACCCTTTTGATCGAAGCTATATATTATATAATGTTGGCTTGATCTATAGTAATAACGGTGATTACTCAAAAGCATTGGAATATTATCATCAAGCTCTTGAATTAAATGCTCGTTTACCACAAGCCCTAAATAATATAGCTGTTATTTATCATTACCAAGGAGCTAAAGCATCCGAAAAGAAGGAATTTGAACTTGCACAAAATTGCTTTGAAAAAGCCGGCAATTATTGGAAAAAAGCAATTCGTCTGGCCCCAAACAATTACATTGAAGCCCAAAACTGGTTAAAGATAACCGGTAAATTAGTTGATAATGAAAATTGGTAATCTTAAAAAGATATTAAGTTAACAACAATAAATTCTGCATCAATCCTTTTTACCTATTTAACTAAATATGGTACTATAATTGAATTGTAGACTGATAAGATAAGTATTATTTCTAATCTATTTTTCTCAAGACTATCAAATAAGATAGATAAAAATTTACTTACTATAAACAAAAAAAATAGTTATTATGACTATCGCAATTGGACAAAATCAAGATCGTAACACTTTCGATCTTATTGATGACTGGCTGAAGCGTGATCGTTTCGTTTTCGTTGGTTGGTCTGGACTTCTTCTATTTCCATGTGCTTTCCTATCACTAGGTGGTTGGTTAACAGGTATTACATTCGTAACATCTTGGTACACTCATGGTTTAGCAAGTTCTTTCTTAGAAGGATGTAACTTCCTTACAGCAGCTGTTTCAACACCTGCTAACAGTATGGGTCACTCATTATTACTTATTTGGGGACCTGAAGCACAAGGTGATATCGTTCGTTGGTTCCAAATTGGTGGACTATGGACTTTTATTGCTTTACACGGTTCTTTTGGTGTAATTGGTTTCTGTCTAAGACAGTTCGAAATTGCACGTTTAGTTGGTATTAGACCTTACAACGCTATTGCGTTCTCAGGTCCGATTTCTGTATTCGTTACAGTTTTCTTAGTATACCCTCTAGGTCAAGCAAGTTGGTTCTTCGCGCCAAGTTTTGGTGTTGCTGCAATCTTCCGTTTCCTTCTGTTCTTACAAGGTTTCCACAACTGGACACTAAACCCATTCCACATGATGGGTGTTGCTGGTATTCTTGGTGGTGCATTATTATGTGCTATCCACGGTGCTACTGTAGAGAACACTTTATTTGAAGATGGTGATGCTGCGAACACATTCCGTGCGTTCACTCCAACACAATCTGAAGAAACATATTCAATGGTAACTGCTAACCGTTTCTGGTCGCAAATTTTTGGTGTTGCGTTCTCAAACAAGCGTTGGTTACACTTCTTCATGCTTTTCGTACCTGTAGCAGGTATGTGGACAAGTGCCATTGGTATCGTTGGTTTAGCTTTAAACCTACGTTCATACGATTTCGTATCTCAGGAGCTTCGTGCTGCTGAAGATCCTGAATTTGAGACATTCTACACTAAGAACAACCTTCTAAACGAAGGTATTCGTGCGTGGATGGCTGCTCAAGATCAACCTCATGAAAACTTTATCTTCCCTGAGGAGGTATTACCACGTGGAAACGCCCTTT
>Ga0163111_10003361_pt1 | contig 10325 bp, 7 predicted proteins | sample CRUFie1St18metaG_FD_109645 | JGI IMG/M metagenome (GOLD analysis project Ga0163111, IMG submission 109645) | Marine microbial communities from the Costa Rica Dome - CRUD Field 142mm St18 metaG | ecosystem: Environmental > Aquatic > Marine > Oceanic > Photic zone | place: Costa Rica: the Eastern... | reverse complement strand
TTTTATTTCTTGGTGTGTTACCAATTTTAGCCCATTCTATAGATATTTCTTTTAACTTATTAAAATTAGCTTTTTTCTGTTTCCCAAATTCAAGTGATTTAAGACTTTCTAATATTATTTCCTTTTCATTAAATGCTTGTATTTCCTCCTCCGTTCCTGAAATATTTTGTTCATGATATCTGTCAAAGAATTCATTACAAGCAGTTCTAAATCTCTTCCATAGTTTATTACTTTCTTTTCTTGGAATATGACCAATTTCTTTCCATTGGTTCTGTATTTTTTTCATTAAAACAACACTAGTCTCAAGATTATCATTGTCCTTATTTTTTTCAGCTATTTCTGTTAATTCTTGTTTTCTTCTCAGATTATCAGCTTGTTCCTTTTTTAATTTTTTGTAAAAATTATTTTTATTTTTATTAAATACTCTAACAGCAGTTTTAAAATCAGTCCAAGTTTTATTGTTTTGTTTTCTTGGAACATTACCAATTTTTAAAAACTTTTCTCTTAAATTTTCAATTTCTTTAATTTTATTTTGCCATTCTGAGTGAGTTTTATTTTCTAATTCTGAAACTGACTTAATTTTATTAATAATTTCTTTTTTTAATTTTAAATTCTCAACTAACTTTTTTTCAATTTGTGCACTAAATATTTTTCTCTTTTCATTAATAACTTTAGTTGCGTTACTAAATTCGTTCCATAGGTTTATGCGATGTTCTTTAGCAACAGGTCCCAATTCTTCTTTCCATATTTTGTGTAATGCCTGCAACTCTCTAAAAGCGCGATCTAAATTAGTTTCTTTTGATAAAGAATTAGCTTTTTCAATAAGCTTTGATTTTTTTTCAAAATTATATTTGTAATCTCTCTCTCTAAGATCTCTATCTAGGTGTAAAAAATCGTAAAATCTTTCAACATGGTGACGATAGTTATTCCATACATTATTAGCATCTTTTAGTGGTACTTTTCCTATTTCTCTCCATTGATCTTGTAAATCTTTAAATTCGTTATAACTTTTATTCGTATTATGGTTAGTGTCAATTAAATTTTTAATGCTATCAATAATTTGTAATCTTATTTGAAGATTTTTTTTGTAAGTCTCAGTTTTATTTTTTTCAAAAAGTTCGTTTTTTTCTCTAAAAACTTTTGATAATGTATTAAATTTCTTTTTTTGCGGATGAGAAAAATTGAAATCAATAATATTTCCACCTTCTTCAATAAATTTCTTTTTATTTTCATTTAGGAGTTGGTTGAACTTAGAATTGAAAACTTTTTTAATTTTATTAACATTTGATCGTATTTGCTGTATGTTATCATTTTTTATGATCCCTTCAAATGATTGTACTAAAGACTCTAAATCCATTGATTCGAATTCGCTTTTTGAAGATTCAATGTTTAATTCAATTTTTTTGTCATTCCCAAGAATAGATTCATTACTTAAATCCAAATCATTTTTATTTGATTCTTTTTCTTTTTTTTCATCTGCCTCTAGCAGGTTATCTTTCGTTTCCATATATCAAAGGCTTATTGTAAAATTCCAATGAATTATAAATATAATGCTATCTAATTAAATTACAAATTATTATCAGGCACAGTCATTATTTATTCCATATTTCCCAGGATTTTTCTGCTTGTAGTTCAAGCATTTTTAGTCCATTAATAGTTTGTGCTTTTGCGTGTGACCCTTTTTCCAAAAATTTGGTTTGAATGGGATTATAAATTAAATCAAAAAGAATATGACCCTGAGTTATGTGGTTATATGGAATATCAGGACTATCTTCAATATTTGGATATGTTCCGGTGGGAGTACAATTTATAATTATTGTATTCTTCTCAATAATATCTTTAGTTAGACAGTTATAGCTTATATGTTTACAGGACTTAGGATTTCTTGATACAAATTGGGATCTTATTTTTAATTTATTTAGCGCAAAATTTACAGCCTTAGAAGCACCTCCAGTTCCAAGTATCAATGCAGACTTATGATTGTTGTTTAGGTACGGAATTAAAGTTTTTGTAAAACCATAATGATCAGTATTATATCCAATTAGCTTATTGTTTTTAATTTTTATAGTATTAACTGCTCCTATTTTTTGTGCTTCAAAATCAATTTCATCTAAAAAGGAAATAATAGTCTCTTTATAAGGAATGGTAACGTTTAAACCATTTATTTTTTTGTCTATTTTTAATATTGAGGGGAATTTATCAATATTATCTATATCAAAATTCATGTACTCACAATTTAATTTTTCTAATTCAAATTTTTTTTTAAAAAACGACCTTGAAAATGAATAACCAATATTTTTGCCTATTAATCCGTAAATTTTCATAAACTTGAATTTTTTGTTTTCTCAGAATTATCTAAGATAAATACAATTATAATTCCTAAAAAAATATATACGATACCTAAGTAAGTTTCAGTACTTAAATTTGGTAGATAATGATCATAGTCTATTATTTGCTTATTGTTAAATGAATCAATTATATATTCCCCATTTAAGTTAGATTTATATATTTTATTTTTCCATGGCCAAACTATACTAAGTGAACCTGCTATGAATCCCATTATTATTGAAAGAGTTTTGTTTCTATAGTTTTTTAAAACAAATTTTAAAATGTTTGAGAATAAAATTAAACCAACTAATGATCCAAAACTAAAAACAAGTAATATTTTAAGCATCTTACAAAGATAGGGATCTGTTAAAATTTCAAATTTTCCAAGAAATAAATTTGATAATGTTATATACAAAGCATTTACAGAGTCAACAAGTAATAATACATAGTTTCCCATAAGCATTAAAATAAAAGAGCCTGAGAACCCAGGAAGAGTCATTCCAACAACACTAACTATTCCACAGATAAAAACAAAAAATAAATTTTCATTTTGTGTAGAAGGTGTGACAATACTTAAACTTAAACCAATAATAAACCCAAATAAAGTCCAAATAAATGTCTCTAACTTAAAAGATTCAGCCCTTCTATAAATATATAACAGAGAACCTATAATCAAGCCAAAAAATAAGCTCCAAACATAAATTTCATAATTATATATTAAATAATCTAAAATTCTAGAAACACTAAAATAACTTACAATCATTCCAAATAGAAGTAGTCCAAGGAACTGTCCATTTATGTGTTTGAAAAAAAGCTTAAATTTTCCTTGTTTAATGAGTTTTAGTCCTTCAAAATTAAAACTTTGTAATGAATGAATAAATTTTTCGTAAATACCTAAAACAAATGCAACCAACCCTCCTGAAATACCCGGAACTTTATTTGCTGCACCGATTGCAATGCCTTTTAGTATTATTAAAAACTTTTCGTTTTTTTTAATGTAATTATTCAATAAATTTTTGTTTTCTAGATAAATAATTAAAAATAAAAATTAAAATAAAACCAATAAACATGGAAATTATAGCTTGAAAAATCATAGGGTCTCCATCATATGAAAAAGGGGATATACATTCTTCATGAAAATAATTTTTGTTTTTAGATGATTGATTATTTATTATTCTTTTCCATGGCCATATTTTAATTAACGCACCACTCATAAATCCAGTCAATATTGAAAGTGTTTCGTTTTTGTAATTATTAAATAAAAATTTTAGAATTTTTGAAAAAGTAATTAAACCAATTACAGCTCCAAGTCCAAAAGAAATTATTTTAAATATTTCTTTGTTGGTTATAGCTTGGAGTATATTTTTGTATGAACCCATGATAACTAACACTAGTGCTCCAGATATCCCTGGCAAAATCATTGCACAAATTGCAAAAATTCCTGAAACAAAAATATATAAATAGCTATTGGAGGAATTAAAATTTTCAAGTCTGGTAATTCCAAATGTTATTAATATTCCAATTAATATCAATGAAACTTTAATTAAATTCCACTTTTTAATTTCATTAATAAAATAAAAAATACTTGATAATATTAAGCCAAAGAAAAATGACCATGTTAAAATTGGATATTCATTTAAAATCCAAGAAATAAAGCTCGAAAAAAATAATACACTTACCATAATTCCAAAGAATAATGTAATTAAGAATGGTGCGTTAATTTTTGACCAAACAAGTTTTATTCCGCCTAATCGATAATCTTTAATTAATGAAAATTTTAACTCACTAATACTAGAAATAAGTTCTTCATAAATTCCAGTAATAAATGCTATAGTTCCACCTGAAACTCCTGGAACTAAATCAGCAAGTCCCATCGATAAGCCTCTAATAAATATCCCAAAAAATTTAAAAAAATTACGCTTCATTTCAAATGAATATATTAAATATAATTTTTTTATTTTGATGACTTCTTGTAATTATTTATAAAATTGATGATTTTCTTATCGTTATAGATTTCAGGAAATAGTTCTTCTAAAATAAATATATTTTCATGATTTTTGTGTAGAGCCTTTAAAAGGTGTAAGAAGCCTTTTTGAGAATTATTTAGTTTAAAAAATACTCCACAAATTCTGAATTCAATTTCTTCATTTTCTGGATATATTTTGAGTGCTTTAATTAAATTGAATTTTGCGCTTTCAAATTGTTTGAGATGTATAAGAATATCAGCTATTTCGATGAAAGTTTCAGCTCTATTGTCACCAAATTCAATAGCTCTTTTTAAACCCTTTTTAGCTTCGTTGTAATAATTTAAAGACTTATTTATCCTAGAATAATAAAGCCAAAATTGAGGATTTTGTTCATCAATATTTATAGCCTTGTTTACATAAAAAAGTGCTTTTAAATTATCTTTTTTCTTAAAATAAAACTTTGATATTTCTATCCAAGCTTTATCAAGTGCAGGATCCTCTTTAACAGATTTAAAAAAATATTTTAAAGCTTTATCATTTTTATTTAATTTATCATAACAACATCCAATTTTTAAAAATGTAATTGCACTACCTCCCTCAATAGCAATTGATATTTCGTACTGTTCAATTGATTCTATAAATCTTCCAAGTTTTTCTAAAACTTTTGCTTTTTCTAAATATGCGCCAATAAAAGTGTCATCTGAAATAATTGCAAATTCATATGCTGTTAGTGCCTTTTCTAATTCGCTATTATCAACATAAAGTTTTCCTAATTGATGCCAAGCTACTTCACAATAAGGATTTTGATCTAAATACCATGTTAAATATTGAATCGCTTCTTTATTTTCTCCTAAAAAATCAAAACAATATATTATATTATAAAGCGATGAGTAATCTTCTAAATCTAATTCAATACATTTCATAAAATGAAACTTTGCTTTTGTATAATTATCTAAGAAAAGATATTCCATTCCAATTAGTGAATGCAACTCTGAGGATTCTTCAGAAAGTTTTAATGCTTCTCCGAAAATTCTGATTGCCTCAACGTGATTATCTCTTTTTGAGTATATATTGGCTTTTTGTATAAATAACTCTTCGTTATTTGGTTCAAGTCTAAATAGATTATTCAATAACTTTTCTGCTTGACTTAATTTATTCTCAAATATTAAAATTTCAACGTAAAATAATTTAAGGTTAATAGAGCTCGGGTGTTGGTCTAGCCCTAGTTTTATCGCTTTTTTTGCTAATGGAATTTTTCCAATTTCTAAGTAATGATGGATTATATTTTCAAATTCAATTGAATCAAAGAAGAAAATATTATTAGTTTTTAGCATTGACTCAAATTTAGTGAGTGAAAAGCTTTGGTTTTCTTCTGACGAGTTAGGATTCATTAGATTAGTTTAAAATAAAATTATGATTATTAGTGGTAGATTTTTTTTTGTCAATTTAATCTTTTCAACAAAATAATTAACACTCTGTATTAATTTCATCTAAAATTTTTAGAATAATATTACATCCTTCATTAATTTCGTCTATAGTAATTGTCAAAGGAGGGGTAATTCTAACCGCAGTTTGCTCGTACAGCAGCCAAAATAAAATTAAGCCGTTCCTTTGAGCTCTGATAATTAACTCATTAGTAATATCTTTCCCTATAGTAATTAGACATAGCATAAGTCCTTTACCTCTTATTTCTTTTATTAACTTATGTTTTAATTTTGACCTTATAAATTTTTCTTTTTCAAGACTTTCATTAATTAAATTTGAATTAATAATTTCATTGAGAGTTGCTAATGCTGCAGCAGAAATTACAGGATGACCACCAAAGGTTGTTATATGTCCTAATTTTGGTTCAAAAGATAGACTATTCATTATTTTACTGGAAGAAGAAAATCCACCAATTGGCATTCCACCACCTAGTCCTTTACCAAAAGCTATAATGTCTGGAGAACAATTATAGTTCTCAAAGCCGAATAACTTCCCTGTTCTTCCAAATCCTGGTTGAATTTCATCTAATATAAGTAAAGCACCAACTTTTTTACATCTTTTTTGTACAAGATTCAAATAATCGCCTTCTGGTTCAATAAATCCTGCTCCTCCTTGAATAGTTTCAAGTATAACAGCAGCGGTTTTAGAGGTTATTTTTGATAAATCTTTCTTTGAATTAAAATCAATAAACCTTACATCTGGCAATAATGGTCTAAAAGGACTTTTTCTTTCTTCAAATCCCATAACACTTAATGCTCCAAAAGTATTTCCATGATAAGCCTTATTTGCTGCAAAAATTTCGGACCTTCCAGTGTATCTTCTTGCTAATTTTAATGCTCCATCTATTGCTTCAGTTCCAGAATTAGTTAAATAGGTTTTAGTAATATTAGGCGGAGTTAGTTTGGCTATTAATTTGGTTAACTCTAAAGTTGGTTTTTGGATATATTCTCCGTAAACCATCACATGGAGGTATTTATCTAATTGATTTTTAATTGATTTCAGAACAGTAAGATTTCTATGCCCCAGACTACAAGCAGAAATTCCTGCTACAAAATCTAAATACTTATTTTGATTAATATCAAAAATATATGAACCTTCTGCATAGGATATTTCCATTGCTATTGGTTTGTCAGTTGTTTGAGCCTGATATTTAAAAAATAATTTTTTACTCAAATTTATTTTTTTTAAAATTTGATGGAATTCTACGACTTTCTTTATCATTTTCAGAGCGCTTATTATTAACTCGATTTATAAGCTCTTCATCAAAGAATTTTTTTTCAATTGGAAAATCTTTAATTCCCTTTATTACAGGTAAATCAAACGGAATTTGGTCTTTAAAAAGATCTTCAATATTTTTTGGTCGTTCATTTTCACGCCATGAAAATCCTTTAAGAAATTTTTGATTTTCAGGATAATCATTTTCAGGATAAGTATTTCCATCAATTTGGTTAAGTTTTTTAATTTCTTCAGCTGTGTTTTCAGACATTAAAATTTTTATGGAAGCTGATTTTGATTTATCAATTCCAATTAATTCATTTTCACTATTCCTTAAGTGATATATGGTTTCAGCATTTTTTATAATATCAATTATTTTTAGTTCATTATCTATGAAATACCCTTGGAGAATTTTACCAGAAATCTGATTAAATCCATCACCTAAACTATCCTTGCTTGTAATAAAAGCATTGTTGAAAACTTTTAGTGAATCAAGTGATTTAGATTCAAAATTCGAAATTAGGTGAATTGAATCTCCAGTAATTTGATTTTTTTTATGCCAAAGAACAGGATGATTTCTTTTACTAAATAAATCATTAGATTTTAAATTATAAAAATTTATTAGTTGGGTCAGCCCAGTTTTTTGATTTATATGAATTGAATCAGATTTACCACTTATATCAGATTTGTAAATTTTGGAGTTATAAAACCCTCTAACAATACGTTTTTCTGGAGGTCCTGTAATCATTAATGTGTCACTATGTATATACAAGGAATCCTTATTTTGAACTATGATTGCTAAGGCATTTTTTGTAATATAAACTGAATCTTTTTCTTTAAATACTTCTGCATAATGTCCTTTGACAACAGTATTGTTTAATGTATCTATGACTTTTATATTATTTGATGCACTTGCAAAATGCTTATTTCTATTAAAATATATACTGTCGCCTTTAATTATACGATCATTATAGTCTATTTTAGATTTTTTTACAAAATAACCAGTATCATTATCAGTATCATAAAATCCTTTTTCACAATAAATTTTACTTGTTTTACTATCTATAGTTGTTGGGCCATATAAAAATGCATATCCAGTAGCCGTATAAAAGTCTAACCTGTTTGACTTGACAATATATTTTGGATTTTCTAATAATACATTTTGGTTAAATTGATATTTCTTATTCTTAACGAAATATCTTCCAATATCACTGGTAATTGTTCCAGATGAATCTCTTATAACTTTACCTTTCTCATTGTAATAGGCTTCTTGTTTAATTCGATCAAAATATAAAGTTTCTGTATAAAGCTTTGAGTTAGGATCTATGAGAACAACATCACCACTAGCGTACGCTAACTGTGTTTTTCCACTATATTCAATATACTTAGAGGTCATATTTAGAGAGTCACCTTCTTTTACTTTTACATTTCCAAATGCTTCAACAAAATCATCTTTTTCATAGTAAATAGCTTGGTTGCACCACATTTCAACTCCCTTGTGTTTTAAATATACTTGATTTGAATTATTTCTAGTTAGAATGGTGGCCCCTGGTCTAGATTCTTCAAAATTCATGAAAGGTGCATATTCAATTTTAATTTGCTCACGATTTTGAGAATATAAATTAAAATTAAAAAGATATATAATAATGATAATAAGTACAATACGCAAAATAAGTATTTAAGTTTAAACAAATCAATTCTTATACCAATATTAAATTTTTGGAAAAATTTGGAATAATTATCTAAAAATAGTTTGTTTTCTATCTGGTCCAACAGAAACTATTTTTATTGGGATTTCTAATTCTTTTTCCAGAAATTTAATATAATCTAATAATTGTTTAGGCAAATTTGATTTTTTTTCCATTTTAGTTAAATCCTCTTTCCAACCAGGAAAACTTGTATATATTGGATTTAAGTCGCGTGATTCAATACTGTATGGTAGATGCTTGATTTCCTTTCCCTTGTAATTGTAAGCAGTACAAATTTTTAATTCATTAAATCCTGATAAAACATCAGCTTTCATCATCATGAGTTGTGTAACTCCATTAATTTGACAAGCATATTTTAAAGCAACTAAATCTAGCCAACCACAACGTCTAGGTCGTCCAGTAGTTGCGCCAAATTCATTACCAACTTTTGCCATAATTTCTCCATTTTTATCAAAAAGTTCTGTTGGGAATGGACCTGAACCAACTCTAGTTGTATATGCTTTAAAAATCCCGAAAACTTCTTTTATTGAATTTGGTGATACACCAAGTCCTGTACAGGCGCCAGCAGCAGTTGTATTTGAAGATGTAACAAAAGGATAAGTTCCAAAATCTATATCTAAAAGTGATCCTTGAGCACCTTCTGCGAGAATACTTTTATTATTAATTTTTGCTTGTTGTAAGTACTCTTCTGAATCAATAAATTTTAGTGATTTCAGTGTTTTAATCGCTTCAAAGAATTCAGTTTCTAGTTCAATCAAGTCATATTGTAAATCTACGTCGTAGAATTCAATCATAGATTGGTGTTTATTTGCTAAACTTCGATATTTTTCTTCCCAATTATCCAATTCTAAATCACCAATTCTAATCCCATTACGTCCAGTCTTGTCCATGTATGTAGGACCTATTCCTTTTAGAGTTGAACCAATTTTTGCTTTTCCTTTAGAGGCTTCTGAAGCAGCATCAAGTAGCCTATGAGTTGGTAGTATTAGGTGTGCTTTTCTTGAAATGAGTAAAGATTTTGAGTAGTTGACTCCTTGTTCTGTTAACTTATCAAGTTCTTTTTTGAAAATTACAGGATCTATTACAACTCCATTTCCTACCAAGTTAACCGCATTTTCATGAAATATTCCTGATGGAATAGTATGTAAGACATGTTTCCTTCCATTAAAAACTAATGTGTGTCCAGCATTTGGGCCACCTTGAAAACGCGCAATAATATTATAATTAGTCGTTAAAACATCAACAATTTTTCCTTTTCCTTCATCTCCCCACTGGAGTCCTAATAATAAATCTACAGCCATTATATTTTTTATTTTGGTGCTTTTTTTGTTCCATAAAAGTAAAGTGAATGATTTTGTATTTCAATATCAAAAACCTCTTCTATAGTTTGTTTAATTGATTGTATTCTTGGATCACAAAATTCAATAACTTCTCCAGTATCAGTTAAAATTACATGATCGTGTTGTTTGTCAAAATATGACTTTTCGTATTGGGCCTGGTTTAATCCAAATTGATGTTTTCTGACTAAATTACATTCAAGAAGTAGTTCAATAGTGTTATATAGAGTTGCTCTTGAAACTCTATATTTTTTATTTTTCATTTTGATATAAAGAGATTCAAT